>JAESFU010000047.1_pt1 | contig 290880 bp, 261 predicted proteins | sample 9269461 | NCBI WGS metagenome assembly JAESFU01 (sample SAMN14502556, study PRJNA617107) | algae metagenome | isolation source: Stenomitos rutilans HA7619-LM2 and co-occurring heterotrophs from cave walls | place: USA: Waikapalae cave, Hawaii | collected 2009-07-28 | reverse complement strand
TGCCGGGGAAGCTGACGCCCGGCACCCCGTCCATGTGGAAGGGCAACAGAACTCCGTGCCAGTGGATCGAGGTGTCCTCATCCAGGGTATTGGTCACGGACAGCCGCGCCGTCTGGCCTTCGCGCAGCCGGATCAGCGGCGCGGGGAGGGTGCCGTTGAGGGTGATGGCATGGCCGGTCCGTCCGCCGACGGTGAAGGGTGAGTGGCCAACGCTCAGCCGCACGTCCGGGCCTTCCAGCGTCGGCAGTTCGGCGCGCAGACCCGCTGACCCGCTCTGGGCCCAAGCGGGCAGAAGCCCCTGGGCGGCGAGCAGCCCGGTGCCACCCCCGAAACCGCACAGGAGGACCCTCCGGCTTGGATTGACCATTTCAGAGGCAATTCTTTTTGTCATGATGGCTAACCTGCCTCGCGGACCATGGTACGGAGTCAAGTGTATGACCTCATCAGCGACAGAACATCGCGCCAGCTCTGCCCAGGACCTCTGGCACCTTTACGACATCGTCTAGCCTGACCGGCTCTGCACCCCCTTCGACGCCTTCAGACTTTAGTCAGCGATGATCCCGCAGGAGCCTCATCCGCTGGCCATCGAAACAGGTTGGGTCGGCTCATGCGCCTGATCAATTTGCTCGATGGCGTTGGAGAGCGCGGCCGGCGTGATGGGTTTCGCCAGATGCAGGTCGGTTCCGGCCTCTCGACTGCTCTCGTTGTTACGAGGAAGGGTGTTCGCGGTCTGCATGAACATGGGTGTGCGGGGCCGACAATGGGTCCGCTCTATGGACCTATAGCGCGCGTGGCCGCACCCGCTCCCAGGGCGGACATGATTATGTCCCTATGAATGAGATCGCGATGGCCCGAGAGAACGGCATTGGGCCGGGCGACAGGACGCAGATCGCTCGTGGCACATACCTCTCAAAATAGGACGCAGCCAATGGCCAACGTTGGCGTTAGCTTGGCCGTGCCTTGAGACGGGCGGAGCGACACGCGCGGGGCGGGGGATTAGATGCTGAAGGCTGGAGTGACCTGCTGGCGAGTGGAAACCGCGCCGCGCGCGGCCCTGCTGGTCGACATGGAGCCCTATCTGGAGGCCGCGCGGACCGTCATGGCGTCGGCGAGACGCTCCATTCATTTCCTGAACTGGGCCTTTGACCCCGATACGATTCTTGATCATGAGCCGGATGGACCCGAGACTGATCCGCTCTGTATCGGGCCCTTCCTGCGCGATCTCGCCGACACACGGCCCGACCTGGAGATCCGCATCCTCTGCTGGCAATCGGCCCTGCCCGTGGCCGCCAGCCAACGCTTTTTTCCCGTGCGCAGCCGGGCTTTCTTTGCGGGTTCGCGGGTCGATTTTCAGCTGGACGGTTCGCTGCCTCTGGGGGCCTCCCATCACCAGAAGGTCGTGATCGTGGACGATGCAATCGCCTTTGTCGGAAGCTGCGACATCGGGCCGGACCGCTGGGACACGCCGGAACACCGCCACCCCGACAAGCGCCGGGCCAAGACGCCCGGCAAGGCCCCGTGCTACGATTGTCGGCACGAGATCATGGCCATGATCGATGGTCCGCCCGCTGCGACCCTGGGCGAGCTGTTCCGAGAACGATGGGCTCGGGCGACCGGCGAGCATCTTGCCGCACCAGCGGTGGCCCCGGCGGTACCGTGGCCGGTCGATGTGCGTCCGGATCTGGTCGGCGCAACCGTCGGCATTGCCCGGACTCAGGCCCCCTGGAAGACGTTCGAGGAGCGACGGGAGGGGGAGGCGGCAACGCTGGCGGCCATCGCCTCGGCGAAGACGCTCATCTACCTCGAGAACCAGTACTTCACATCGCCGATCGTGGCCCACGCCCTGGCCCTGCGACTGGAAGAGCCGGAGGGCCCCGAGGTCGTGCTGGTCTCGACGCAGCATTCTCCCAGCTGGTTCGATCAGTTGACCATGGACCGGACACGTTCGGCCTTCCTGCGCCAGCTCGAGCTCACCGATCGTCATGGTCGGCTGAGGGCCTACAGCCCTTTGACCCAGACCGGAGAGGCAATCATCGTCCACGCCAAACTGGCGATCATCGACGACCGATACGTCCGTCTGGGCTCCAGTAATATGAACAATCGGTCGGAGGGGTTCGACACCGAGTGCGACCTGATCCTGGATGCCTCGACGGCAAACGAGGGCGGGGGTCCCTCCTGCGTCAGCGTCTTCCGCGATCGCCTCGTCGCCCACTGGCTGGGCTGTGACGCGGCCCAGGTGCGCGATGCCATAGCCAGGCAGGGTGGTCTGGGCCTAGCGATAGATGCCCTGGGCGCGAGCGGTCACCGCCGGCTCCAGCCGCTGCGGTCGAGGCCACTGGGCGCTCTGGCCGGACTGGTGGCTACGTTTCACCTTGGCGATCCCATTTCGGCGCAGGACAGCCTACGCCCCTGGCGACGCCGCGCCGCCAGCCGAAACAAGCTGGCAGAGGCCACACGACGGCTGGAGGCGGCCCGGCTACCGGCACCGGAGTTGCAGAGCTCGGACGGTGAGGGCGTCGGCGGGATTTGAATTCAGGTCCTGCTTCTGGAGCGTCCCGGCGATGCAGGCCGGTGGGCAGAACCATCAACCGTCCAGGTTTACAAGGGTGCGGGAGAGCGCAGTCGTGAGCGAATGGTTTCCGGGTGTCATCTGCAGGTCCGGCCAGGGCTCCCAGCGCCAGTCCGCCCTGGGGCAGCGCCGCATCCAGCGGACCGACACCGAACGGCAGGACGCCGCAGTCAGGCTGACCGGACTGTTCCAGCCGCTCGATACAGGCGCGGAGATCGGCGAGCTCGGGGGGCGGTCGACGGTTCATGGGGACCTCCTTTCCGAGGCTTCAATGTTCTTGATATGTTCTGGTTCTCATTTCGGTCCGGAGTCAATGCGGTGTCGTCCTTATCCCCGGCGAATTGGGGGTGAAGGGTATGGGAGACGGTGTGGGGGAGGAGGGCCAGTCGGGCCGGCGACTGGAGCGCTGTGGTGAGCGTCAGCGGTCGTCGAACGGGCGTCCTAGGTCGCCCAGGAAATTCCATCCGGCCCGGGTCGGCCAGTAGCGGCCCTTGCCTTGACGTTCGGCATAACCCTGGACCACCAGCTGTTCGCTGCGGGCTCGGTGGGCGTCACGGGTCTTGTCGACGAGGTCCAGAAGGGCATCCATACGGTCGGCATCGGTCATGGGCGGAAGCCTCCGATAGGGTTGTGCCGGTGAATACCGCCAACCTTCTGGCGGGAAAAGGCTTTAGCTATCAGGGCCGCCTGTTCCGGTGGTCGCATGATGGAAACCGGCCATGGCCGCCAAACTGAAGGTCTTCACCTGGTCGGACGGTTTTCATGCCTTCACAGTGGCGACGACGTCGCGACCCAAGGCTCTAGAAGCCTGGGGATCGCGCCAAGACCTGTTCGCTTCTGGACTGCCCTGCCCCCTGACCGAAGGACCGGATTACGACGCGGCCCTGGCGTCTCCCGGGCAGGTGATCGAGCGGGGTCTGACGGTAGACATCGGCAAGGTCTCCAAGGCCGAGCGATCTAATGGATATCCCGATCGGGCTCGGAAGGTGAAGTCCAAAGCAAAGGCACGGGCCAGGTTGGAGACGCTCGAGGCGAAGCTGGCGGCGCTCGACACCGCCCATGCCGAAACGGTGTCCGGGCTGGATGAGGCCCTGGCGAAGATCGAGGCCAATCGGGCCGTGGCGGAGGCCTCCTATGAGGCCAGCCGCAAGGTGATCGTGGCGGATTTCAGGAAGGCGTGACGGGAGGAGTAGCCCCGCACGCGCTCCGGACCTAAGGGTCGAAGCCTCTGGTCGGCGACCGTCATCGCGTGCTTAAAAACGGCGATGAACACCTCGCCCGTCTCCATCCTCGCTCTGAGTCTGTCCCTCGCTCTGTCGGGCTGTCTCGTGGCGACGCCGGTGCCGTCGACAGGGCAGGGACCCCTCAGGCTGGCGGCCTGGAACATGGAACATCTGGCCGAGGCCAATGGCACCGGATGCCGCCCGCGAACCGATGCGGACTATGAGGCACTGCGCGCCTATGCCGAGGCCCTGGATGCCGATGTGATCGCCGTACAAGAAGTGGAGTCCAAGGCGGCGGTTGAGCGGGTCTTCGATCCGTCCCTTTATGTGGTGGTGGTCGAAGAGCGTGTGGCGTCCGGTCGAGGCGGGGCCTGCCGGGGCGAGGACGGCCTGACCATTCGGGACCAGCGTACAGGCTTTGCAATCCGCAAGGGGCTGGCGTTCGAGCGGCAGGCGGACTTCGTGGCCCTGCAACTGGGTAATGCCGATCTGCGCTCCGGCGTCGATATCGTCGTGCGGCCGCAGGGCGGCGAGCCGGTGCGTCTGCTGTCCGTGCATCTGAAGTCGGGCTGCAGTTCCGGGGACCGCAACGAGGCCTGTCCTGTCCTCATGCAGCAGGTGCCGGTGATGGAGAACTGGATTGACCGGCGGGCCACCGAAGGCCTGCGCTTTGCGGTACTCGGGGATTTTAACCGACGCCTGGCCCTGGCCGGTGACACCGTCTGGGCCGACTGGGATGACGCCCAGCCCGCCGCTGCGGATCTGAGCCTGGCGGCCGGAACCAGGGACGCCCGCTGCAATCCGCGCTTTTCGGACTTCATCGATCACATTGTGTTGGATCGACGTGCGGCGGCGGACCAGGTCGGGTTCGAGGAGCGGACCTATGGGGGCGAGGCTCTCAGCGATCACTGCGCCATAACCGTTACGCTCGAGCGCCGGTGAAGCTGGCATAGGCGTCGGAGACACCGCCTCGTGGCGACGGGATCGCAAGGAAGGCGAGATGATTGCCGCCATGCTGGTGCTGGTGGTCGTTCAGGGCTTTCTCGGCATTCGAATGGTGATCGGCTGATCGTGCGGCATCCCTGGTGGGGCCCAGAGGCTCGCGCTGGTCAAAGATGATGATCCTTGGCTGCCAGTTCCTTGCTAAGTTTGCTTGTGGTTACGCTAATGTCCGCTGTCCGCCCCCAAGCAACTGTCTGTTGTCGACCCATTGCGAGCTAGTAGCGACCCACCGCTTGCAAAATGAATGGACATCACCGTGGCACGTCAGCGCACGCTAAGCTCGCTCGCCCGGATAGACAGACTCGATCTCCGATTCCGATCCTGTCCCATTTGGGACGCTACGTCGCGAGTTGCGCTTGTTACTGGCGGAAATCATGTACGCTTTCACCTGACCGACGCAGACATCAGCCGCCTCTAGGCTCCGGTGATCGCTAGTGCCGACCCCCTCGCCTGAGACGGTATAGCCGCATCGAGATGACCGCATTCAGGGAAACAATGTGGTGGCCAGCACCAAACGACACCTTCTCGGCCTCCTTGCTGCGATGGCGGTGTTACCGGCTTGTCGTCCGGCCAGCGTATTCGCTCAGCCGCGCAAGCGGATGAAGATCCTGATTCTGGGTGGAACCAAATATGTTGGGCCTGCTCTGGTACGCGCGGCCTTGGCTGCAGGCCATGAGGTGACGCTGTTCAATCGTGGTCAAACGAGACCTCATCTATTTGCGAATATTCAGCGGTTACGCGGCGATCGCCACCCCGAGTTAGGGGCCGGGCTGACTGCTCTCGCCACCGGAGAATGGGATGTCGCATTCGACTTGCCGGCCTATTACCCAAGACTTGTGGAGGCGTCTGCCCGCCTGCTCTCATCCCGTGTCGGGCGCTACATCATGATGTCCAGCATATCCGTCTACTCAGACATGCGGCAGATCGGCCAGGATGAGACGGCCCCAGTGCGGGACCTGAGCGAAACCTACACCGAACGCCTGAACCTGGAGGAGGGCGACTGGTCAACGTATGGCGGCCGTAAAGTCGCGTGCGAACGCGTCATCGCTTCGATACTTCCCGGTCGCTGGGCATCGGTCCGCGCTTGCGGCATTATAGGGGCCGGCATCGAAGACGATGATCCGAGTAAACTCTATTGGCCGGCGCGCATAAGTCAGGGCAAGCCGATCCTCGGCCCCGGCGACGGTTGGGACGCCCTGCAGACAGTGGACGTTCGCGACGTCGCTGACTTCCTCCTCAATCTCGCGGGCACCAACCAGACGGGCGTCTTCAACGCAGTCGGGCAGCCGACGACAACCGGCGAGTACATTGATATTGTCCGACAGGTAACAGGCGGCACAGCTCCCGTCGTCTGGAGCGGCCGCGACTTCAGCGTGCCCATGTACGCAAACGAAGCCCGTCGGCCTGGATTCCAGCGTTTTGATAGCGCGAAGGCGATCAATGCGGGCCTTAAGTTCAGGAGCATGACGCAATCTGTGCAGTCAAACTGGGACTGGTTTCGCGACAATTACCCTGGGGATTACGATTTCGCGTCACAGGGGGTAGGTCTGAGTCTTGAGGAAGAAGCGCGAGGTCTCGAGCTCATCCCGGCAAACAGAGATCCGGCGTCAACGGTGGGTCGGTCTAGGTCTCACAGCTGATAATCGACGCCATTTGTAAGCTGGTGGTGCAGCGGAGCTGTTTATCCGCTGCGGGACACGCCGCCGCTAACTTTGCGGATAGCAGACCATGAAGCGCCCGTACCTCCGCCCGCGCACAAAAGTGACCGTCGCGTTTTGATTGGTAATCGGCAACTTCATTGGCCTGCGGGCCGAGTAAAAGGGTGAACAAGAGGTGACAATGTCCAACGCTGACCAGATTGCGCTTTGGCGGGGGCGCCTGGGCGTGAAATGGGCCGAGAACCATCGCGCGTTGGACGGGATGCTCACCGGCCTGACTGACGTACTTGTGCGGCAGGCCGGACCCGTGACCGGAAAACGCGTTCTCGATGTCGGCTGCGGCACAGGGGAAACCTGCAATCTGTGGCTTGACCAACAAGCACAGGTGACCGGGCTCGACGTATCGCCCGACCTCTTGGCGATCGCCCACGAGGTCACACGTGGCCGCGCCACGCTTGTCGAAGCAGACGCCTCCGTCTGGAAGGGCGAGGAAACCTTTGATCTCGCGTTCTCGCGCTTTGGGCTGATGTTCTTCAATGAACCTCAGCAAGGTTTCTCCAACATCGGGAGTAATCTCAGACCAGGCGGCCAGCTGGTATTCTGCTGTTGGCGGTCGGTGTCCCAGAACCCATGGGTCACAGCTCCGTTGTCGGTCGTTCAGGATCTGTTCCCCGCGAAAGCCGTCAGTGCCTCAGCCCAGTCGACGTATTCGCCTGGCCCCTTTGCATTATCAGAGATCGGCTTCGTGAGCAGCCTGGTGGAAACGGCCGGCTTCGAGCGTCTTGAAGTTCGGCAGCACGATTTCCCGGTTGTCTTCTCGAATCACGGGGTCGAAGCCGCAGCGGCTTTCGCGCTGCAAATGGGTCCGACTGCTGCAGCGCTCAACGGGGCCGAAGACAGTGTTCGAAGACAAGCCACTGGGCGACTGGAACAGCTCTTCGCACGATACGAGCACGATGGTCTGGTAGCGCTGCAGGGGTCGGCGTGGGTGGTCGTCGCCGCACGGAAAGCAAGGTGACTCGGTCGTGCTGGCCGACTATTCGCAAACCGTCGAGCTGCCCACACGTAAACCATACGAGGTGACGCCGTAACGTTCGCCGCTACACAAGAAATCGTGTTCCGGCTAACGCAAGCGTTAAGCGGACTGCCTCGGAACCTTATGGACCGTTTTCCCTCCGCAAGGGTTTGTCATGACGCTCTTCAAAGGCCTCTCGGCCTTCCCGATCACGCCTACACGGCAGGACGGCGAAGTTTTGACTGCCGATCTGCAGACGCTAATTGCACGCAGCGCAGTGGCGCACGTAGGATCCATTGGCCTGCTGGGCAGCACCGGAACCTATCTGTTTCTGAGCCGAGCGCAACGTGCAAGAACGGTGGCCGCCGCCGTCGAAGCGGCCGGAAGTACGCCTGTGATGGTGGGCATCGGCGCGGTGCGGACCGACGAAGCCCAATGGCTGGCGCGCGACGCGGAGCGCGAGGGCGCGGCAGGACTGCTTCTCGCACCCGTCAGCTATACGGCCCTGACGGATGCGGAGGTGCTGGAGCATTTCCGTGCCGTCGCTTCGGTCAGTGACCTTCCGCTGTGCATCTACAGCAATCCGTCGACGACGCAGTTCACCTTCACGCCGGACCTTGTCGCGCAACTGAATGACCTCCCGACGGTCTCCGCGATCAAGTTGCCGCTCCCGGCCTCAGGCGGTCTCGTCGCCGACCTCGACGCCTTCCGGGTGGCCGCCCCGGATATGTCGGTCGGGTACAGCGGCGATTGGGATTGTGCCGCTGCGCTCCGCATTGGTGCCGACGCCTGGTACAGCGTACTCGCTGGCCTGTTCCCGAAACAGGCCATGGCGCTGACCAGCGCAGCCGCTCGCGGAGACGACGAACTGATGGACACGCTCAACGGTCGGCTTGAGGATCTCTGGTCGCTGTTCCGGAGTTTCGGCAGCCTTCGCGTCGTCTATGCGGCGGCGAACGAGTTGGAACTGACTGACGCGCAGCCTCCTCGTCCCCTCCTTGCCTTGCCCCCGGATGCCCGTCGCCGCGTTGAGACCGTCGTTGCGGAACTCGCTTTGGCCGAAGGCTGACCACCGTCGAGGCCTTGGGCCGCAACCCACGTCGAGCGCTAAAGCGGGAGCTGATTCGACATGCCCTTCGCCAGCAAAGTCTGCTCCAGCTGGCGCAATCGACCGTCGAGGGCCGTCGCGCCGCCTGATCCAAAGCTGTCGATATAGTCCGGCGCATATTCAGGCGGAAGAAGTTCGAGCAGAAAGCTGTCCTCAATCCAGACTTTGATAAGGCGGAACAGGCCCGCGTCCGCCGATATCGGCCGTAGGCCATTCTCGCCTGCCACGGTGAGGAGTTCGGGCGTCGTCAGGGGCGTGCCGATCAGGATGTGGGAGGCGCTCTGGGGGCGCATCTTCGGGTCGCGCCCGATACCCTTCTGATCAGGATCGAGAACCGAGCCCCAGGGGGTCAGCTCGATCAATGTACCCCAATTATCGTGGAGAACGACAAACCTGGAGCCTTCCGGAAACGGCGGACAGGGCGCGTTGACGACCCGGCCCGCGACGAATTGGGCGAGTATGGCTGCGGATTTGTCCGGGTGGCGGACGCTAAAGGAGACGTGGTGAAGCACGGGTCGGCTCGCCGATTCAAGCGTCGCGGACGCGCAAGCGCGCGACAACGCCGATGCCGAAAAGTCGTCGCGAGGCCAGCACGCCCGCACCGAATAAGATCATGCCCAGCGCCATGAGTAGGGGTCCGCCCAGCGTCAGATGTTGGGTGAATGCCGCTTCTGGGTGGCTGAAGAGCAGAATGAAGGTGACGAGCCAAGCGCAGGCAACGCAAGTCACAAGAAACAGGCCAAGGCCCGCGAGGATTGCGCGCCAGCCCGGGGGAATCGCGCGTCGGGCGACCCAAGCGATTGGCAGGGCGGGGAAGCACAGCGCCATAAGGCCGGCGATGACGAAATAGACCTCGCCCAGACCGCGAAAGGCCTGAAGCGTCAGATCGGCGTACAGCAACACGCCACCACATGCCGCTATCGCTGAAGCCATCATCACCGCATGGCGGTGGCCGGGGGAGGCCAAGGACAGGTCGGCGGAGGCAATGAAGCCGGGGGTGATCATCATAGTATCCGGTGAGGCCTGCCCTGGACGTGCGGCGATCAGGAGAAATTGTCAGACGGTGACAGGGTTTGCCAAAGCGCCAAAGGGCGCGGTGACAGAATCCCTAGGCGTCTAGGCTCGGGGCCGCGTGTCCCATTTGGGATAAGGTCGGTCATGCAAGGCTTCCGCAGGGACGCATGCCCGTATATCTGACCGGGCTCTCGGCCTTGGCGCGTTGATGCTGTCAGCGATGGTGGTCAAGATACTCGCGGATGTGGGCCACGGATTCGGCCGAGGCCGGCTCCCGGCCGAGAAGAAGGTGGTTGTCCGTATTGAGCGTGATGAACTCCGCCGCTGGAATACCTGCCGCGATGGTACTGCCGAGCGATAGCGGAATGCGTTGGTCCCCGCGCGCATCCATGACCAGGGTCGGAGCCCCCACCTGACCAAGGCGATGGCGCACCTCGATGTCGGCGAAGACCTCAAGGGATCGCACGGCATTCACGGGCGACACGGTCTCACGTTGGAAGTTGTTGAATTAGTCCAACTCCTATGAAGTCGCTAGCTCCGGGGGAGGGGGGTGACACCGGCGGCGCGGTCTTTGTAGCGCGCCGTTCCTAAGCACAAGGCCGATCATATCTACGAGGTGGCGATGCTCGGAGGGCGGGTCATTTTGTGCTGCCCGGCCATTCGGCACCGTGTCGAGTCTCGGAGGCAGAGCCCTTCCAGGCCAGTTGATCGCTTGACACCACGTCGACCGGCCAGACCTTTCGCAGTAGGAAGCCTAGCATCGCACGGTCTCGCGTAGGAGCCCATAACTCTCTGTCCGCGAAGAAAAAGGCTCCCGTCCTGTTCAGACGGGAGCCCCCGGTTTAGAAGCGGATGCCGATGCCTGCGTTAAAGCCGCCCGAGCCTCTGCTATCAAAGCTGGCTCCAGCGCGGAACGCAGTGCCGTTGGAGTAGACCTTCGAGGCTCCGACCGCGAAAGCGGCCTCGCTCCTCCAGGTGCCAACGGCAATACCGACCATTCCCTCACCACTGGAGGTCGCCTGCGGCAGACCGGCTGCGGCCATCGCGCTGGCTGACCCCGCATCGGCTCGCGCTCCCAGAACCTACAGCCCCCCTTGGAGCCGCTCGATGTCCGCGCGTAAGGCGATGAAGTTCGTCTCCGCAAAGACGCGTTCTGCTGCGATGGCTGACTGGAGCTGTCCCGTCGTCGCGCATCGGTCGGCAGAACGCCGTCCGCAACATTGGTCTTGCGCCGTCGGTTCGTCTGGGATCCGATGGACACGGTGTTGTCTTCTTCGGCGACCGAGCCCGCTCCGATCGCGACGCTGTTAATGCCGGTGGCGCGCGACTGATCGCCGAGAGCAACCGCAGAAGACCCTGAAGCTTCCGCACCGGTGCCGGCAGCAAAGCTGTTGGAGCCACCCGCACGAGCCTGATCGCCAATCGCGTTTGCAGACGATCCCGTCGCCTGAGAACGATTACCGGCAGCGAAGCTGTTCACGCCCGAAGCAGTCTTGGCTCAACCTACAGCCGTCGAGAACTGCTGGGTCGCCGCATTGCGGCCGCCCAGGGCGCTGGCACCCCGACCGGACGCTTTATTGACGAAGCCGACGGCGGACGCCTCCAGCCCCGCAGCATTACTGCCGTCGCCGAGTGCCGTCCCCGAAGTTCCCGACGCATTGGACCCCACACCCGCGGCAAGGGAGTTGAGGCCGGTCGCTCGGCTGGCAGAACCTATGCTCACCGCGTCGTCCCCACTGGCTTCGCTTGCGAAACCAGTGGCAAGACTGCGATTGCCCGAAGCGAGGCTTGAGCCCCGGAAGGCGGAGGAGTCATTTCCGCTGGCTGTCGCGCCGGATCCCACGGCCTCACTGGCTCCACTGGCGGATGCACCCGACACTACAGCCACACTGACGCCGCTGGCTCTCGTACCGGCCCCGAGAACCACGCTGGCACCGCCCAAGGCGCTCGATTGCGCGCCGATCGCGATAGAAGCGGTGCCTTCGGCCGTGGCACTGGCCCCTCCGGCGAAACTGAAATCACCGCTCGCGTCAACCTGATCGCCGAGGGCGACAGACGACGCGCCGCCGGCGCGGGACCGATTACCGCCCGCAAAGCTGTTAACACCGGTCGCGCTGTTCGCCCATCCGACAGCAGTGGAGAACTGTTCAGTTGCGATATTGCGCCCGCCGAGCGCGCTCGCCCCGCTCCCGAGCGTCGTTCAGGAAGCCGGCCGACGAGGATTCTAGGTCTGACGCACTGCTGCCTTTCCCGACGGCAGTCGCAGAAGTGCCTGAGGCATTGGCGTTGGTGCCAGCCGCAAAGCTATTTGCGCCCGAAGCAAGGCTTCCCGTGCCAATTGCAGTGGCGTCGTCTCCCGAAGCCGTACTCTCAAAACCGAACGCGTTGCTGCGAGCCCCAGAGGCGGAGCTTAAGTTTCCGACCGAGGAAGCGCTCAATCCGCTTGCGGCGGCGTTCTCGCCGACAGCCGTCGATGAAGCCGCCAATGCGAAGGCGTTGCGGCCGCCGGCGAAGCTTCCGATTCCAGATGCTTGACTGTTCGAGCCTACGGCAGTCGCTGTGAATGCGCTGGCTTGAGCGAGTTCGCCGATTGCGGTGCTCGAGTTACCGTTCGCCCAACTGGACGCTTCGAAAGCGGCTGCACCGGCACCGATGGCAGCCGAACGGGTACCCACGGCCGCGCTCGCGCTGTCAGTTGCGGAAGCCAGGCGGCCCAACGCTAAGGTGTCTGAGCCTTCAGCAGAAGCCTCCTCGCCGAAGGCTACAGCACCGCTGCCATCTGCCTGGGCTGAGCGGGCCGCAGCAGAGGAGTTCAAGCCTGACGCAGAGCTGTCAGCTCCGATTGCGTTCGCACCGGTGGACGTTGTTTCAGCGCTCTCGCCGACCGCGACCGAGGAGACACCTTGGGCCGAACTTGACCGTCCCACGGCGACAGCACCCAGGTCCGATGCGGTGGACCCGAACCCCACTGCGGTCGAGGTTTCCCCCGAGGCGGTTGCGGATCCGCCAACGGCTGTACCGCCCGGCGCGGCTTGGGCGAAAGGACCGCCAACGAAGGCACCATCCTGCGCCTGGGCAGAAGTGGACAGAAGCAACGCGGTGCCCAGGGCCGCCGACGACGCCGCAGTGGCGAGAAGGAGCCTGCGGGTTGAGTTTAAGGTATTGGTCATGATGGTTCTCTGAAATGGCTATGGCCCGATGACCGATCTGATCATGGGTAAAAATCGTTTGAATTGATTGCGCTTGCCCGCGCTGACCGGGGCGACCCTTTGCAAATCTGCTTAGTGCCCGCACTGGCGCGACGCCGCCTTTTGACAGCCCGCGCCGTGATCGCCGCATAGTAAGGATGACAGGTCGGCCTCATGCGCGGCTACCCCGTGCCCGCTTTCGGGGACACGATCACCGACCCGAACCGCCTGGTCGATCTGGGCCAGGGCTTCGGTCTGCCTGGCGTCTATGCGGCCTGGACCGGCGTCCTGAGCCTCCTTTATCCGCTTCCGCTCTGGCTCGAAGCGATCAAGTGCTGCTGGCGAGGCTGGTGCCTGCGCTATCTCTGAACGCGATCTGCTTCGTCCCGAGGTGCTGCGGATGGTCCGATCGGCGGCAATCGGATTGGCTAGGCCTCCAGCACGGATGTCTTCAAGTTTGGCGTCGTATTCGGTAGGTGCTTTGACCGATTGCCGACTTGAGCGTTGCAGCGCTTCACCTAGAACTTAGATCCTCTGGAATTCTGCGGGAAAAGCGATGCCTTCCAATCCTGACCACGCGCAAACCTTCCGCAGTCTGCACCGTCCCGGAGATCCGCTGGTGCTCTTCAACATCTGGGATGCCGGAAGTGCACAGGCCGTCGCTGCGGCCGGGGCCAAGGCGATTGCGACCGGCAGCTGGGCGGTCGCATCCGCCAATGGATACCCGGATGGCGAGCAGCTTCCTCTGGACTTGGCGCTAGCCAATCTGGAGCGCATCGTCAGTGCCGTGGTGCTGCCGGTCAGTTTCGACATCGAAGGCGGATACGCAGACACGGCCGAGGCCGTCGGCCGCCATGTCGCACAGGCGATCAGGGCGGGTGCCATAGGGCTGAACCTGGAAGACAGCGCGGGCGGAAGCTTTCGTTCCGTCGAGGAGCAGGTGAACCGCCTTGCAGCGGCGCGTGAGGCGGCTGACGCGACCGGCGTAGCGGCCTTCATCAATGCGCGCACGGATGTATTCTTCAGGTTGGGCGCCGACGAGGCTGACGAAGTCCTGTTCGAGGAGGCAGTCAAGAGAGCGGCGGCCTATCAGGCGGCAGGCGCTGACGGATTGTTCGTTCCGGGTCTCGTGTCCGACGACGTGATTGCTCGGCTCGTCCAGGCCGTGGGCCTACCCGTCAATGTGATGACGATGGACGCGAGTCCGCCGAGGGCCGTTCTGGCCCAGCTAGGTGTCGCCCGGATCAGTCACGGTGCTGGACCGTACCGGGCCGCGATGCAGTTTCTGGAGCACCAGGCGCGCATCAGTCTGACGTGATGCGATCCTGTGAAAGTGTCGAAATCAAGATAGCCGTTATTTCGCGGTGTCCTAGCCGCTGTGGTGGATATGAACGTCAGACTGGATCTCTCGCTGGATCCCCTGGAGTTTGAGCTCCGACGCTCGATGGTCTTGGTTCAGGACGGAGCGGTCGGTGCCTGGTTCTGACTGCGGTCAGCCAGTTTGCCGACGGCATAGAGGATGGAGGCGCATCCCACCGGAAACACCAATTCATTGATGAGAAGGGCGGTCATCCTGGCCGCAGCCACGGGGGGATGGCTGAGTTCGACCGCGAGCATGGCTGCTCCGAACGTCAGGCCAAAGCCAAGCCCGACGACCGCATGGGTGGCCAGCCCGCCGGCATTCCGGCGGGCCAGGACCGCCAGGGCGCAGCCGAGCAGGGCGTATTCCATCGCCTTCAGTGCGCCGATCTGGATCGCCACCGTCGTCAGCGTTTCCGGGTCAGCGCCCGAGAGGGCACCAAGACCTTTCTGCACACCCTTCGCCAGGGCGAAGCCCAGAGGCGCCATGAGAAGTCCCGCCAAGCCCATGACCGAAGCCCGGTAGCGGTTGAGGGCCGCGCCAGCGGCCAGGCCCGTGCAGACAAACGTCGACCACGTCAGGCCGCTCAGGATGTCGGCGATCGCCTTGGTGGCGGGCGATGGCGTGAAGACCCCCCACCGTGTCACCAGAATGACCGACTGGATGGCCAGCCCGAGTGTGATGGCGGCCACGGCCACGAGCAGGAGCCGACCGGCGCTGGTCGACGTGTCTGCACGGAGGGTTTGAAGCGGGACGGGCGTGGTCATTCTCGAAGCGGTCCAATGAGAATGGGGTCTCCATGGCTGGAGACCCCATCTACGGGTTTCAGGTTACGGGTGAGGAGCGTGTCGTCCCGATCAGAACCGCCATCCGATGCCGGCGTTGAATCCGCCCGACCCGTTGGTGTCGAAGCTCGCCCCGGCCTTGAACGTCTTGCCGTCGGAGAAGACCTTGGAGGCCCCGACCGCAAAAGCTGCTTCGCTGCGCCAGGTGCCGACGGCGATCCCGATCATGCCGTCCCCGTTGCCGAACGCCTGGGGCAGACCAGCCGCAGCCATGGCGGCGGCCGTACCGGCGTCACTGCGTTGATCGAGCTGGGCGACGCTGTTCTGCAGGCGACCGATGTCCGCCTGGATCAGGTTGAACCCGTTTTCTGCAAAGGCGCGCTCCGCAGCGAGCCCGGCCTGGAGTTGACCAACGGTCGAGGCGTCGGTGGCTGCCGTCCCGGCCGCAACATTGGTGATGCGGCGTTGGTTGGTCGCGGACCCGACGGACACGGTATTGTCGGCTTCGGCGATCGAACCGGTTCCGATCGCCACGGAATTGGCACCCGCTGCCGTGGCCTGATCACCCAGCGCCACGGACGAGACTCCGCTGGCGACGGAGCGATTGCCGGCCGCAAAACTGTTGGTGCCGCTGGCCGTATTGGCCCAGCCCACAGCCGTCGAGAAGGTGCTCGTGGCATTGTTGCGACCGCCCAGGGCCGTCGCGCCACGACCGCTGGCATTGCTGGTGAAGCCGGTCGCGGTCGACTCGAGGCCGGCAGCGGCACTGTTCAGACCGAGTGCTACAGAGGAGTCACCCGACGCCAGTGAACGATCGCCTAGGGCGACAGAGGAAATGCCCGCGGCATTGGCCTGATCACCCAACGCCACGGACGAAGCTCCGCTCGCGACAGATCGATTGCCGCCCGCAAAGCTGTTGGTGCCGCTGGCCGTATTGGCCCAGCCCACAGCCGTCGAGAAGGTGCTCGTGGCATTGTTGCGACCGCCCAATGCCGTCGCGCCACGACCGCTGGCGTTACTGGTGAAGCCGGTCGCGGTCGCCTCAAGGCCAGCAGCGGCACTGGTCAGACCGACCGCCACGGAGGAGTCACCCGACGCCAGCGAACGGTCACCCAGAGCGACGGACGAAATGCCGGCGGCATTGGCCTGACGGCCGCCGGCGAAGGACGCAACTCCCAATGCATTCGCCGAAACCCCGATGGCGGTGCTGTCAGCACCCGACGCCACGCTTGTGCGGCCCACCGCAACGCTCGATACGCCTGACGCATTCGCCTGGGCACCTGTGGCGACCGCGCCGGAATTTGATGCACTGGCGCTGTCGCCAACCGCCACAGAACTTTGCCCGGAGGCGATGGCGTTGGGTCCGGCAGCGAAGGCGTCCGGGCCGGTCGCCTCGGCAAAGGCCCCGACCGCCGCAGACCGTTCTCCCGTGGCCGTGGCGAGGGTGCCGAAGGCGGTGCTCGCCCCGCCCTCTGCAAGCGCGCCGAGCCCGATAGCCGCCGCATTGTCCCCGGTCGCGCTGGCGCTTGCGCCCATGGCGAGGGCGGCGTTTCCGGTGGCTTGGGTATTGAATCCGACAGCGGTGGAGGCCGAGCCGGTGGCATTGGCGATGGAGCCTATGGCCATCGACTGGTCCGCCGTCGCGCGCGCGCCGGAACCCGTGGCCAGACTCTCCAGGCCGAGAGCTACGGCGGTTCGGCCGACGGCGATGGAGTTCTCGCCTGCGGCACTGCTGTTAGGACCGCCCGCAAAGGCACCATCTCCGAAGGCCGTCGCCGAGAAGCCGAAGGCCGAGCTCTCGGCACCGGTAGCGACAGTGCTTCGGCCGATGGCGGATGCGCTGTCTCCCGACGCTAAGGCGTCTGCGCCCACGGCGGTCGTCCCGAAGGCGCTGGCTTGCGTATTGACGCCGACTGCGACGGATTCAACACCGGATGAGGTCGCGCTTTGGCCAACGGCCGCAGAGTCCTGACCCGTCGCAGTGGCATTGGGGCCGACGGCCACGGCGCCGTCTCCGGCGACCTGAGCCACGGCGACGGTCGGGACAAGCCAGAGGGCAGCGCCCGCCAAGGCCGTGGCCGTCAGGAGACGAAAGGCCGTTCGTTGAGAGGTGAGGGAAGCGTAGGGCATGAAAACCTGCAGGTTTGGGCGGCCAGACGGCCATGGAAGGGGTTCGCGCTCGAGGCGCGGCGTGCGCGGCCACCCCGGTCACTCAACGTGGCCGGGGTGGAGGACGATGGGTTTCGGAGTGATCGCTAGGCGACAGGACGATAATCGACCCTCGTCCGACGCGGGTCACCTCGTAAACGTCACAGGTCTCTGGCGTCGGGGAGGGGGGCGACACCACTATGACGATGGCGCTGTTCTCGGAGGGCGAGCCTGGCTGACCGGTCACGAACGTCGGGTTTGCCCCGAGGCGTGGGGCGGCCCGGCAGCGCATGCTCGAAAAAGCGGCCCGTGTGTCCCGAATGGGAGGGGCGTCAGTCTGAGCAGGGCACTACGGGACCTGCAGTTCCATGCCGGTTTCAGGATCACGTTTCATGCCCTCGTCCACCTCGCACTGGCCGGCCTACAGCGCCGCCTTTTTTCTCTCGGCCATCAGCTTTCTCGTGATCGGCGTTGGAATGGGGATCTATATGAGCGCGGCGGAGGACTATCTGCTCCGTCCGGTCCATGCGCATGTCAACCTGCTCGGCTGGGTCACTAGCGCCTTGATGGGTCTGTTCTATGCCCATACGGGGCCGCGGCTGACCACGAGATTGATCTGGATTCAGTATGTCACCTTCACCTTTGGGGTCATTGTGGGCATGGCGGGGCTCACCGGATTGCTCCTCGACGTGAAGGCCCTGTTGATCGCGCTTCCGATCGGGGTGGGTGCCATGGTCATCAGCGTTATTCTGTTCGGCTGGATGATCATCAAAGCCGCGCGATACAGGCCGGTCGCCTGACACCGCAGCCAGACCACGCGTAAACTGTCCTGGAGCCTTTCGTTGAAACTCAACCATGTGACCTTGCCCGCGCGGGACCTGGCCGAAGCGATACGCTTCTATTGCGCCCTTGGCCTGGAGCTGATTGTCCGGGCGGATCCCCGCTATGCGCGTTTCGCCTTGGACGAGACCTCGACCCTGTCGGTCGAAGTCTGCGAAGGGCGTGCCGGCGACGCCGAAATCTTCCTCTGCTGCGACGACGTTGACCTGGACTATGACCGGGCCTGCGCGAGAGGCCTGACCTTTGACGCGCCTCCGACTGACCAGAGCTATCTGTGGCGAACTGCGGCCCTCCGTGACCCCTCCGGCAATCGGATTGTCCTGTTCACGGCCGGAGAGAACCAGCATTTTCCCCCTTGGCGTCTAACCCCACCGACAAGCGCCAGTTAAGGGTGCAAACCTCAGCCTGTTCCCCTGAGGAAACGCTGTGTCTCGGCCGGCATCGTCACCCAGGGATGACGGCCTGTTTCCCAGACTGACCGCACGGGCGGTGGAATATCGGCATCACCGATCGCGCCGACCGGCAGGCCGAGGAGGGTGGGATGCTTCGACGTCTTGAAAGCGATGGAGGAGCCGCAGTCCGGACAGAAGGTGGTCTCGACCCTCCCCCCGCTGTCGGCCTCCCGGGTGTATGTGCGGGCTGCCCCGTTAAGCTCGACGCCTTCCGATCGGACATAGACCAGAAGGCCGAACGCCGAACCGGTTCTGCGTTGGCAGCGTGTGCAGTGGCAGGCGACGACCAGAGCCGGCAGATCGTCGGTCGCTGCCGTTAAGGCCCCGCACTGACAAATGGCTTTCACGTCGGCGATCTCCCTTGCGATCCTGATGTATCCGGGTGTCTGCCCTAGAGGGTTGGCGCTGGCCCGACATGTCCCGAATGGGACCTGCGAACCTGCCGTCTAAACCACGATTGGAACACGCAGGTGCCCACGCCTGCGACCACGGGGCCACCCTATGGGAAACATCAGGACAGCCTGAAGGGGAGGTCCTGCCTCTCAATTCCATCCCCGGACAAACCATGAAACTCTATGTCGACCCTCTCGCCACGAGCTGCCGTCTCATTCTTGCCCTTGTGGAGCATGAGGGGCTTTCCCCTGACATTCACCTGGTCTCACTGGCGGCGGGTGAGAACCGGACGGAGGCCTTTTTGGCGATCCAGCCTTCCGGCAAAGTCCCTGTTCTGTGCGATGGGGACTTTGTGCTGACGGAGAGCCTTGCCATCGCGCGCTATCTGCTCCGAGGCGGCTACAGTGCGCTTTACCCATCGGATTCGCAGGCGAGGGCCCGGGTGGACGAGTTCGTGGACTGGGTGTCCACCTCGCTTTCGCCCGCCTTCCTTGTGAACTGGGTCTATCCCACCCTGATGCCAAAATTCCGGTTCGAGGAGACAAATGTCAATGAAGCGGTGTCGGCCCGGGCGCGGCAGACGACATTGGGCTCCCTGGCCGTCCTCGAACAACAACTTGAGCGTTCTGGTCCCTTCGTCTTGGGGACGAAGATGACCCTGGGCGATCTGGCCGCTTCGGCTGTTCTGTGCTGGGCGCCCGTGGTCGCCCTGGATCTTGCCGATTTTCCCCACGTCGAAAAGTGGCGCGCTGCAATGCGGTCGGTTCCCGCCTGGCGGTCGCAGGAGCAGGTGCTCGAGACCTATCTCGCTGCCGCAGCCTGACACCAGAAACTGATACCAAAGTCGTGGCCGTCGAGCGTGGAAAGGGTCTTCGCGTCAGATCCATCCGCTTTCGATGGCCACGGCCACGGCCTGCATGCGTGTGCGGACCTGCAGGCGCTCGCAGATACGCTGGATGTGAGAATCTACGGTGCGCCCCGAAATGCGCAGGATGGCTCCGATGTCGTTTGAGCTCTTCCCTTCGCTGACCCAGCGCAAGCATTCGATCTGGCGCGGCGAGAGGGAGTGGCTGTCGAGGGTGGCGCTCGGCTTGGCGTTGTCCGCCCCCTCCCGAGTGTGATCGGCTCCGACGAGCGTTGGCGGGCCAGGGGCAAGACTCTTGTAAGGCAATCCAGTGTCCGATCAGGCAGCGAAAGACACTTCGTTTGGGACAGGCCCGTGTTCAACAGCGTTTGAAACGCCGTGATCAGAGCAATGAATTTCAAACAAAACGGATAGGCGAGATTACGTCTTAAAGTGTAACTGAGAATCGCATCGATCATATGTTAGTACTTTATTAACCTAATACAGGTGTGGAAATCTCTCTGACTGTCAATCCGTAGATCAACCGGTAGGCGACGGTCTTGCTGTTGCGCAAAAATCAATCCGCAAAGGTCTCGCCGGGAGACCTCTTGAGGAGAGATGAGCGGATGGCGACAATAATCGTGTCCAGCAGCGGAGCGGCGGGGGCCCCTGGCTCACTGGCGGCTCCGGTACAAACCCTGGCCCAGGCCCTGGCGCTTGCAAAGCCGGGCGACACCATCATGCTTCGCGAAGGGGAGTATGCCGGTGGCGTGACCGTCAGCCAGCCAGACATCACGATCAAGAGCTTTCCGGGCGAGAAGGCGGTCATCTCCTGCGGGATCGACAACGGCTCGCCTGAATGGGTCATCCGCTTCGGGCCCAACGCCCATGGCGGAACCCTCGACGGGCTGGAGATCAAGGGCGGCTCCTACTATGCGGTGAAGCTGGAAAGCACCTGGGACTGGGGGGGCGATTTTCCGCAGGCAGGCGTACGCAACGTCACCATCCAGAACTCCGTCCTGCACGACAGCGGGCGAGATGTCATCAAGGTTACGCCGGGCTGCGATGGCCTGCAGATCCTCAACAACGAGATCTACAACTCAGGCCGCCGTGACGGCTCTAACGCCGAGGGCATCGATGTCGTGAACGCTGACGACATCGTCATCCGGGGCAACTACATCCACGATACCGCAACGACCGGTCTCTACATCAAGGGCGGGGTCGAGAACGGACTTATCGAGAACAACTATATTCGCAACACGGGCACGGGTGGAGCTCAGGGCTTCAGCTTTGGTGATCCGCCCAACTCCGGTGCCGGCATCATGCTGGGGTATGGCACGGACAGCGACTTCTTCGACAACGACAACCCCCAGTTTTACCAGACCATGAACAGTGTGGTCCGCAACAACATCATCGAAAATACGGGTGACGGCGGGATTCTTGTCTGGGGAAGTCTCAACCCTCAGGTCTATAACAACACCCTCCAGAACGTTTCGACCCATCCCTGGTATTTCGGCGGCGGGATTATGGTCGCCGGCATCAACACCTGGACCGAAGGCGGGGACGTTTTCACCAAGTCGGTCAATCCGTTCGTGATGAACAACATCATCACCGTTGCCCCCCCGGCGGCAGGGTCGCCGGGTTATGTGACCAATGCCGCTCTCGTGGTGATGAAGGGGGGTGTGACGGGACCGCTTCAGCTTGACCACAATCTCGTCAACGGCCTCGGCAATCACGGTGGAAAGCTGTTTGATTTTGGAAATGGGGAAATCACGCTGGCGCAATGGAAGGCCCAGACAGGAGCGGACCAGCACTCCGTCGTGGCCGCGCCCCAGCTTGACGGCAATTTGCATCTTCTCCCCGGATCCGTCGCCATCGACACAGGGATTGCCATTCCGGGCCTTGTCAAAGACTTTGATGGAAACCCGGTGGGGGCGGGCCCTGTAGACATCGGCGCGGATCAGGCCGGTGGGCCTGGCATCCCTCTGCCCCAGGCGGGCGGGATAGGTTCGGCGCCGGGCAAGGGCGCCATGCAGCCCGGAGAGGGCGGAGACGGCCGGCCTGTCGGCGGGGGAGGCGGGGGTGGCAACGGCGGCAATCCACCGCCTCCGCCGCCTGGCCCGGTAGAACCAGGACTGGAGTTCGTCCAGCTTGCCAAATCGGTCGTCGGCGTCGCAGGTGTCTATGCCGACCTCGAAAACGGCAAGACGCCGCTTGACGGTCATATCGCCATCAAGCTGGTGGCAGCAGGTTCCTCAGACTGGACCGACGGTCGACTGCGGATCGTCGAAGAACCATCAGGCAAGGTGATCGGCGAGATCGACTTCGTGAAGGGCGACGCCTACGACGGTCGTCAGATCCTCGACATCGATCTGTCCGCCTTCGCGCTCAAGCCCGGGGTGACATATAGCATCGTGACCACCCAGGAGTTCGTGCGCGTCAATGCCGCGCCCTGGGAAGCCGGTGCCATCGAGCGCGGTCTCTGGCAGATCACGACGGCGGGCGAGGCCCTGCCCGGTGACGTGCCGCCACCGCCTCCACCGCCACCGCCTCCACCGCCGCCGCCTCCACCTCCGCCGCCTCCACCTCCGCCGCCTCCGCCGCCCGCGACTGAAGATGGTGTGCCGGTGGACGCCGTATTCTCCCAGTTGTCCAAGGCTGTGGCAGGGGTCGTCGGGGTCTGGACGGGTGCGGATGCCACGCAGATGAGGCTGGATGGCCATATCGGCATCAAGCTCGTCACGGCGGCGTTCGGCGAATGGTCAGGTGGACGTCTGCGCATTGTCGAGGAGCCGTCGGGCAAGGTCGTGGGCGAGATCGATTTCGTCAAAGGCGACGCCTACGACGGCAAGCAGGTGCTCGATATCGATCTCGGCCAGTTCGATCTGAAGGCCGGGACGACCTACAGCGTCGTCACGACCAAGGACTTCGTCCGGGTCAATGCAGCACCATGGCAGGCCGGTGCCATCACGCGAGGGGCTTGGCAGTTCACGACGGAACCCGCGCCGGAGGTGTGGCCTCTGCTCGTGGAAAGCAAACCCCTCATCGGTGACGTCGATATCGATGAAAGGTCAGACTTTGACGACATCGGCTTTGCGTCCCTGGGCGACGTTCCTCTGCTGAGCCTGTCGGACGTCGTGAAGCATCATGCCTCTTCACAGTTCGACCTGATCTAGGCCGAAGGCCGGGCGCGCAGTCTTACGCGCGCCCGGTCGCTTTTTGTCATGACCCTAACCTTAACTGACGGCCGTCGAGCCACTCGAGCTGTCCGGAACCAGGCCGGTACGCTGGGTTGGACGGCTGCCCTGAGCGGCCTGATCAATCTTCTCGGCCTGACTGCGCCGTTGTTCATGCTTCAGGTCTACGATCGCGTCCTGGCGAGCGGCAGCCTCTCTACTCTGGCGGCTCTCGTTACCCTGGTGGCAATTCTGTTTGCCGCACAGAGCATCCTCGAACGCATCAGGACACGGCTGTTTGCTCGTATCGGGGTGCTCGTCGGCCACGCGCTCGGTCAGCTGGCCTTCGACGCCATGGTGGACAGTCGCTCGCTGCAGGCCTCCGGGCGGCTGAGAGACGTCGATCAGGTCCGGTCTTTCTTGTCCGGAGGCGGGCCCGCCGCGCTGTTCGATCTGCCCTGGGCACCGCTCTATCTCCTTCTGCTGTTCCTTCTGCATCCCCTGCTCGGCCTCATAGGCCTGGGGGGAGGGCTGTGTCTGGCGGCGCTCACCTGGGCCACGGACCGGACAACAGGGCCGCTCCAGAAGCAGCATGCCGCCGTCAAGCAGCACTCCCAGTCGATTGTGGACAATGTGGCCGCAGCCCGTGAAACCGTGCGCGCCATGGGCATGGCCTGCGCCCTCCGCGATCGCTGGGTGGGCTCTGCCGCGGCGGGGCATCTGATGCAGCTTTCGAACGCCGACGCGGTTTCGAGCTACGCCGGGGTGGCGAAATTTGTACGCCAGTTTCTCCAGTCCGTCGTTCTGGCGGCAGGTGCCGCCTTGATCATTGCAGGGGATGCGACAGGCGGTGTGATGATCGCGTCCTCAATCCTGCTGGGAAAGACGCTTGCGCCTATCGACCAGGCCATCAGTCACTGGCGGGGATGGGTCGATGCGCGACAGGCACTCGGTCGTCTTGATGATCTTCCGGGGCCGGACCGTCAGCCAGGCGCGGTTGAACTGCCCGTACCGACGGCGAGTCTCACGGTCGAAGGCCTCTCGGTTGTGATCGATCCCGGCGGTCCGCCCACCATCGAAGGCATTGGCTTCATCCTTGGCCGGGGCGACGTGCTCGGTGTGATCGGTCCGAGCGGCGCCGGCAAGTCCACGCTGCTGCGGGTTCTGGCGGGCATCGACGCTCCCGACAGCGGACAGGTTCGTCTCGATAATGCGACCTATGACCAGTGGGAGGCCGGGCGCAGAGGAGCCTTCATTGGCTATATGGGCCAGACCGTCGATCTCATGGGGGGGACCATTGCCGAGAATATTTCTCGGTTCGACCCGTCGCCATGCTCGTCCTCAATCCTGGCGGCTGCGCAGGCGGCTGGTGTCGATGAGCTGATCAAGGGCTTTGAAGACGGCTTCGAGACCCAGGTCGGGGACTACGGGCGTCGGCTTTCTGTGGGGCAGAGACAGCGTATCGCCTTGGCCCGGGCGCTCTACCGAGATCCTTTTCTGCTGGTCCTGGATGAACCCAACTCCGCTCTGGACAGGGACGGCGATGAAGCGCTCGTTCAGGCCGTGGCCAGCGCCAGATCGCGCGGTGCCATCGTCGTCGTGGCCGCTCACCGGGCCGGGGTTCTGTCACAGGCCACCAAGATGTTGGCCCTGGAGGGGGGGCGACAGCGTGCGTTCGGACCTCCAGGCGGCATTCTCAGCACGTTGAATGGCGAGCTGAAATCCCAGAGGAACCCATGACTGACCCTGACCCCGCCTCTGCGATGCAGCCTGCGTTGGGCCTGAGGTCTCTATTGGTCCAGGCGGGCACCGTTGCGGGCAGCCTTGTCCTTCTGGTTATCGTTTGGGGTCTGTTGGCGCAGATCGCGAGCGCCGTCATTGCGACGGGAGAGGTGGCCGGCGAATACGGGCCGCGTCCTGTCGAACACCCTGTGGGCGGGCGGGTTGAGATCGTCGAGGTCGAGGAAGGGCAAGCCGTTCGGCGCGGGCAGCTGATCGCGCGTCTGGCCCCCGTTGTCGTTGATGCAGCCGCGACCTTCTCCAGCGATCGCGTGGCCGATCTTGAAGCGCGGCGGCATCGTCTGCTTGTCGAGCGGGACGGCGGTGCCTTGTCGTTCGGGACTGGCGACACTCGACAGGATCAAGCCCGACGAGCCGAGGCGGCGGCGCTGACCTCCCGCAGGCAGCTCGACCGGGATCGACGAAGTCAGCTGGATCAAGACATCGTCCAATCCGAGGCACAGATTGAGGGTCTGAAGAGCCAGCTCGAGGCTATTGCGGCGCAATCAGCCTTGATCGCGCAAGAGCTTGAGGCGATGCGACGGCTTCTGGCGCAAGGCTTTGCCACCGTCACCCGAGTAAACGCTCTGGAACGGGAATCCCACCGTCTGGAGGCTGAGCGCGGCAGTCTTTCAGCGGCGATATCCCGTGAACGCGCTCGGATCGCACAAACCCAGGCGCAGCGCTTTCAACTGCTGTCCGAACGGCAGGTCAGTGTTGCGGAGGACCTCAAGCAGACAGAGCTTCAACTGAGTGAGGCCCGCGCCCAGCGTGCAGCGGATAGTGAGGCGAAGCGCAGCCTGGACATAGTCGCACCCGTCTCGGGACGAATCCAACAGCTGGCCATGCGGGCCGGCGGGGGCATCCTGTCTCCGGGCGAAGCCATGGCGATTGTGGTTCCTGACCGCGAGCGCCTTCTCATTGAGGTGCGGATTGCGCCAGACAAGATCGACCGTCTGCGCCCGGGCCAGACGGTAAAGGTGCGTTTTCCAGCCTTTCAGGCTTCAACAACGCCGGAGTTTCCGGCCCGGTTGTTGCGGATTTCGCCGACCATCAGCCGTGATGAACAGACAGGGCTGACCTACTATGCGGTCGCCTGCGCACTCGACCCCAGCGAGCATCCCGCCTTGGTTCGCCTTCGACCCGGCATGCCGGCTGAGGCGCATATCGCGACGGGAAGCCAGCCCGCCCTTCTCTATTTTCTGAAACCCTTGCTGGATCAGATATCCCGTACGTTCCGCGAGCCGTAAGCGGCCCGAACGACCACTGACCGGGCACGGTCAGGACGAGGTCGGGATTGATGTGTCTCACTGTCCTCGGCCGAGTTCGTCGCTGGTCTGAAGAATTATGAGACTGTTTGGTCCCGCCTGACCCTGCCGCACCTCGTAAACGTGACAGGCGGCGGCTGTGGCACCGAACGCTAGAACGACCGTGCCGAAGGTGTCTCCCCCGACCAACCGGCGGCCCCACAGGCAGGCTTCCAACAGCCTGCTGACCCCCGCCGTTCCCACGGCGGGGGTTCCCTGGTTCTTCATGCTCTGGATCCACTTTGAAAACGCTTCGTCTCCGTCTGCTCTCCGCTGCCGCCCTGATCGGCCTTCCCCACGCCGCCCTGGCTCAGGACCAGCCCGCCACGCTCGATGACGTGATCGTCACAGCGCAAAAGCGGGAGCAGGGATCCCTCGACGTTCCGATCGCCTTGACGGCCTATGACGCCCAGAGGCTTGACCAACTCGATATTCGGAACCTGGACGACCTGGCTCGGTTCACACCGGGTTTCGAGGTGCAGCAGCAGTCTCCCAACAATCCCGGTTTCGTCATGCGGGGGGTCACCTCGAGCGCACTGGAGACGGCCTTCGAGCCGCGGGTATCCATCTTCCAGGACGGGGTTTCGATCTCGAAAGGCGAGGGGAGCTACGTCGAACTCTTCGATATCGACCGGATCGAGATCGCCAAGGGTCCCCAGTCCACATTATTCGGCCGTGGCGCTCTGGTCGGTGCGCTGAACATCATTCAGAACAAGGCGGATCCAGCGGACTGGGATGCCTATGGCTCCTTCGAGGTCGGAGAGTTCGACCTCACGCGCCTTGAAGTGATGACCAATATTCCGGTGAGCGAGTCGATGGCGCTGCGCCTGAGTGCCGTGGACAGCCGCCGTGACGGCTATGTCGACAATGCCCTTGGTGGCGAGGCCTTTCAGTCCATTGACACCCAAGCCGTCCGCGCCGCCTTTGCCTGGGAGGGTTCGGCCGGCCGACTTGATCTGATTGTGAATCACCAGCAGGATCGACCGACCGGTACAGCCTTCAAGTCCATGGTCTTTGACCAGACCGACCCCGCGACCGGTGCGGTGCTGTCGGACCGGCGCTCTCCGGAAAGCGCGGCGCTGGCGCCCGTGCCGGGGTTTGCCGACGCTTTCGGTGTCGACCGCGAGGTGTGGGGGACGACCTTGCTGGGAGAGCTCCGGCTCAGCGACAGCGTGACCCTGTCCTCAATCTCGGCCTATCGCGAATTTGAATCCATCGAGACCAATGATGTGGACGGCCTTTCGCTGCCCATAGTGACCGGAAGAAACGAAGGCGAGGCCGTGCAATCGAGCCACGAGTTTCGTCTCAACTATGACGCGGGCGGCCGGTTCAGCGGTTTTGCGGGCGCAAGCGTGTTTCGTTATGACGGCGAGCACCGAACGCCGATCCGCCTGGATGAGCGTCTGGTTCTGGCAACCCTCACCGGACAGCTCAATGGCGCTGCGGCGGGTCTCAATCTGCCGTCCACGACACCGGCTCCGATATCGCTGTTTGAAACCCAGGCGTTCACCGCCGCTCTGCTCCAAGGTCTGATCGCAGCCGCCTCGGACAACCGCACCACGGCGGCCTTCGATCCCACAGTCGTTCTCACGCCTCAGCAGTCCCTGGCCCTGGCCGCCAATCTTCGGGCAAACCACATCGAGACGCCGACGGACACCGCTTCAGTCATGGCGACGGATATCTTCGTCGACGGGACGTTTGCGGTCACGGACCGACTGGAGATTTCGGCGGGCGTTCGCTACACGCGCGATGAGCGCGAGGCCGGCTATGGGGCCACCGTCAACGGCCGCAGCGTATTGGGCGGCGCGATTGGTGCCGCCCGGCTGGCGGGCACCGGGACGCCGGCGACACTCGCCCAGGCCAATGCCATTCTGGGTGCCCTTCAAAGTCCCGCGGTTCAGCAGATCCCGGCCACAGCGCTTCCGCTGTTCGGCGTGGTCTTCCAGCCCACCCTCAACAATGGCGAGATCACGGAGCGATCCCTGACCGATGACGGACTGACGTGGCGTATGGCCGCCCGATACCGTCTGGACGATCATACCAACCTCTACGGCACCTATGCACGAGGTCGCCGCCCGCAAACCCTGTCGATCGCGGGCCCAACGGCTCCCTTTGGCGAGCCGCAGTTTACGGAACAGGCGGCCGAGATCGTGGACAGCTTCGAAATCGGGCTGAAGTTGCGTCGCCCGGACGCGGGGTTCTCGGGTTCAGCGGCCCTCTATCACTATGCCTATGATAATTTCGAAACCGTCGTCCGTGATGGCCTGAGGCTCATTCCGAGCAACGGCGGCAGCGCCGAGGCCCACGGTCTCGAGATGCAGGGCGAATGGTCGCTCCTCGATAATCTGACCCTCTATGGCACCTATGCCTACAACCGCGCCCGCTTTACGAGCGGTGCTCTGGATGGGAACCGCCTGCGCCAGGCTCCCGATCACACCGCCTCCCTCGGTGTAGTCGCCGGCTTCACGGTCCCGGGCGGCCGCCTCGAGTTGCGACCGAGCCTGTCGTGGCAGTCGAAGATGTTCTTTGACGACGACAATGATCGCAGCGACCTGCAGCAGCCGCCCATCGTTCTGGTGGGCGACAGCGGTGTCGACGAATTTCAAGAGGCCTTTGGCCTCGTCAACCTGACCCTGGCTTACCAGCCCGGCACCCTGCCGGTCGCTTTCGAGGTGTTCGGGACCAATCTGGCGGACGAGGGCTACTTTATTGATGCCGGCAATGCCGGTGATCGCCTTGGCCTGCCGACCTTCGTATCGGGCGCGCCGCGAATGCTTGGTATGCGCCTTGTCTGGAGCCTGAAATGACGGCCGGCGTCTTCAGAGCTTGTCTGAGCAGCCTCGCATCCCTCGCGCTCGTCAGCGGCGTCGTGGCCAGCGATCTGCCACAGGTGAGTGAAAATTCACCCGCGTTCTACCAGGAACGGGCGCGCGTCTTGATGCAGCCTGGCCAATGGCTTGACGAGGAAACCCTGCCGACCGCGCTGGGTCTCGCTTCGGCCGCGACGCAGCTCCGCTTCGTTTACAGTTCGACGGACGGCGTGGATGGCCAGGATTTGATTGCTGTGTCGGGAGTGATCTTCCTTCCCAGCCATGCAGCGCCTGAAGGGGGATATCCCGTCGTCGCCTGGGCTCACGGCACGGTCGGTGTCGCCGATCACTGCGCACCAAGTCGGAACCCGCGGTCGCCAAGGGACGTCGAATATCTCAGCTACTGGCTGGAAGCCGGCTATGCCGTGGTGGCCACGGACTATCAGGGTCTCGGCATGCCCGGAGCCCACCCCTATCTTAACAATCGGGCTGCGGCCTATAGCGTTCTCGATGCCATAAGGGCCGCGAGGGTGCGGTTCGGCGATCTGGGCGATCAGGTTCTGATCGTCGGCCAATCGCAGGGGGCTGCTGCTGCCATTTCCACGGCGGCGCTGGCTCCGGACTATGCGCCTGAGCTGAACATCCTTGGGACTGTCGCGACGGGTGTGCCGAACATCCTCGCCTCGCTCAGCCAGGCCAACCAGGCGGCCCAGGCTGAGAAGGGGTTCGACCCGGCGGTGGCCTATATGATGTATCTCGCTGCATCGATCGATGAGTCCGATCCCGATCGCAACGGTGCGTCGGCCTTCCATGCCGTGGCTTTGCCCGCATATGAAATGGCATCGCATCTGTGCACAATGCCCATGCTCGGTGCGGTGCGGGACGCGGGGCTGACGCAGGCAAAGGCTGTGTCGCCCGCCTTCCTGCCACTGTTTTCGAAGGAGATCGCCGCGATCGGATATCCGACCCTGCAGCTGGCACAGCCCCTATTCATCGGCGCGGGCACCGAAGATATCGACACGCCCGCCGGAGGACAGCTGGACATTGCGCGCCAGGCCTGCCGCGCCGGCACCTTGGTGGAAGCGCATCTCTATGCCGGACATGATCACGCCACGACGGTCAATCGATCGATTGTCGATTCGCGTGCCTTCGCAGCAAGACTCCGCTCCGGCGCGCCGGTGGAGGGTCGATGCGAGCCGACGGCAGAATAGGTTTAGGTGATGCGGTGGGTGTCCTGCCGCATCAGCCAGCCGCTATCGGCTGCGAAGGCAACGGCCTGGACGCGTGTGCGGACACCCAACCGCTCGCAGATGACCGTCACATGATAGTCGACCGTGCGTTTGGATATGCGCATGATCTGGCCGATGTCCGTCGAGCTCTTTCCCAGACTTATCCAGCGGAGGCATTCCAGCTGACGGTCGGTCAAAGGCGAGACGCATGGTGCCACGTCCGGGCGAGCCTTGGCCTTCGCGGTGACCATTGAAACGCTCACTTCGGCCCCCCTGCGATGGCATAGGCCCGCGAAGCCAGCTGCGACTGCTTGCTGACCCCCATCTTGTCAAAAACGCGCTTCAGATGATTGCGAACTGTCCCGACACCCACCTCGAGCGCTCGGGCTGCGCCCAGCGGATCGGTTCCGGAGGCGACCAGGGCGGCGACATCGCTTTCCCTGCGCGTCAGTCGATAGGCTTCAGCGAGCGCATCCGCATCAATCGCGGCCTCCGCGTCGCAGTCCCTGAGCACGATGGTTGCAACGCGCTGCATAACGCGTCCAGGATCCGAACGTTGGGTGGCCGAGATCGAGGCGAGGATCGGGCGGCGCCCGTCCAATCGGCTCAGCTGGACGCAAGACCGAACAACGCGGCCGCTGATGACGTCGCGCAGGCCCGAATGAAGTCGGTCCGTGTCCCGGCGGGACATGCCGATAAGGCGACCCTGTCTCAGCGCGATCCCATCCCGGGCAGACAGAAGCCCGCGCGCACTGTGGTTGACGAACAGGGAACGTCCCTCCGGCGTAGCCAGGATGAGGCCATGGTTGAGGCCGTCCAGGACGGTCAGCAACAAGGGAACATTGAGGTCGACAGTCGGCGAGGTTGCGGCCGACATAATCGAGGCGGCGACGGGAGGCGAAATGGGCATAGGGCGTCTCAATCCAAACTAGGACGACACCATGGCGATCAAGCGTGTGAAGGAGCGAGGGAAACGGCGTATGGTGATGCCATCTCGGCGTTGTATTTTGATGCGATACGCACAGCTGAAGCCGGAACCGGACACGATACGATCCGTGATCTCGGTGACATTCTGCGTTTGCAGGCTCTTTGGCGGGGTGAGGTAACCATGCTGCACTTCAAGGCCCTCGGAGGCCTAAGCGTTTGGATCGGTGACCGCCAGGTCGTGCTGCCGCCGTCGCGCAAGACCCGGGCGTTGCTGGCCTATCTTGTGGGTACGCGACAACCTCAGAGACGGGATCATTTGTGCGAACTTCTCTGGGAGCTGCCAGACGATCCGCGGGGGGCTCTGCGCTGGTCTCTCAGCAAGCTGCGATTGGCGCTCGGTCCCGCAGCCGATTGTCTGCATGCAGATCGCGAACGGGTCTGGATCGATATGGACAAGGTCTCGATCGATTTCTGCGAACATCGGGAGTTCTTGGATCGCGCCGGAGCCGGTCCCGTGCCGCTGGACGAGGCCGCAGACGCTGTGACCGCCCTGCGCAAACCAATCCTGGCGGGCATGGATATGCCCAATCATCCAACCTATCAGGCTTGGCTTACCGCTGTGAGGGACGACGCGGAACGCATGCACCGACGCATCCTCATGCGCCTGGCCCTGGACGGCGGAAGTTCTCCTGATGACGTTCTTCCCTGGTGCCGCGAATGGTTCGAACGGGACCCGTTGAATATCCGTGCGGCAACGGCGCTGAAAAGAACGCTCGTGCGCCTGGGGCGGGCCGCAGAAGGGGCCGACATCATGGACCGCTATGTTCGGGAGGCTAAGGCGGCGGGGCATACGGAGTGGGAATCGGTTTCGGAGGAACGAGACGCACACAGCGAAGCACCGGGAAAGACGAGCGCGCTGGAGATCAACCAGCGCCAGATCATCAACTTCTGCACCACACCGGATGGCGTTCGTATCGCCATGGCGTCAGTGGGGGCGGGACCGCCGATGGTCAAGGCGGCGAACTGGCTGAACCATCTGGAGCTCGATTGGTACAGTCCAATCTGGGCCCCCCTGTTCAGAGATCTGGCCGCTGACCACTGCTTCATCCGGTACGACGAACGTGGAAACGGGCTTTCGGACTGGGACGTTTCCGATCTCTCCTTCGAAGCCTTCGTGAAAGATCTTGAAGCCGTGGTCGCGGAGACGACGCAGGGACCTGTGCCGATCCTGGGTATTTCTCAGGGATGCGCGGTGGCCATTGAATACGCGGCCAGACACCCAGAGCGGGTGAGCCATCTGATCCTGTGGGGCGGCTACGCCCAAGGCTGGAGGATCGATGCCTCTCCGGAGGTGATCGCGGAGCGGGAAGCGATCTTTACCCTGGTGCGACAGGGATGGGGGCGGCAGGATCCCGCCTATCGCCATCTGTTTTCGGCCACCTTCATGCCCAGCGCGACCTCAGCGGAGCTGGACTGGTTCAACAACTTCCAGCGAGAGACCGTGTCCGCGCCGAACGCCGTACGCTTCCTCGAAGTCTTTGCTGATATCGACGTTCGCCATCGCCTGGCTCAGGTCAAGGCACCAACACTCGTCATGCATGCGCGCGGGGACCGGCGGATTCCACTCTCCATGGGAGCGGCCATTGCGGCCGGGATTCCGGGATCCGAGTTCGTCAGTCTTGACACCGATAACCATCTTCTTCTGGGGCGGGAGGCGGCATCGGCGGATTTCGTCCAGCATGTGCGCGAGTTCCTGAAGCACCACAGCTAGACGGAGCGTCCCATTTGGGATGCGCCCAGCGCGAACCCTGCGCTCAGGGTGTCAGGGGCCGCATGCTTTCCCACGGTCTTGATGTGGAGTGGATGCTCATGGCTATTTACCGTTGGACCTGGCTGGTCGCATCCTTCGCAATGAGTGTCTTCTGTGGGTGTGCTGCTGCGCAGGAAGCGGGCTCGGTACGATCACTGGCCCCCTCAACCTGGCTTCTGTCTGGAACCAGCGGCAACGTCGTAATCATCGGGGATCGAGACGGGCTGGTGCTGATCGACAGTCAGGGCGCAGGTGAAGCCGATGAACTGGCTCAGGCCCTCAGCAACCTGCCGACCCAAAAAGTCAGCTATGTGGTCAATACCCACTGGCATCTGGATCATGCAGGCGGCAATGCCGCCTTCGGGCGGGCAGGCGCTCAGATTGTCGCCCACCGTGCTGTCAGAAGCCGCCTGGGATCGGACCAGTACATGCCGGCCTATGATGCCCGGATTCCCGCGTCCCCCGCCTCGGCCCTGCCGACCATCACCTTCGACCAGGAGCTCGATCTCTGGATGTCCGGGCAGCACCTGCGTCTGATCCATACGACCGCCGCCCACACGGATGGTGACGTCCTTGTCTATGCAAGTCCTGCCAATGTGCTGCACATGGGGGACATATACTTCAACGGCTACGTGCCCTTTCTCGACATTGCCAGCGGGGGATCGCTTCAGGGCCTGATTGCTGCGGTCGCTGTTGCGCTCGAGATATCCGACGACTCGACGATCGTCATACCGGCCCATGGACCCATTGCGACGGTGTCCGAGCTTGCAGCCTATCACGCCATGCTTGTCGCCTTGCGTGACACCCTTCTGCTCGGACTGGCGAACGGGCTGTCAGTTGAGGAGGTGCAGGCCGCCAAGCCGATGGCCGACTATCCGCTCGAGGGCGATGCGGATGCTTTTGTCGCTGCGGCTTATGCAAGCCTGAGTGTGTCGACATCACAGCTGCCCTGACGGTCATCCCTGTCCCATTTGGGAGCCGCCGCCCAGAGAAAGCCCCCTTATCTTAAGGGCTCCTGCAGGCTGACGGCGCGTCCGCGGAGCCTCCGCAAATGTTGATTGAAGAGTGCAACCTCATGACGAAACCTGCCGCCCGTATTCATTCGTCGCCGCAACTCACGAACCGGCGTCGTCGGATGGTTACAGGCCTTGCCGCCTTGGCTGCGGTGGGGGGTGCCATGCTGTTCGCGGATCTGGGCCTGCAGGCGTTCCGGGCCCTGGGTCGGGCCTATTTTGTACTGGCGGCTGTCATGGCCGTATGCCTTCCCGCCCTACCTGTGGCCCTATTCGCCGTCGGTGCTGTAGGTCCCGGCTGGCGCAGGGTCGTCGGCACCATCGGTTTGAGCCTTGTCGCCTTGGGGGCCATGGCGTGGCTCACGGCCTTCATCGTGCTGTTCCAAGATCCGTCCGCGGCCTTCACACAACACCTCACCCCGGGCGGCTCACTGCTGATGGCCATTGGCATGATCGTCTTCGGCAGCGCGGTTCTCGCGTCTCGACGGCTGGCTGGGGCCGGCCGTTTTGCACCTCTTTTGGTCGGCCTGTACTTCCCGACCCAGCTGATCATCCAGCTCACCTTCTTCCTGCAGGGCAGGGACGGTACCCCTGGGCCAAATGGCCTGTTTCTGGGAAGTTGGGGTCTGATCTGGATCTGGGCAGCCTGGTGCGCATCGCGGCCTCAGTGGAACCCGCCGGCCCAGACCTCCAACGCGCCGACGCCGGTGACCTGGACCGCCTAGGTCCCCGCGCTGACACCCCAATCCGTCCCACTAGAGAGTTTCAAATGATGGCCTCACGACGCACCATGTTAGGCGTCACCGCCGGCCTGCTGACAGCACCCCTTTCCTCCGAAGATAATGGGGGGCCGGGCGGACAGAAAGCCGCCGTTCGACAACTGGTTCAGAACTCACACGAGGGTCACGCCGCACTCATGCGGGGTGATCTGGACGGTTATCGCGCGCGCATAAGCTACAGCGAAGACTTCAGCTTCTTTGGCCCATTTGGGGGCGACGCCAGCCGTGTAGACAGCTTTACGGACGAGCGAATGCAGGCCATGGCGAATTTCTTCGCCAACGGTGTGCATGAGAGTCATCTCGTCGAGGTCTATGACTCCCCGGAGCTCGTCGTGCTGGTGCTGGTGGAGCGGTCCACAGTCGAAGTTGGCACGGTACCGCGTCAGGATTGGTGGCTGCGCGTCACCCTCGTTTACAAGCGTGACGGTGACCGGTGGCAACTCGCTCATCGCCACGCCGATCCCCTGCGGGTGGGGATATCGCTTGAGCAGGCGGCCGAGCTGTCGCGTCGTGCGCCCGAGCAAGAGCCGTAGGAGGGGGCTCGCCGCGCGTTCGACCCGTGGCGATCCATCGTTCACAGTGCAAAACAGCGCCGTGAAATCAAAGACAGGGATTCCGGGCCTCTCTTACGGCGCGCAATCCTTGAACTTGACTGGGCTGGCTATCGATTTGGCTCACGGCGTCCCAGACACTCGACCGATATTGTCCGCATAGAAGGCCGCAGATCGGCGGAAGATATCTTCCCACTCGGCCGGTCGGAAGAGGTGGCCTGCCCCGTCCAGAACCGAGACCCGCACCGGTACGTCGTGGTCCCGCAGGAAATCGACCCATGTGGCCGTGTGGCGCGGCAGGACATGGGTGTCGTGCTCGGCCCTGATGATCAAAACGGGAATGCGGCGTCGCGGCGGGCGTGGGGTGTAAACATCGACGCCTCCAGCCAAGCCGATCGCAGACGCTGCGCGACTGTTGCCTAAGGCACCGTCCACAGCGACGTATGATCCCAGGGAATAGCCGAAAACACCGGTGCGTCGCCTGTCGATCCCTCGCTCGATGAACCAGTCGACCGCGTGCTCGCCGACATCGCGCCATGCTTCCATCATCCGCTGTGGCCGGACCCCGTCATCCGGAAAGGCGTCGGTAAACAGAGGGGTGAGAACCTCATAACCGGCTCCGGCAAATCGAAGGGCTAGCTCATGCCAAGGCCCGCGGTTGGCAATCCGTGCGCCGGAGCCGTGCAACATGACGATCGCCGCCCGCCGTCCCTCGTCGCCGGGTCGATAATGAATGGCGCGGATCGGCTTGCCATGACTGAGGAAGGTCATGCCCTCATAGACAGGTTCAGCCCGACCCGGCTCGCCTGCGGCGCTGGCCGGCATGGCGCACAGGGCGGCCCCTGCGCCCGTGAGCAGCTGGCGACGGTCGACGGTCATCCGACCGGGCTCACGTTCGACTGAGCTCTGCCGGGACGGGCGGGTCGGTTGCACGCGATCATGGGTGGCAAGGACCTTTAGGTTGCGGCGGGCAGGATGTTCTGATTGCGGTGAAAGACGTTGTCCGGGTCGAAGCGACGCTTCAGTCGTGAGAGCTTTTCAAAGTTAGGGCCATAGGCCGCGCGGACCTGGTCGGCCGCTTCGACATCCATTGTATTAACATAGGCCAGAGACCCGTAGCGACGGAGCCGAGCGTGCGCCGCCAGGACCCAGTCGATCGCGGGACGCGCGTCCTCCTCGGCGGTCCATCTACCTGTGACACCCCAGCTGAACCCCTTTGACCTCAGCGGAAAGGCCATGGCCTCGGTCGGGACGGAGATAGCCGCACCGTGGTGATGGACAAACATGAGGGTGTAGCGGTCAGGGGCCGTCTGCACGATCTCGGTGAGATCGCGGGCGATGGACGCGGTCATCTGGCCGAATGCACCGGTCCGATTGAAATGCAGCGACGGCGGCGTATGCGGAACGCCGGATTGCAGGGTGAGGTAGGGCTGCAGGCGAATTTGGTCCAGGATCAGACGGGGCGAAGACCGGAACGCCGCCAGTGCCGCTTGACCGCGAGCCGGATCACCCGCGTAGCAGAGCTGGACAATGAGCAAGGGCTCACGTTGAGGTCCCGGCGCGATGATGGCAATGATCGTAAGTTCATCGGGAGCCGTGGAACAGAAGTCAGCGAGCTCCTCCAGCAGGCCTGGCATATCATCCGTACGGAAGATCAGGTCGCCGGCCAGCACCGTACTGACCTCATGGGTCCGGAAGGTGAATTCGGTGACCACGCCGAAATTTCCTCCTCCGCCGCGGATGGCCCAGAACAGGTCGGGCTCGTTCTCGCGGTCGCAGACAAGGATCCGGCTGTCTGCGGTAACGACCTTGGCCCGGACAAGATTGTCGACCGCCAACCCGTGTCGGCTCATGAGATAGCCAAGCCCACCTCCTGTTGCCAGGCCGCCCACGCCCACGCTGCCGCACTGACCCAGCACTGTGGCCTGGCCGTGCGCCGCTGTGGCCTCGTCGATCTGTCCCACCAAGGCGCCTGCACCCACGGTCACCGTGCGTGCAGCCTGGTCCACCCGGATCTTCTGAAGCTGGCCAAGATGGAGTACGAGGCCGCCATCGCAACTGCTGTAGCCTGCATAGCTATGACCACCGGAGCACACCGCCAGAGGGACGCCCATCGCGCGCGTGGTTGCGATCGCATGAGCGACATCGGCGTCGCTGACGGGCTGAAGAACGGCCGCCGGCGTCTGCTTCTGGCGGGCGGCGTAGATGTCCGTGACGGAGCGGAACTCAGGGTCGGCAGCCGTGATGATGCGTCCCGCCGCGCCGGCTCTCAGCGAAGTCCAGGCGTCAGGGAGGACGCCCGAAGGGACGCTCGGCACCCTCGGTGATGACAGGACGTCGCCGGCCCTGGCCGTACCCACGAAGGCGACTGCGGATGTTAGGACGTGTCTTCGGTTCATGATCTGGGATCGTCATCAGGCCCATCGCGGCTGTTGGCCGGAGGGAGGAGGGGACAGGTGCATTTGCCCGAACTTTTCTCGGGGTCGCTCGCCTGTGGGCAGCGAAGAAGCGGTTTCTAGCGCCTGCGTGCAGGGAACGCCTGTCCCAAACAGGCCCCCTCGAGAGCAGCCTCGGCACTCATATCCATCAGACAAGACAAAGGCGACGGGTCCACAGACCCGTCGCCCCTCTCATGCAAGTGTCGGCGAGCAGTGTTTAGAAGGCGTAGGAGAAACCAAGACGGACCGAACGCGGAGCCTGGTAGCCCGTCACGTTGCGATAGTTCGGATCCGGCGTGCCGGCGGCCAGATCACCCGTCTCATCGAAGGTCGTGGCATCCTGAAAATCAAAGATGTTGAACACATCGGCCCGAAGTTGAATGCCTCCGGGAATTGGCACGTCGAGGTTCCACGACAGGGAGACATCAACCCGCTTGGACCACTCGCCCTTGAACTGGGACCCGCGCGGCGTAAGCTCGCCGTTGCAGTACCAGGCCGTAATGACCGAAGGGTTCGCGCGGCCGTCACCCAGCGGGTATGAACCGATACAGCCATATTTGCGTGGCGACTGGATGAAGAGATTGCCGCCGACCGTAATGTCGTCGGTCAGGGCGTAGCTGCCAAACAGCTTGAACGTCTGGCCTCTATGGTTCGGCAGGAGCCCGAACGAGCCGTCCGTCCAACCTGGCTCATCGAAGTCCTGGGTCAGGCCCGTATCGTCCTGTCCATTGTCCGACTTCACCCCGCCTTCGATATTGCCTTCAGACTTGGCGAAGACGGCCGAACCCTGCAGGGCCCATTTGCCATCCCAAGGCCGCTCGAAGGTCAGCTCAAGCGCTTGATAGGTTCGCTCCGCTTCAGGAATGTCCAGGATTTCCTTGGGGATGGTAATCTGCTGGCCAGCCAGGAAGGGGAAGGTCGAGACATCGGGTGTGATCACCAGATCCGCGCCCGGGTTGAGCAGGACATATCCGGAGCCGTTGATCTGCCCGCAGTCTGCCGGAGCGATGCCGACCGATGCACAATAGTTGTCGATGATGAAGGAGGTGTCGAAGTCCTCCATGACCTTCTTGAGGTCACGGTAGGTGATGTTGGCCCCGAACCGCCAGCCGTTGTCCATGACGTGGGCGATGCCCACGATGAACTCATCCTGATACTGCGCTTCCAGATTGGCCGAGGCCAGTGAGGAGGGATCCGCGACGGAGCCGTCGGAATTGACGTTCTCCAGGATCGGGCCGCCGACGAGACCGGGCGCGCAGGCATTCGAGCGATCAGCGGCACAGCGCAGGAGAAGTTGGCCGAAGCCGGCGTTACCGGCGGCGATTTCGTCCGCATTGCGTGAAAGACCACCGACGGTGTCATAGAGATAGTAGTCGTCGGTGAAGAGTTCAGCCCCGGCCATCCGGATGTTGGTGTTGGCCGCAATGGGAATGTAGTAGCGCCCGGCGAAGGCCCGCAAGGACGTAGAGCGGTCCCCGAACAGGTCGTAGTTCACACCCAGGCGCGGCGAGATTTCGTAGTCCGTTGCGACAAAGGTGTCGCCGGCCAGGTTCTTGTTGTCGAAGTTCTCAGCACGCAGCCCCAGTTGAAGCGACAGCCGGTCGTTTACGTCCCAAGCGTCCTGCACATAGACCGCAGTCTGTTCGGTCTCGAAGGCACCGCCCGACACGAGCTCACGGACGCGGACATAGGGCGTGTTGGCCGGAACCAGACCGCCGACCTGGGGTGTCGTCTGCGGACCCCGATAGACATACTGCAGTCCGCCGGAAAACGATGTCGCATTGACCGAAAACAGGTCCTCGCGATCCCAGCCGAGGCGGATGTGGTGGCTTCCGAAAAGATTGTCGAGATAGAGGTCGGCGTCGATACGGTACAGCTTGCGTTCGTCTATGCCCGCTTCAATCAGCTGGGCTGGATTTCCGCGAAGGACGCCCTGGCCCACGAAACCGATCACACTCTGCTCGTCGTCGGCTGTGCCGGCGACGGTCTGGTCGAAGTCATTCTCGCCATAAAGCGCGGAAATGGTCAGCCAGTCAGTGAAGTTGCCGGTGTATTTGTAGATGAGGGTCTCACCGCCCGTTTCGGTATTGGTGATCGACGGATCGCCACCTGCGGCGGGGAACAGCCGCGTCTCATTTGACTGGCCGTCATTGATGTAGGTGACTTCCAGGCGCTGATCGGGGTTGAGATAGAAGTCCAGCTTGCCGCCGAAGAAGGGGTCGTCGAACGTCCTTTCCTCCCGGCTGCCCGTGCCGCCCGTGTCACTCTGAAAATTGTCGCGCCAGTTGTAGAAGCCGAAGAAATAGGCGTGATCACGCCAGATCGGACCTGACAGCCAGGCATTGGCATCGCGGTTCTCCCGCACATCCTTGCCGTTGTCGGCGGTCACCACGCCGCCGGTGGAATCGATGTTGACGATGTTGGGGATCGAGCCGCGCAACTCGTCGGGCGTCCAGTAGGCGTTGAAACCCCCATGGAATTCGTCGCCGCCAGAGCGGGTCACGGCAACCACAGCACCACCCGTATTGCGGCCGTACTCGGCCTGGAATCCGCCCGTCTTGACGTCGACCTGCTGATAGAATTCGAACGGCACCGTGTTGCCGCCGAGGAAGTTGCGGAAGTTGGTGATGTTCATCCCGTTGACGTAGTAGACGTTCTCCGCGACCGACGAGCCACCGATCGAAACCTGGTTGCCAAACGCCGGGTCTCCCGGCGTGGCTTGGGGGGCCAGTAGCTGGATTGCGGAGAGGTCGCGCGCAGTCGGCAGTCGGTCGAACGTTTCCTGCACATCGACAACGATACCGGTCGTGGTGCGGTCGAAGTCGACAGCCGCGGTGCGGGTCCCCACAACCACGACATCGTCAATGTTGGTGGCCTGATCCTCTGTTCCGATCGTGAACTGGAAATCGGCGTTTCCGCCGAGCGCAACAGCGACGTTGGAGTCCGTATAGGCCTCGTATCCGGGCGCCGTGACTGCAACAGTATAGCCGCCCACGGGGATTTGTGAGGCGCGGAAGCGGCCTTCGCCATCGGTCACGAACGTGCGGCTTTGGTTACGCCCGTTCTGGGTCAGGGTGATCGTGGCACCCGCAACCGCTTGTCCGTCTGTGTTCGTCACCGTCCCGGTCAAAGACCCTGTGGTGAAATCCTGTGCCATGGCAACGCCCGGCACCAAGGTTGCAACGGTTGGCGCAGCGACGGCAGCCAGAATTGCAGCCGTTCCCATGAGTGACGTAGACAGTAACCGGGTGCGAATATGTCTCATGTTTGTATTCCCTCCAAATATAACAAGCCCCGGATCGGGGAGGTCAGGTCTTATTGTGATCCGGAGCCGCTCTTTTTACGCAAGTCCACAAATTGTCTACTTTAGCAAAACAGAGAATATATAGGCCACGAAAAACAAATTGTACTTATCTATGCTGGGATAGACCCGTACGGATGTTGAGCGGATCGGATGTAAGGTGCGCGGCGCTAGCCCCGAGCCATTGTTCCGAACCCAACGTTTTGTTTAGGGCGGGCAAGACAGTCTCGAGCCTGTCAAGCTTACTAGGTTGAACAGTGCCAAAGCCCGCTGGCGTGGTTCGTCGCGATGGGACTGCCAGGCCGCAGGACCATGAACCATTGTTGGATCGCGACCGCGGCGACACGGCTCAGGGCCATAGTTTTCGGACGGGGCGCTTTTATAGAGGGGCGAATGTCATCGAGGACCGGTGGGTTCTTTCTAGTCGGGTTCCAACCATGACCCCTGTGGCGGACCGGTCCGTCAGCGCGGCGTCCCGCCGTCAGGCAGGTGCGAGGACACTGCGGCCTGCCCCTGTCCGACAGACTGGCTGTGCCCGTTGGCGCATGACAGGTCTCCAACCCACAGGCCTTCAAGCTTGACGATCATCCCAAATGGGACAGGCCAAGCCTTGTGAAGCCTGCAAAGCCTGCCGAATAATTTTGTGCGACTTCGGGTCGGCGGTGCATGAAGGTCGCCGTGGGTCAACCGCACTGTATGGGTGGCGACGGGGCGGGGGCAGGCGTCCGACACGAGAAGATTGCCTACAAGGTCCGCAACCAAAGTGATGCGCGTGTGCCCTTGGTCGTCGGGAAGCGTGAAGCCGAGACCGGTACGGTGGCCGTTCGAAAGCTTGGATCGCAAGACCGTCAAGTCCTCCTGTCGCTCAGCGAGGTGCTGGACCAGCTTGCAGTCGAAATCATCCCCCCGGATCTTCGTGAGTGCCGACCCCATCTATTCCAGATGCAGGGAGGCGGCGATCATCGTGACCTGCAGAGGCAGTGCGAGCAAACGGGAGTTTCAGCGCCTTGCCGTTTTGCGACGGCGCGCCTGAATGCCGGGGGGAGACTGACGACCATCGCCATCGGCAGCCTGGTGCGAATGCTCGTGCGCACCTCTTGGGTGATGGGGTGGACGTCCAATCTTAGGCCGGCGGTCCAGGTTTCGGTGCGCGAATGAGGGCTTGCTGTCGACGATAGGATTCGGGCCTGACGCCGAGTCGTCGGTGGAAGGCTCTTGCGAAAGCGTCTTCGCTCGCAAAGCCGACATCCGCAGCGATCGTAGAGATCGGCTCACGACCGGACTGCAAACGCAGTTGCGCCGCTTCAATCCTCAATCCTTCTACATGCCGGGCAGGTGTGGTGCCAAAACGCTGTCTGAAAACGCGTGAGAACTGGCGTGCACTCATCCCCACTTTTGCGGCGAGACACTCGACGCGCAAGTCACCGCGCAGTCCAGACCTTATGCCTGCAATCAGATCCGCGAAGCGATCTGCGGACCGCATCTGCATAGCCAGGGGTTCCGAACGCTGGGCCTGGTCACCCGGTCGTTTCAGGAACATCACGAGTTCCTGTGCCACTGTGAAGGCTGAGCTAGGGCCGCAGTCTTCCTCGATCAGTGCGAGGGCCAGATCCATGCCCGCCGTCACCCCTGCAGATGTATAGATAGGACCGTCCTTGACGAACAACGGGGTGGGGTCGGGCCTGATGCCTGGGTAGCGGGCGGCGAGGTCGCCGATGAAGCGCCAATGGGTCGTCGCCCTGCGCCCGTCCAGTAGCCCGGCGGCGGCAAGAGCGTAGGCACCGGTGCAGATGGATACGACACGGCGCGCCGTCAAAGCCTGTGCCCGGCACCATTCGGCCGCCGCGTGCAGGGTCGCGGGATCACGCAGTCCCGCACCGCCGGGAACGATGATGGTGTCGTAGGTCGTCCCCGTCAGAGGGGTCTCATCAGCGCGAAACACCGCACCGGATTCGGATCGGAAGTCCTGTCCAATGAGGGCGACGATCTGCAGCTGATAGACGGCCTGCCCATTGATGCGCGCTTCCGAAAGCGTATCGAGCGGTCCGATGAAGTCGAGCGCATAGACGCCTTCGAACCCGAGCAGCGCGACTGTGAGGGGAGATGGAGTTTCGGCGGCTTTGGCGTTGCGTCTGGACATCATGACGCTTGGTAGACCCCTCAAGCAGCCGATGGAAAGGACGTACCTCCGACGCTTTCCGACATCGTCGGCGAAAACGACTTTCACCAGCACCTGTCTCGGTCAGGCCGAGGCCGGGTAGCGGGCGGGCTGCTGGGACGGCCTTCATGCCCTGGCCGTCCAGCACGCCGGAATCGCAAAGCGCGGTTGGGCCAGTCACTCAAGCCTGCGTTCAAGGAGGCTGGAATGAGCATTGTGACGGTCTCAATCGTGGATCGTGTGAATAAGCGTGTAAAATACATTTAAGCCCAGTTTAAATATAGAGTCGCGTAAATTACGCAGTCGTCACAATCCAAGTCGAAGCCAATATTCACAATTCATTCGTCTGGTCTTTGTCTTGTTGTATTCAGTAGCGGTGAAAGAGCCTTCCGACCGAGCAGCGGGCCCCGTTGGGCGACTGCAGATCTAGGAGGGTGGTGTGAGACTTTTGATGACGAGTGTGGCCGTTGGGGTCATGGTCTTGGCGGCCGTGCCCGTCAGTGCGCAGGATGCCGGCTCGCGCGAGAGCCAGAACGCGTCGCCGAGCGGGGTGGACCAGCTCGATGAGATTGTCGTGACAGGGCAGGCCAAGACCTATGCGGTCACCGCTGTGTCGCAGGAGATGATCCGACGCCAGCCTCCACTCGCGAGCGTCAATGAGGTGCTCAATGAACTACCAGGCGTGCATGTCACGGAAGCGGACTATTTTGGTTCGGCGGACTTTCATACGGCGATCACCATGCGAGGGTTCAACTCGGGCATGGGTGCCCAGCAAATCGGTACCACGATCGACGGCCTTCCCAACGGGGGATCCGCCTATGGAGGCGGCTCGCGGGCCAACCGATTCCTGGACATCGAAGATCTCAGGACGGTCGAAGTCAGCCAAGGTACGGCGGACATCAGTTCGCGCTCTAACGAGGCCTTGGGGGGGACGCTGAACTTCATCTCCACAGACCCACGTCCGGACAGCAGGGTCCGACTGGGCGTCGCTGTCGGTGATCAGAGCGCGCGGCGGTATTATGCGCGTGTCGATACCGGCGAGTTTCTCCCCGACACCTTTGCCTTCTTCAGCGCCTCGGCCACCCGCCATAATGACTGGGTCGATGATGCCACCCCGACCACCCGCGACCATGCGACCGCCAAGCTCGTGACAAAAAAGGCCGGCTTCGATCTTACGGCGTTTGCCTCCTGGGACGATGTGAACGAGGCGGAATATAGTTCCGTCTCGTTCGCCAGCTTTCAGGCCAACCCGCGACGCGACAACCTTCTCCCGGGTTGGACCGGCATTCCCCACTTCGACCAGAGCGCCCGCGACGTCTCCCGAGCTCACAGGGAGAACCTCTTCACCTATGTGAAAGCCGAGCGATCGGCCGGAAGCATCACCGGCCAGGTGTCGGCCTATTACCATCGGATGCGCGGTCAGGGTGATTTTGCGCCGCCCTATATTGTCAATCTGGTCGCGGATGCCGCTGGACTGCCTGAATCCGAACTGTTCGGACAGACCCCGCGCTTGGGTGGCGCGTCCCTGACGCAGGACCGCGGCTATGCGAGCACCAGCTTCATCTTTTTCGTCGATGATCAGGGTCGCTTCCTGCAGCCCCGCACCGGCTGCGTCGGCCGCCAGGGCGTGCCGGCAGCCAGTGACCCGCTGTGCTACGATGGGGCCGCACGCCCGGTCAGTTCCTACCGACACACACATTACGAGAATGACCGCTATGGCCTGACGGCCGATGTCGAGATCGATCAGCGGTTTGGCAGGGTAGAGAATACTGTGCGGGGCGGGCTGTGGATCGAGCGCTACGACTCCGCATCCACCCGGGATTGGCACAGGATCGTCAATCCGCTGCTGAACGATACGTACGAAGCCGCGCCATATTGGATCCAGTTCGTCAACGATCGTACCGTCAACGAAACGATGTACTATCTCGAAGACGTCGCCCGCATCGGGCGTTGGACGTTCCGTGCGGGCGTCAAGCAGTTCTTCGTCAAGAATGAGCGGCGTCAGCCGGTCGGGGATGGGCTGACGACGATACAAGACGCAGATTCCGAGCCGCAGTGGAATTTCGGGGCGGCCTGGGCCGCGGCCAGGGGCGTGGAGTTGTTTGCCGGTTGGTCCCGCAACTTCAACGCCATCAACGTCGGACGCCTGAGCGGTGACCCAAAGGAGACGGCGGAGCTCAAACCCGAGACAGCCCGCAACATCGAAGTCGGGGCGCGGATCAACCGTGGACCGCTTCAAGCCGCTGTTACACTCTACGACATCGAGTTCCAGAATCGTATTACTTTCATTCCCTTGGGTATTGGGAATGACGACATCTATCTGTCCGAACGGGACGGAACCTATGTCAACCTGGGCGGCATCCAGAGCCGCGGCGTCGAAGCTCTCGCATCCTACAGCTTCGACAGCGGGTGGAAACTCTCCGGCTCTTACACCTTCAATGACGCCACCTACCTGTCGACGGGCAGCCCCGATCTCGATCTCACCGCCGGTATTCGAGCCGGTGCCCAGGTGTTCGGTTCGCCCAGAACCATGGCTGTCCTCGCTGCCGACTATGACGGTGGATTCTGGCGGGTCGGCGCTTCCGCCAAGCATGTGGGTGATCGATTCATCGACTTCGGCGGCAAGCAGACCGCGCCGGCCTATACACTGGTGAATGCCAACCTCAGCCTCTCGCTGGAGGGTCTTGCGCCGCAGCTCGGCAATATCGAGGCGTCCGTGACCGTCAACAATCTCACTGATATCGAGTTATCGATGGACCACCTATGTCGAGCGCCTGCAGTCGGCGGGAATCGACTGGCGGATCTATCAGGACATGGCCGATAATTTTTCCGACAACCCCCTGGTCGGTTTCGACGCGTTTCAACGGGCCGCAGCGGGCGCGCCCGGATCTGATCCTCGTCTGGTGGAAAGAGGTTTGAGCACACATACGCTCGAAGGCTTGAAGGCCGATGTCCTCGCAGGACGCCTGCCTCAGGTGTCCTATGTGATCGCGCCCGCCGCAGCGTCCGAGCATCCCGGACCCTCCAGCCCCGCCCAGGGCGCTGTCTATACCGCGCAGGTGATCGAGGCCCTGACGGCCAACCCAGAAACATGGGCCCAAACGGTTCTGCTCATCAATTTCGACGAAAATGACGGATTTTTTGATCACGTGCCGCCACCAGCCCCGCCCTCTCGGGGCGCATCCGGCGACTTGCGCGGTGCAAGCACGGTGGCTCTTGATGGGGAATACCACGTCGTCGCCAGCGAAAGCGACGCCTGGCTCGACAAGCCGGAATACCGTGGACGACCATACGGCCTGGGGCCGAGGGTACCAATGTATGCCGTATCGCCATGGAGCACCGGCGGGTATGTCTGTTCGGAGGTCTTTGACCATACGTCGGTCATTCGCTTTCTCGAGAGGCGCTTCGGCGTTCTGGAGCCGAACATCTCACCCTGGCGTCGAGCCGTTTGTGGCGATCTTCTATCCTGCTTCGACTTCTCCGGAGCCACATACAGGCCTCTGCGGCTGCCCGATGTGACGGCCAGTGCAACGCGCGCCGCAGCTCAGACGCGTACTGTGATACCGCCGACGCCGACGCTACCTCGACGGCCGTCCCAGGCCGCGGGTTTTCGCCCGGCGCGTCCGACCGCCTATGCATTGGAGTGTGTATGGGTTCGCGCGCCTGGGGAGGCCGTAACGCTGCGCCTGCTGAACTACGGTTCGCGGGCAGCCGTCTTTCATGTCTATGATCGCCTCAAGCTCGAGGATGGACCTTATCGCTACACCGTCTCCGGCCATCGGCATCTCGATCACGCGCTGACGTCCGACGGTGTCTATGATCTCCAGGTCATGGGGCCGGATGGCTTCCATCGGCGCTTCTCGAGCGAAGGCACGGCCTCGATAACGGCTAGCCTCACGTTTCCGGCTCGAGGACCGTTGGTTCAGTTGTCCGGCATGGGATCGGTTCGCGTGACGACCCCGACGGAGAGCCGCGTGTTCGAGGTCAGCGGCGATTGCAAGATTGGCGTTGCGTGGATGGACCCAAACCGTCGCTACGACATAACGGTCGAGCATGGTCCCCGACGCCTGGAGTTCGCCGGCAGGGCTCCCTTGCGATCACCCCGGAAGGCCTTGCAAGGTCGCTTGCTGCCTATCGTTTAGCTAAATCAGAGACAGGCGGGGGCATCGTTCTCCCCGACCGGATCCGAGGGTGGCCAGGGCCTTGGCTTGTTCTGAAGCGGCAGGGTTCATCCCCTCCATCCAAGGCCGGATTGAACTTGCAGCCTCGAGAGGATCAACGGCATCACCCGCAGGCGGCATCTGCGCTTGCTTATCTGTGCGATTCAAACATTCGATTGGTAGATCGTCCGATCCACACGTTCCATGTGGCGTCGACTGTCGGCGGCCACAAATCCATAACGGCTATAGAGATCATGAGCATCGGCCGTGGCGAGCCCCCACCGTCGAAGCCGCGAAAGCCTGGGATCGAGGATGGTCGCCGAGACCAGACTCTTGCCGAGCCCCTGGCCCCTCATGGCGTCGTCTACGATCACATCGCATAGCCAGGCGAAGGTCGATTCATCCGTAACGACTCGGGCAAACCCCGCCAGAGCCCCGTTATTGCGTATGCCGAAACATAGTGAGTTTCTGCATCCTCGCAGAAAGACCTCCCAGGGGATGTCCTTGGCCCAATAGCTGGATTCATGGATCCATTTCCAAGCCAGTTTCAGGTCGTGATCGGAGAGATCCGTACAAACCGAATGCATGATCAGTTTCTCGCCATCTTGGACGCGGCGAGCACTACCGCACTCTGCAGACCATAAACCCCTGTTTCCCGCCACGAGGGCCTTGGCATAGCTCCAATGCCTTGGTCAGGTCATCAGTCCAGACCTCTTGGGTAAACTCGTAAATTGACGAAGTTTACGGCTGCAGACAGACGGTGAACCTGCCCCAAAACATCGCGTGTCCGGAAAGCTGTCATGAACGAATTCGATGTCTACGCCGAGGCAGATCGTCTGGCTGCGGCCTATCTCAAGTCCTTGCCGAACAGGCCGGCCTTTCCCTCCCAAGCGGCGATCGACGCCTTGTCAGGATTGGACGATCATTTGCCCGAGATTGGCGAGACGCCGGGTGAGGTCCTGGCGCGCCTTGACGCGCTCGCCACTCCGGCGACGACCGCATCGGGAGGAGGGCGGTATTTTGGCTTTGTGATTGGTGGAGCCCTGCCGGCAGCGCATGCAGCAGATCGTCTGGCGCTGGCTTGGGATCAGTGTGCCTCATCGGCGAATAACTCACCGGCTGCCGCCATGATCGAAACTGTCGCAGCGCGCCACGTGCTCGAAGCGCTCGACTTGCCCCGAGACAGTGCGGTGGGGTTCGGCACAAGCGCGACCGCGTGTGGCCTGTCATGTCTCACCGCCGGGCGACGCGCGTTGTTGGCTGAAGCCGGTTGGGATTTTGATCGGAAGGGTCTGGTCGGCGCGCCAATCATCCGGTTCGTGGTGCCGGAAACGGCCCATGTGACCGTGATCAAGGCGCTTCGCATCATGGGGGTTGGAACAGACCACATCATTCGGGCTCCTTGTGACGATCAGGGTCGGATTGATCCGGCTCGCCTTCCCGAAATGGACGCTCTGACGCTGCTCTGCCTTCAGGCGGGCGAGGTGAATACGGGCTCGTTCGATCGGTTTGGCCAGCTTATTCCGTCAGCAAAACGGGCTGGAGCCTGGGTGCATGTCGATGGTGCCTTCGGATTATGGGCGCGGGCCAGTCGCTCGCTGCATCATCTCACGGATGGGATTGAGATGGCGGACAGCTGGACGACGGATGGGCACAAGTGGCTCAACGTCCCCTATGATTCCGCCATGGCGATCTGCAGGCATCCACAAGCCCTTGCCGAGGCGATGAACTCAGACGCCGCTTATGCAACAGCCGATGCGCGCGCTCAGAAGAATCTGACGCTCGAATTCTCTCGTCGCCTGCGCGGCGTTTCCGTCTGGGCCGCTTTGAGGTCGCTTGGGCGAAGCGGTTTGGAGGACATGTTGGACCGGAATGTCCGGCATGCTCGCCGTCTGGCTGACGGCTTGAAGGCCATGGGTCTGAATGTCCTGAACGACGGGCCGATCAATCAGGTGCTGGCACGCGCTGGCGACGACGAGGCCACCCATCGGTTGATCAAGACCGTCCAGGCCGAAGGTACCGTCTGGTTCGGCGCGACACTCTGGCAGGAGCGTCCGGCATTCCGACTCAGCTGTTCAAACTGGAGGACGCAGGACGCCGACATCGAAACGGCATTGCAAGCCATCCGACGCGCCTTGGACTAAAGGGTTCGGCAGAGAGACAGCGAGCGCGGCGCGAGCAGACAGAAGGGTTGTCATGACGTTGGAACACCGCGTCTTGGAGAAGGAGGCGGATTGTTGGATTCGCCCATACACGGCAGAGGATGCGCCGCATCTGGCCGAGCTCTTTTTTCGTTCCGTACGGACGCTCGGCTTGCGACGGTACAGCGCCGAGCAGGTTGCGGTGTGGGCACCAGGGCTTCCGACACCGGCTACAGTCCACCGACGCGCCACCGACGGCCGTTTGACACTCGTCGCCATCGACGGCTCGGAGCGTAGGCTTGCATATGGAGACCTCGAGCCGAACGGCCATATAGACCAGCTCTTTGCGCATCCTCGGGCGGCCGGGTTAGGCACTGCCGGCCGCGTCCTGGACCAGCTCATCTCCCACGCGGTCCAGTGGAGGCTGGCGTCGCTGCACACCGAGGCGAGTGAACTGGCGTGCAGCCTGTTTGCCGGTCGAGGCTTTGAACTCCGGGGCCGAAGAGATTTCGAAAGACAGGGCGTTGCCATCCACAACTATGCGATGACCCTTGAGATTCACCACAACGACACGGGCCAAGAAGACGAATAACGGCCAGACGACACATGCCCGCGCGCATCGGGTCGATCGTTTCACGTGCAGAGGGCCCAGTCCTGTTCCACCTGGTCTTCAGCCCCCCGCCTGGCCGCTCCGGGTAAGGCGACGCTCCGCACAGGGGCTGGGCGCTGCCCTTCACCATGACCGTCAGCTCACGCCTTGCCAGGCCCGTCAGCCTGTTCAATTCCGCGGTCACATGGCCAGGGTCACGGCGGTAGAGCGTCAGCCCGACAGGGCGTTGCGGCTCAAGGCCTGGCCAGCTGCCTGACCAGTCAGAATACCAGACGACAACCTCGTCACCATGCCAGTGGTCGGTTGGAAATTGCTCGGGCAGGTGGTGGACCAGCCCATTACCCGTTCGGCATCAGCCTTGGATTCACCCGCCCGATCAAACAGCGATCTGTCGTCTGCAGGCCTCGCGCCGACAGGCGAAGACTCGCACGCCTTCGCGTCGCTATCGGGGAGGAGTATAGCTGACACGTTCAGGGTGACCATTCTCAGCGACGACACGCGATGGGCGACATGGGCGATGACCGTGTTTGCAGAGGGTGGCATTCACTCTTCGAGAGGTTGGTTGAACGATCTCGCCCCGTTGATGCGGGATACCCTGAGTGACGTCGTGATGATCTGCCCTTCGCCTATGAGTGCAGATAACTGGGCGATGCCCCCTGCGCTCTCAGCGGACCCTGACCGTTTACGGATATTTGTGGGCGAAGACAGTTTGGAGCAACGGCTGCGGGCCTTTCGGCTCGGAGCCGATGCCTGCCTGTCGCGGGATATCGATTCAACGGAGCTCCGCGCAGCTGTCGGCGCACTGGTTCGCCGGCTTCGGCGCGTGGTTAAAGTACAGGTTGCACAGCCCGAGCTCTATCGATTGGGTCGCTGGCTGTTCAATCCTTTTCATGCAGAGCTCACGGGTCCAAGCGGACGTGTTCACCGACCCACGCCTTTCGAAATCGGGCTGATCACGACTCTACTCCAGCAGCCGGGGCAGGTCTTCAGCCTCGACGAATTGGCGACGCGGCATCCCGCCCTGAATGCAGGGCGTAATTCTGTGCGGACCCGCATTTGCCGTCTCCGGGCCCGCCTGATGCTCACCGAGCCTGAGGTGGACTGGATCCACACCGTTTATGGAAAAGGGTATAAAATCGGCGTGCCGGTGGAAGTCGTAAAGACATCAACGCAAGCCGCGTCCTGTGAATCGCATGGGCAGCGGGAGCGCAGCGCTGACCCGGACGTCTAAGATCGCTTTATCATGATCATACGAGCCGAAACCTCCCGCGATATCCCATTCATACGCGCGACAACCGAGGCGGCCTTTGCTCCCGTCGTCCGCAGCAGCGGGACGGAAGGGTCCATCATCGATGCCCTAAGGCGCAATGGAGCGCTGACGGTGTCCCTGGTCGCCGACCATGCAGGCGCAATCCTGGGCCATGTGGCATTTTCACCGGTTCTCATTGATGGAAGGGGCCTGGGTTGGTTCGGTCTCGGACCGGTGTCAGTCCTGCCGGAGTACCAACGGGTCGGCATAGGGACGGCCCTGATCAAAGAAGGGCTCGCAAGGCTAAAAATCCAAAACGCGAATGGGTGCGTGGTGCTCGGCGATCCGAAGTTTTACCAGCGCTTTGGCTTCAGCAGCCGTCACGGTCTTCACTACGAGCATATGGTTGCGGAGCATTTTCAGTCGCTAACGCTATGTGGGAACCCTGCCAGTGGCGCGGTGACCTATGACGAAGGGTTTTGGGAAGCCTAGACTGACGGTGCTTCTACCTCCTGGCCTTCCAGGATCTGATCAAGACGTCTAACCCCACCGGCAACCGGGTGGCTTTCCCGGGCGTCCGTGAGGATTTGAGGCAGACTCCCAATTTGGGTGTTCGGCCCGGAAGGGGACCAAGCCATCGTTACGGCTTGGCTCAAACTCAACCAACCCCAACCTGATGCTTGTATCGGCTGCAGCGCGTTGAGGTGCATTAGGCACACAGGGCCCGTGACGCCAACGTCTCTCTCTCCATAATGCGCCACCCCGCAAGCCCGCTCGAAGCAGCGGACACGACCATATGTTCCTTCTTTGTTCCGGTTGCGATTTAAGCTATGGCCGCGATGCATGGGCCACAATGTCAGCCGGTCAAAGCAAGCCTCAACGGCGCAGGATCAGCGGATTGCCGACTTGGCAAGGTACGCGGTGCCTGGCTGGCACGTGGAGCTTGGCCCGGAACGGCTGGTTGCGGATGCAACCCTGCTCGGTGCCCTCCAGCGATCGCAGATGCTGGTCTATCGATGCGAGCGCCCGGATTGCGGGCGGCGGGTCCAGCCTGATCTGGAGGCGCTTGTGCGCGGGGGGCATGGTCACCTAAAGGCGATGGAGCTGCGGTCCGCTCTTGGCTGCGGCCACCCCTTGGGCTGCGGCCTCAAATTGTTCAGCGAAACCTATCCTCAGGGCGTCCCCCTGGTCGCTTATCTGCGCGACCCAGATGCCATGGTCTCGGTCAGCTGCATCGGCTGTCGGCATGCGGTGACCCGGACTGTTCCGGACACCATCGACCGCTTGAAGACAGCGCGTCGGGGCGACGGCAGCACTGGCGTACTGGAACTGGCCGGACGTATTCGCGGGCCATGTCGCCGATGTGGCTGCAGGCGATTCACGACGACGGTCGTCCAGGCCATGCGTCGCTGAGCAATGGCCACGCGTACAATGCTTCGGGTCGTGGCAGATCATTGAGGACCAAAGGCAATGGAAGCGCCACGCGAACCCGGCCAAGCATCACCCGTCGATACGGGTTCGCCCCGAAAGACTTGCTCGCAAACAATGAGGCTGATTGCCTTGGGGCTCGGCCGCTTCCGGATGATGTCGGAGCACGAACACCGCCTCAATTGGGAGCGGGAATGCAGGCGGCGATGAGCCAGGACACTCTTGGCGCATTCATCAGGCAAGGCTTTCTCGTCACTCGTTACTGCGAGACCTGCAAGGATCATGATGAGGTGGAGCTTGGACGCATCTTTCGCGCGAAAGCAGCAACGACGGGATACTCGACCATCTGCCGCTGTGCACGAATGGCGACTTCATCGGAATGATCCGTTTCAAGGCCCAGCTTGGCATCCGGGGGCGTTGGCTACTGACTGGGTAAGGTGACGAGCGATACCAAGCGCACCTGGACTGGATGTTCACCACCCAAAACGTGGCGATCAGGCGTCGCGTGGCGCGAGAGCGCCGGACAACCCACCCCCACGGCGCGGGGAACGTCGAGGGACTAGGGATCATTCATGGGGAGGGACGTCGGAGTGCATGGGGGCTTTCGCCCTTTGGCCGAGCGCTAGCCGTGTGATTTGTCCTCTGGGGACGCAAGCTCTGTCACGAGGCCTAGCACCAGTGCTTTCTGACTGCGACTGAGAAGTGGCAGCTTCGCCAGGATGGCAACACCGGTTTTGTCTAGCGGTTGAGACACGGCCTGGCTGTGACCCGCCTCGGTGCCCGCGCCATAGCCTTCAAAGAAATAAGACACCGGCACGTCCAGAAACTGCGCCGCTGCCCATAGCTTGGACGACGAAATGCGGTTGGTGCCCTTTTCGTACTTCTGGACCTGCTGAAATGTCAGCCCCAGCGCACGGCCGAGATCCGACTGATTCTTGCCAATCTCCATCCGCCGGAACGCGACTCGGGCACCCACCCAAACATCAACGGGGTCGCGAACATGAACCTTGGCCGTCTTCGACATCAGCCACCTCCGAGTTTCCAGATGGCGCTTACTGCAAAGCATCGCGCTCCGCCAGAAGCCCAACCCGACACCGGCTAGACGGTACGAGGAACTACGTATTAACTCTGCTCAGTTGGGGGACTGTAGTATGGCCAGGCGTATCACCGAGCGAGAGGCGCAAGTGCTTCAGCTGGTGGGGCATGGCCTGTCGAACGACCAGATAGCTGACGAGTTGGGGTTGTCGGCCCGAACCGTCGCAAACCACCTGCAGAACGCGTTCGAAAAGCTCGAGGTCAACGACCGCAGGAGCGCCTACCATCGCCTGGTCATTCGATACCCAGAGTATGAAATACCCATAGGCGTTGCCGCATCATCGCGCTCCAATCCGGCTGTCGAGCAAGCTCCGATCCCGGATCAGCGAGACACCGAAGGCAGACCGAGCGCCACGCTTTACGACCACTACGCGCAGCTCGGGAACTTGAGGACGCCGGGGCTGACCGGCATCGGCAAGTCGTCACTCATCTTGCGGGTGGCGGGACTGGGGCTCCTCCTCCTGGCAGCACTTGCGGGCCTGATTTCGGTGTTTCAGATCTTCGATCCAGGGTCGGCTTGATCAAGCCACGCCAACTCGGAGATCAGAATGACCAGACAGATCGTAGCCGGAACGATTGCGACGGACCTGCGCAATATCGAACATCAGACCGACGACCTTCTCGCGTCGGCAGGAACACTCTTGGCCACAATGGTCACGGGCCGACGATCCGCCGGCTTCGCGGCAGAGTTCGGCCACACCGCTCTAGTCAGCCTTGGGGAGGCCATTCAGCAGGGCATTTCGATGCGCAGTCGGTTCGTGCAAACGCACAAGCGTCTGGCTTTGGCCGCATCGTCAGCAGGGATCGACGTTGCGACACTCGGCCCGCTCGAGGACAAGCCGGAGGGCAAAGAGGGTCGTCCGATCGGACACCTGATTTCAGAGCCTGTGTAAGGTCACGCCACCGTTGATCGGTCTGTTGTTGCTCGCTGCCAATGTACTCGCGCTGGGCCCTTTGGTCTGGCGCGGGGGGCTGCCTGATCGCGCCGCTGTACTGTCGGTTGCCCTGTACATCGTCGCCGGCGAGTTTCTTGAATCGGTGATGTGGGGCGATTGGCGCGTCGGCTCGGCCTCTCTGGATCTGGCCCTCCTGCTCTGCCTCTGGTGGCTGACGCTACGGGCTGATCGCTGGTGGCTGGTGCTGGTTACGGGCTTCCAGCTGATCGCCGTGGGGACCCATCTCATCCCGCTCGTCAAGCCCGGCTATTTCTTCTGGACCGGCACCACCATACGCCTCGTGATCTGGGGCTTCATTTCGATCTCTTTCATCGTCGGGGCCTGGGAAGTCTGGGCCGCCAGACGCTTCGCTCGGGAGGAGCGAAATCATGGGACAAGCCGAACCATTCCATTGGACGCTGGATAGCGCGTTCGCCTTCTGGTCGGAGTGGGCTGAAAAGCTCGTCGAAGACGACGGAGTTGGCCCGCGCTTTTGGTCAGCCGAACTCTTCATCCTGACCTATCAGCCGGCGACCATTGCAGAGGCGTTGTGTCAGTTAGAGGTGGCCCGAGACAACTTCATCGGTGGCGGGCGTGGTGACGGCCTCGACATTCAAGTTATGGACAAAGCGATGGACCTGATGCGGCACGAGGTGTTGCTGCAAGCCGTCGCGTTAGCTGGTCGATCAGCGGCATCTGCGACACAAGCATGAGCGATCTTCGGATTTGGCACGCCATCAACGCCTTGGTCGAAGCCGCTGACCGTGCCGGCATAATCGCCTCGACAGAGCTTGATGATTGGGCAACTCAGCTTTGGAGGCATATCGGCATTCAGTCGGTCACGTATGGCTTCGCCCGTTCACTAGCTGGGTTAGGCCTGGAAGAGGCTCTGAATCGCTATCGATGGAGGGCCGAGGCGAGTTTGACCTGGAGCGGTGGTCGGGCTGAATGGCTTTGCAACCGACTGCAGGATACCATCGATGTGCAACCTTTATCGACAGCGAACAAGTCCCCACGCGATCATGGATCTGGCCAAAGCCATGCAGTCCGACGTGGGCAACCTCGCGCCCGGCGACATCTATCCTGACTATCCAGCACCCATCGTTCGGCACGGGCAGAATGGGGAGCGGGAGCTGGCGATGGCGCGATGGGGCATGCCGTCACCCAAGAAGGCGCTGTTCGATGCGGCGACAAAGCGCGCCGACAAGCTGAAGGCCAAGGGCAAGGACGTTGACTTTCCCCGCCTGCTGGAGGTGGAGCCCGACGGCGGCACCACCAATGTGCGTAACACCGCCTCCTCGCACTGGAAGCCGTGGCTGGAACCGGCCAACCGATGCCTGGTCCCGTTCACTGCTTTCAGTGAGCCGGGACGCGATACGGAGGGCAAATACCGCCCGGTCTGGTTTCGCCTGGCTGGCGACGATCCGGAGCCGATGGCTTTCTTCGCCGGCGTCCACGCCCGCGCCTGGACCTCGGTGCGCAAGATCAAGACGGGGATGGAGACGATCGACCTGTTCGCCTTCCTGACGACCGAGCCCAGTGAGCCGGTGAAGTCCGTTCACCCCAAGGCCATGCCGGTGATTCTCAAGACCGCCGAGGAACGCGAGACCTGGATGCGCGCGCCCTGGAGCGAAGCGAAGGCGCTGCAGCGGGCCTTGCCCGATGGGGCGCTGGAGGTCCTGCCGAACGCTGAAGCGGTGCGGGCTGGAAGCGGGATGTTGCTGTAGTCACGCGTGCTGCCGTTCCTGCGTGAGGGCGATTGGTGCGCTGCGACAGGCTTCTATGTCGGCGGCCGGTGGGCGAACGCGCCGAACCGGGCCCGCCCGGCAGCTTTGTCCGGTCGGGGACGAGTGGGCGTCCTTAAGGAACGGACGGCGGGCTCGAGCCTTGTTTCGATATCGTCTGACAGGAGCCGCGACCATGACCGATGCAACATCCGAGCGCGATCAGGACCCCAATCCGGAAACCTCCAATCCGCTGCCGGATCCAGACCGAACCAGTGCCCCGCAGCCGGGCAAGACCGAAACTGGTCCCGCGACGGGCGGGGAGGGTGCCGCCGGAGCCGGTGGGCCCGACGGCTTCGGAACCGGCACCTAGATCCGGCCTTTAAGATATCTCCCCGAACCACGACCCCGTCCGAAAGGGCGGGGTCGTTTTCATGTCTGCTGTTGGCGAACCGGGCGGTCTTAAACTCTGACGCTCCGGTTGCTCAGCGGGCGGGGGCCAGGCGATGGCTCCAGACGTCGAGATCGGGTTCGCGGCCGATCAGGGCCAGGCCCGAGGCGATGGATTCAAATTCTCCCCCGGTCTCGATGCGGTCGGGCCCGAACCGGGTCTCGAAGATGCGCCGCACGGCCGGGACGAAGGAGGTGCCGCCGGTCAGGAAGACCCGGTCGATCTGGTCAGGGCCGAGCCCGGACTGAAGGAGGGCGGCATCGACGGCGGTTTCGATCGCCTGCAGTTCGGGGCCGATCCACGTCTCGAACTGGGCTCGCGTGACGGGCCTCTCGATGCGGACCGATCCGGCCGAGAAGGCGAAGCTGGCGCTGTCTGCCTCCGACAGGGCGATCTTCAGGGCGGAGACGGCCTGGTAGAGGGCATAGCCGTGATTGTCGTCGAGGATCTCGATCAGGCGTTCCAGCTTTTCGGGCTCGGTCGCCGTTCGCGCCAGGGTCCGGATGTCCCGCATGTCCCTGGAGGCCCCGAGCAGGGCGAGCTGGTCCCACCGGGCGAAGGCCGCAAAGTAGCGCTGGGGTACGGGGAGGGTCTTACCGAGGGTGCGGTAGGCGGTGCCCTTGCCCAGTTCGGGAGACACCAGCTGATCGATGATCCGGTAGTCGAAGGCGTCGCCGGCCACGCCGACCCCCGAGCGGGCCAGGGGCGTCGCCTGCAGGCCCGCGTTGGTCCGGGCATAGCGCACGATGGAGAAGTCGCTGGTTCCGCCACCGAAGTCGGCGACGAGCACCGTGGCGTCGGCCTTGAGCGTGCGTGCGAAGAAGAAGGCGGCTCCCACGGGTTCATAGGCGAAGCGGATGTCCTCAAAGCCCAGGCGCGTGAAGGCGTCCTCGTAGCGGCGCAGGGCCAGGGCCTCGTCGGGAGAGCCGCCGGCGAAGGTCACGGGGCGACCGACGATGACCCGGGGCGGCAGGGCGGCCATCGGAGCGCCACCACGGCGTTTGAGCTGCAGCAGAAAGGCACCCAGCAGGTCCTCGAACCGATAACGCCGGTTGTCGATGGTGGTCTCGGTGAAGGCGGCGCTGGCGGCGAAGGTCTTGAAGGACTGGATGAAGCGGGTGTCGAGCGCCTCTTCCACATAGGCGTCGATGGCCCACGGTCCGGCTTCCACCAGCCGCTGCGGCGGATGCTCGCCTCGGGCCGGTTCGGTCTGGAAGCTGAGGGCCGAGCGAAAGGCCGTCACCTGGCCGGAGGGCGCGTCGAAGGACAGGACTTGGGTGTCGCCGTCTTCACCGGCGATCGCCACGACGGTGTTGGTGGTTCCGAAATCAATGCCGATCGTGGCCTGGCTGGGGTCGGACATCGGAGGCCTCTTGAACGCGGGCGGCGTTCCTAGCGCAGATTGCTTGAGACGGGCACGCTTTCTGAGGGCTGATGGTGACGATCGTCCTGGAGGCGCGATGGAGGCGGTCCTGACCAGGGTCTAACGAGGTTCCGGTCAGTGACCCTGGCGTCCGGGTTGGCATTGGTTACACGGTCTATCCGATCCACGCCTGATCGACGCCGGACACCTTAAGACCCGGCGCGGGGGCAGGCACAGGTCAGTTTCGGCGTCAGGCGCAGGATTGCAGACAAACGGCGTCCGCGTCGTCGCGGCCGGGCCTTCGTCCCGGACGACCCGTCAGAAGCCTGGCCCCCTGTGCAGACGATAGGGGCCCGTCCTGACCGGACGGGGCTGTCCCTTCCAGCTCAGGCGGATGTGGCTCTCCGCCACCATGAGATCGACGCCGTCATGGACGTCCGGCATGAACCGTCGCCAGTTCGTATCCTGACCCTCCCTTGAGCGGGCGAGGGCGCGGGCAACTTCACTGGGACAGACGGTGGCTTCCGGGGCTCGGTCGTTCAGGAGCGCGCGGACCGTGTCCACGACTGTCGGGTTCGGAAGGCTTGGCATGGGTGGACAAGGGGCAGTCTCCTGGAGGGTGCCGCTTGCCGCCACGACATCAAGCGCGTCCTGCTGCGACTGCCGTCTGGACACACGCCTTCTGGACTAAACTTTGGGAGAAGACCTGATCGCCGGCCATCTCGCGCCATCGGTCTTGCAGAACAGGACTCTGTGGCGGCGGAGCCAGCCTTGCGCTAACCGATGATGATCCTGTCCGGAGTCTGCGTGCACCACCACCCCCACCTCATCTATCCCCTGCTCGCCGCAGCCCTGGCCATCTGCGGAGCCTGGACGGCGCTGGACCTGTTCGGACGGGCCAGGCGCCATGGCGCACGGGCCCAGAGACGCTGGGTCGCGCTCTCGGCCGTCGCCATGGGTGTCAGCATCTGGTCGATGCATTTCATCGCCATGCTGGGCTTCGATCCCGGTGCGCCGGTGTCCTACGACATTGGACTGACGATCGCCTCTCTCCTCCTCGCGATCGCGGGGACCGCGATCGCCTTCTGGATCACGGCCCTGTCGGGGACGTCCTGGTGGCGGATCGTCGTCGGCGGCCTGGTGATGGGGCTGAGCATCGGAGCCATGCACTATATGGGCATGTCGGCCCTGCGCACGGCCGCGATGGTCGGCTATCGTCCCGAGTGGGTCGTGGCCTCGGTCATCGTCGCCTTCCTGGCGTCCGCGGGTGCGCTGACGGCGGCGCGCCGGGACACCAGACGGTCAGGCCGGGCCCTTGCGGCCGCTTTGCTGGGGCTCGGCATCGTCGCCATGCACTATACCGCCATGGCGGCCCTCATTCTCACACCTGGACCGCAAGCCTCTGATCCTTCCGCCGTCCCCGCCCTGTGGCTGGCCCTGGGCGTGGCCAACCTCACCCTGCTGCTGCTGCTTCTCGGCCTGGGGGCCAGTCTGGTCGACCAGAAGCAGGTGCTGCTCCAGGCCATGAAGGCCGGACGGCTCGGCTACTGGGAGCTGGATATCCCTCGTAATCGTCTGACCGTGTCCGAGACTGGCCGGTCGCTCCTGGGGTTCGAACCTGAGGCCCCCTTCGCCCAGGCCATGGTCGCCCCGCTGCTTACACCGGAAAGCGCGACAGAGCGTGAGGTGCGGCTTCGGGAAGCCATCCGTCAGGTCAGCGACTATGAAGCGGACTATGAGATGCGGGACGGTCGCTGGCTGGAGGTGCGCGGCAGGATGCTGGTGGACGGGTCGGGGAAGGCGGAGCGCCTGGTCGGCACGATCCAGGACGTGACGGTCCATCGGGTGGCGTTCAAGGCGTTGAAACAGAATGAGGCCCGCCAACGCATCCTGATCAATGAGCGCAATCACAGGGTGAAGAACACCCTAGCCAGGGTGCTGTCGATCGCGATCCTAAGCGCCCGCAAGTCTGAAAACCTCGCGGGCTTCACCAAAGGCTTTCAGGCCCGACTGATGTCCCTCTCCGCGACCCACGACCTGTTGACCCGTGAAGTCTGGAACGGAACCGATATCCGTAATGTCCTCGATGCGGAGCTGGCCCCCTTCGACCCGGCGCAGTACCGCCTGACCGGACCGGCGCTCTGGCTTCAGGCCGAGACCGTGCTGAACCTGGGCCTGATCATCCACGAACTCGCGACCAATGCCGCCAAGTACGGGGGGTTGAGCCAGCCGGGGGGCTGCATCGATATCCGCTGGACGGTTGATCGGGGCCTCTTGTCGCTGGGCTGGCGAGAGACGGGCGGACCCCCTGTGCAGCAGCCGGGCAGGAAGGGTTTTGGGTCACGCCTCGTGGAGGCCAGTACAAGAGAGGCCCGCTTCCGCTATCCGCCGACCGGGTTCGAGGCCGAGCTGGTGCTCGTGCTGGCAGAGCGAGCGGTCGAGCCACTGGAGATCTGATCGGTCAGGTCGCTGGCGTTGCGCATTCCCATCCTCATCAGTCGGAGGGGTCAGTATGGATACGCATTGCGGCAGGACTGCCGGAAAGGTGCCGACGTCATGTCAGCGTTTGGACGTAGGCGGGCCCAACAACTTGCCGCGATATCAAGTGAGCCTTCCGATAATGTGAGCGGCCCGGCGTTCCGATTGGTGGGTCTGGAGGGAGCCGGGCCGCCTGGCTGTCTCGTGAGAGACAGTCGCGCTCAGACAAACCGCGAACGACACACCCGTCAAGCGCTGGAGTGGTCAGGTGATAAGGGCTTGCTGGTGCTGGATGACACGCCATTCTTCAGGTGCCAGCCGAAGATAGGTGGTAGTGCAGCGCGCCGTATAGCGCTCATGATCCTTCGACGCCTCAACCGCATAGGCGACGACGATAAGCCCCTCCTGCGGACGCGACACCTTCTGGTCGGTGAAGGTTACCTAGGCCCACCGGGGTGTAGCGCTGACCGCCTGGACGGCGTCGGCACCTGCAAGGACGTGTGGATGGCCGGGCAGGACCATCAGGACGTCGTCGGCGATGACGGTCTGGTAGCCGGCCGCGTCGGTCGTCCAGAGGCTCTTCTCAGAGCCCCAAAGGCGTGCGTCATCCAAGGTCGGATCCTCCATCGTGGGTGCTGACGGCGGCGACACCCGGCGTCACCGATGCGAGTTCCTCGGCCTGGGTCCTGGGCGGCAGCGCATCAGGGATCCGACCCTCATCGTCGCGCACTTCGGTGATGCCGAGAATCGCTTCGCCTTCCTGCATCAGGGGTCGGGCGGCATCGCCGGCCTGGACGCCGGTGGGCGACGGTACGCCGACCGTGCGGGTGCCGCCCGACGTCGTCTCCACTGTCACTTCATACGTCTTGTCTGTCATGGCATTCTCCTGGTCGAACAATTGGGCAGCGCGCGTTCCGTTCCGTCCGCCTCAGACCCCCGGTGTCGCGCGGCGTCTGTCGAGGGCGCGGTGGCGAAACATTCCCCGCGTCGCCCGGAACCCAGGGCGCGACGCCTGAAAACGCCCGATCAATGGCATTGAGGCTGAGCGGGTATCTCAGCCACCAGACCCCACCTGCGATCTAGCGCTTGCGTCTCAGGTTCCAGACCAGTCCGGACAGGGCCGTTACGACGAGTGCCAGGGCGGTGATGTGTTCGGGTGTGATCATTGCGTGTCCTCTCTGAGCCAGCATGATCCCACGGACGGCAGCCCGACTAACGATTCAAATATTGCAGGCGCTCGGTTTGCCGGCGCAGCGCCCATCAGGGACCGGTTTGCCAGCGATTGTTCACACAGGAGACGCTGCTTTCCCGACCGTTAGCGACGCAGAGGCAGCTCAACGAAGCGGCTAAGGGCTCCGCCCTCGCGCGGGCCAGGGTGCAGCGGCTTCGCCGCCGGTCCGGCCGGTCTCCCCGACCTTCCGCGCCGGCAAAGATGTCATGTCAGGGCACAGCGGCCGGGCTTGTGCAGGTCGGGCGATCCCCCTCCGGCCGGTCCGCCCTGGCCCTTGCTACCCCGGTCTCGCCGACGGGCAGGGTTTCAGGCGCGCAGTTCGCTCGCCTGTAACCCTTGCCAAAGGAGGCAGACATGACTTCTCACGACATCGAAACGACAGAGACGGGCACCGCGAGCGCGGTGCCCGCAGGGGCGGCACCGGGAGGCTGTGCGTCCGGGGCGGCGGGGCCGCAGACGGGAGTGACCCCCGCCGGGGACGCGCCCGAGGGGACGGGGGAGGGGCCGCAGCACGGGGCGGAACTGGTCGTGCCGTTGAACCGGCTCAAGGCGTCGCCCAGAAATGCGAGGAAGACGCCGCATGCGGCGGCGACCATCGAGGCCTTGGCCGCCTCCATCAAGGCCAAGGGGGTGTTGCAGCCGCCGGTGGTCGAGGTGGAGGTCAAGGCGGATGGGACGCCGACCGGGAACTATCTCGTCACCATCGGGGAGGGACGGCGGCAGGCTCTTCGTCTTCTCGCCCGGCGCAAGGCGATCCGGAAGACGCATCCGGTGCGGGTCATCGTCGATGCGGACAATGACGCCCATGAGATCAGCCTTGACGAAAACATCACCCGCGAGGCCATGCATCCCGCCGACCAGTTCGAGGCCTTCAAGCGGCTGGCCGACGAACGCGGCTATGGGGCCGAGGAGATCGGGGCGCGGTTCGGGGTCACCGCCACCATCGTCCGCCAGCGGTTGCGGCTGGGGGCGGCGGCGCCCGAACTGATGCAGGCCTATCGGTCCGGCGATCTGGCGCTGGACCAGTTGATGGCCTTCTGTGTCAGCGCCGATCAGGACCGCCAGCGCCAGGTGTTCGAACAACTGGGCGACTATCGCCCCGTCCATGCCATCCGCCGCGCCATGACCGAGTCCAAGGTGCGGGCCGACGACCGCCGCGCGATCTTCGTCGGCCTCGAGGCCTATGAGGCCGAGGGCGGAACGATCCTGCGCGACCTGTTCACCGAGGAAGGTGGCGGCTGGCTGGAGGACCCGGCGCTGCTGGACCAGATGGTCGCCGAGAAACTCTCCGCCCTCGCCGAAGACGCCCGCCTCCGCGACGGCTGGACATGGGCGGCCGTGGCCTTGGACTATACCGAGGTCAGTGCCCTGGGCCGGGTCTATCCGGTCGAGGTGGTCCGCTCCGAGGCGGACATCGCCCAGATCGCGGCCCTGTCGGAGGAGTATGACGCCCTCGTCGCGGGTTCGGAGGGGGAGTCGGTGCTGCCGGATGCGGTGGACGCCCGGCTGGAGGCGATCGATCAGGCCCTGCGAGCCTTCGGCCCGGACTATGACTATACGCCCGAGGCCAAGGCGCGGGCCGGGGTCATGGTGCTGCTGGGCCATGACGGGATGGCCCGGTTCGAGCGGGGTCTGGTCCGCGCCGAGGATGCCGTCACAGACCGCCGCGCCGATCCCGAGGCTCCCGACTCTCTGTTTGGCGGCGGCGCCGGGGACGCAGAGACCCCGCCATGGACGGTGACCGGCGCGGACGGTGGGGCGCAGACGGACGCGGACTCGGGAGAGGGCGAGGGGCTGGCCCCCCTGTCGGAACGGCTCATCATCGACCTGACCGCCCACCGGACGATGGGGCTGCGCGATGCGGTGCAGGCCGATGCGACCGTGGCCCTGACCGTGGTCGTCCATGCCCTCGCGCTTCAGGTCTTCTACCCTGTCTATGGGGCGTGGACGTCGCTGCAGTTGCGCCTGTCCGTCACCGGTCTGGAGCGGCTGGCCCCGGGGGTTGGCGACGGCCCCGCCGGGCGGCGGGTGACGAACCGGCTGGAGGCGTGGGGCGCGCGCTTGCCGGAGGATCCGGGAGACCTCTGGAGCGTGGTGGACAGCCTGCCGCCGTCAGAGCAACTGGACCTGATGGCCTGTTGCGCGGGCGTCGGCCTCTATGCGGTGCGCGACCCGCACGACCGCAGGCCGGACGCCCTGGCCCAGGCCGAGACGCTGGCGACCGTCACCGGTCTGGACATGACCGGGACGTGGACGGCGACCGCCGCGAGTTATTTCTCGCGGGTGTCCAAGGCGCGGGTGCTGGAGGCGGTGACCGAGGCGACGCGTGCCGAGGAAGCCGCGCGGATCGCCGGGTTCAAGAAGGCCGACATGGCCGATGCCGCCGAACGGCTGGTCGAGGGCAGGGGCTGGCTGCCGTCCGTGCTGCGCACGGCCCCGCCGGTCGATCCCGAGGCCGATGAGCCGCGAGGGGAGGGGACGGTTCCCGTGCCGGAAGACGTCGACGCCTATCGGTTTGCCGCCGAATAGGCCGCGTCCAGCCATAGATTTCGCCGCGCGCCCTTTGGGGGCGCGCGGTTCCTTGTCTGACGCCGCTGGTGAGCGGCGAAGGCTTGGCGCTGACGGCGCGCACGGCGCGCATCGATCCCGATTGAGCCCATGGGGGCTAGGGTCGAGCACGGCGCGGGGGGCAAGGAGTGCAGGGCTGCAGGGGTGCAGGGGTGCAGGGGTGCAGGGTGTCGATTGGGACGGATTGTGTCCACAGCGTCCGAGGGGACGATTTCGAGCCGTCGCACTGTGCGACTGCAGACCGTCAGGCCCCCCGTGATCCTAAGTGAAGACCTGGACTTCGCTTGCGCGAGATCGACCGGGCCATGGCCAATGCCCCAGTCTGACCCTTACGCTTAGCCGCCGTTCCGACGGTCCGCTTTCGGATATGCGGTGACAGCGACATCCAGAGCGTTCCGTCCTGGCCGGCTCGCCGGGATTAGGCACGGCGGGGCGTGCGACATCCGCCGCCATATCAACCTTGCCGAACGCAGCGGCGCAGCGTGTTCCGTGCGTCCCTGCCGTCCTTCCAGCTCATGCGGAAGACCTCTTTGCCCTCTATCGAAATCGCGAACTCCTGCTCGTTCTCCATGCCGGCAAGAGCGTCGGCCATGCTCGGGATGGCAAAGATGAGTGTGCCGTGATCTGCCATCTCGGGGCTGGCGGGCATGTTGAAAATCCGGACCGTGGCCGGTCGCTCGTCGTTCTGTGTCAGTGTCGCCGTAATTTCCCGAAAGGCTTCAGGTCGAGGAATGTCTTTGCCAACGAATACGAGCAGCCCGCCGTCCCAGCGTCCATCGCCTCCTGTGAGGCTGATCGATCCCTTGAGGTTGACATAGGTCGCGGTGCAGAACTCTCCCGGTCCTGCGTCTTCGCGCGCCTGGTAGTGGTCCCAGTAGCCCTCATAATAGCGCATGAAGACAGGGTCTCCCCGAAGCCTCGCAACGGTATCGTCATCTTGGCGCCGCTGCTCTATCCAAATCTCAAGTTCAGGCGTCATCTCATAGCGCTGAGACATTTGATAAGAGGGGCCGTCGTCAATGCCCCTGCTGATCCTACGCTGGACATCGGCATAGAATGCCTGAGCAGACGACTCGCTCGCCATCTCGTTGAAAGATTGGGCGCTTGAGGCGGTGACTTGGAGACAGAACGCAAAAACGCAGGCGCTTGCGGCCGCCGACATGGCTTTGCCTAACAGGTGAAAAGACGAGGTTCTTCCCATTGGACGAACCGAGGGTGGCCGCATCATCAAACTTGCTCGCCCCTATGTTTGTTGTGATCCCGTTCGACGTCCCTTCGCTTTCGCGCGATGCGCCAAGCAAAGAAAATGATGCCGCAGACGAGGAGCATCGTGCAGAAGATACTTCCCTCCGGGCCCTCCGCGCCACCGGTCAAAAAGTTCGTTCCGACCGGGGTCAGCGAGACGGTGAGCGCAGGCACGCCCGCGTCGAGGCCGGTGACCGGCACGTCAAAGCCGGTGGCCAGTATCCAGTTCCATCCAGAATGCCATCCCATCGCGCCCCAGATGTTGTTGGATGAGATCGCCCACACGCTCGCGAAGAGAGCGAAAAGCAGAGTGTTGCTCATGATGAGCCAGGACGTATCCGGGGAGAAATGAACCAGCGTAAAAGTGAGCGATGATATCAGGACGCCAAAGATGAGGTTCGTGCGGCGTGTGATGACCGAGGTGAGCCATCCACGGAAAATAATCTCTTCGATGCTGGCCTGAACGATGAAGCATACGAAGAGTCCAGCGATCGCGATGAGCGCGCCAGGGGACTGGGCGGCCGGAAACAGTGCGCCAGGTTCGTAGCCGCCCGCCAACCCGATACAGGCGACCAGCGCCGCCACCATGACAACACCAGCAACCAGGCCGCCATAGAATCCGGGCACCGCACCGGCTTTCGTAAGGCCGATTGTCCCGGCGTTCCGCCGCTCGACGAATGCCACCCACGCTGCAACGGCGAGCATCCAGGTGATGAAGGCCACAAGCAGCAGCGCCATAAGGCCTTGGGTGCCGACGTAGTCGCCCTGTGCATCCTGAAAGCCGAACCGCTCCAGAAAAAGAGTGGACGGAAACTCGGTGACGATCGCGAAGACGATGCAGAGGACGGGAGCGAGAAGTGCCCATGGAAGCCAGCCGCGCGTCGGTGAGGTGGTGTAAATGGTTTTGAGGTTCATACCCGCAGACTGAAGCGGGTCGCGGGCCGGTTATAGAACGATCGTGTACGCTCACGCCCACTGACGCGGGGCGGCCGTTTCGGGGGCGCCGCTGTTGGGCGTGCCCGAAGGCTCGATGAGCAAAAGCTCCACTTCGCGTCTCGCGTGCGGTCGGTGTTCCTCGCCCTTTGGCACGACGAAGAGGTCTCCGGGGCCAAGCGTGACGCTGCGGTCGCGGAGCTCTATTTCAAGTTCACCCTTCAGAACGAAAAAGAAATCGTCTGTGTCAGCATGCCTGTGCCACGTGTACTGGCCCAGGAGTTTGACGATCATGACGTCATAATCGTTGAGCGTCGCGACCGTTCGGGGTGCCCAATGGTCCGAGAACATGGCGAGTTTCTGCGCGAGGCTGACCTTGTTCTTCATCTTATGGAGACTGAGGGTGCGCCTGATCCGGGTCTAGAACGATTGAGCCGTTGCCATTGCGCCGGCGTCAGGCCGTAGGCGCTCCGAAAGTGTCGCGTCAGATGGCTCTGGTCAGAGAAGCCGCTGGCAGCGGCGATTTCTGCAAGCGGGGTTCTGCCGTTCATCATGGCTCGCGCTGTGTCGAGGCGGCGGAAGATCAGGTAGCGATAGGGACTGACGCCCAGCAGCGCCCGGAAACCGCGCGAGAGCTGCCAACGATCCTGCCCGCTGACGCGTTCGAGATCATCAAGTCGGACATTGCTGTCCGGGCGGGCGTCAATGAACGCGCGCGCCCGTGCCACGGCCTGGAGATCCACGCGCCGGTGATCCGATTGTTCATGGCCAAGCTCTGACAGTGCCTCCGCGAGGTCGAGCATGGCCTGATCATACTCCAGGCCACCGAGGGCCAGGTTGAGATCACCAATAAGGGCCATGGCGGCCGCGAGAAGCCTCGCGTCGTCGGATACGCCCCCGGCGAGGAAAGGAAGGGCGCGCCCGCCGAGAGCCTCCTGAAGCGCGGATGGTGCGACACTGGCGCTCCGGTACTGAAAGGATCCTCCATCCCCGGCATGACCATCATGAAGCTCATCCGGATGGAGAACGACGATCTGACCGGGCAAGGAATGGCGCCGCGATCCGCGATAGGAGAAGCTCTGCACCCCCGCGACGGTTATGGCGATGGCGTAGGTGTCGTGACGGTGTGGACCGTAGGCTGCCCCGTCGAGGCACGCTTCAAAACGTTCGAAGTCGCCTGGTGCCCGGACAATCCAGCCAGTCCCGTCATTCGACATGCTCCTCCAACCCTTCTGCAAACCTTAGTCGACGGGTGTACGAGGGAACCAGAAGGCAGAATGGATGCATCTCGCATCGGCCAAGATGATCGATGTCCGCACAGGATCAGAAGCCGCCAAAGGCATCGCACTGGAAAACCTGACGTTCTCAGGCTCAGACGGAATGGCAGAATGTTATGTTTCGGGCGCTCAGTGAATGTTCGTTCCTACCGCTTCTCAGACGTCCCGCCGACGCCCGCTTGTGACTCAAACGCGACCTCAGATAGGTCTGCTTCGGGACGCAACTTCGTCGTCGAGAGGGAAGCGATGGCTAACCGTCGACGGTGATTTGGTCCTCGCTCAGGCCGAACCGCTCCATCAACTCCTGCTTGGCCTCTTCCGGGGACGGGGTGAACAGGATGATGCCTAGCTCGTCTTCGGCCCGCGAGAACGAGACGTAGGCGAGCTTGCGGCTCTTCTCCAACTGGCCTTCAGTCGGCGCGCCGCAGGTCCGAGGCGTCAGCATCTTGTTGAAGTTGTAGATGCTCCACTTTGCCTCGACGTCGTCGTAGAGAACGAGCACCCGCTTGTATTGCTCGCCCTTCACGCCATGCTGAGTACTGAAGGCGGAATTGTCCTGAATGAACTTGGCATATGGGAGGAGCGTCTCGGGCGTCATCACGAAGAAGGCGTCCGCCAGCCAGTCCCCCTTCTCCTGAGCATGCAGCGCCTCGTCGTAGGTGTCCTGGCGCGGCTCGCGGGCGAGGTGCTCGCGCAGCTTTTCAGATACGCGGATCAGACGCGTGCTGGCGCAGTGCCGCAGAATGCCCCCCACGGTATCTTCAGACCAACGCCTGTGGAGCTCGTCGATCGCGGTCTGTGACGCCTGAAGCATGTAGCGCAGCGACCGCTTGGCGTTCTCGCCATCGACAGCGAAGGCCGGGCTTTCACGGCGAAGCACTTCGATCACGCGATGGCTCTTGCCACTCTCACGGGCGCGCAGCAAGGGACAGATCGTCGAAAGAAAGGGAGCGAGCAGGAAATGCGAGCCGTCGTCGTAAGCATCTTTCGCCCGGCCTGACGCCATCTTGTCGTTGTTGAACAGATCGTTGAGCGGACCGAAACCGAGGCGGCGGGCGATCATCTGACGCGCCAGAAGCAACCTCATCACGTCTTCGCGGTCGTCCCAGCCCCATTCCCTGAGCGCGCTTTCCATCCGCTCCAATGCGCGATTGACCTGGGCCTGAGAGTAGGTGTTCCGCGGCTCCTCGGGTTTCTCGGCGCGGATCAGCCGGACTGAGACCGATCCAGGACGGTCCTTGTTGTCGCCCGCCGGATACTGTTCGACGTCGTCACGGAAAGCGTTGAGGAATGCGATGACGGTCGTTGATGACCGGAAGTTTTCGGTCTTGGTGATGACGGTGCCGCCTTCGGGCGGACCGAAATCTCCGGCGCGGTCGTCATAGATTTGTTGCCACGGGTCGCCGAAATATCCGACGATCGGCAAGCCCTCGCCGGCGCAAACGAGGTTCAAGCCTTCTACTACGCTCTTGAACGTGTCCTGAGCCTCATCGACGAAAATGTAGGGAAATCGCAGGGCGGTGATACGACGGAAGATCGCATTTGCTCGCAGCAGATGGGACGCGATTTCGATGATGTCCGTGTGACCTAACTCGCCCTTGCGGTAGTTGCTGAATTCGCTGTCTTCGTAGGTGAACTTGGCGACTTCGTCTAAGGCTCGAAGATCTTCAGCGAGCCGATCGGCCTTGTCCCTTTGCTTGAGGCCTTCCTTAGTCTGGCCCTTTTCAGCCGCCTTCTCCTCCGCCTTGGCGAGGAGTGCCGGCACCCGATCTTCAGTCAGAACGCGGCGGATATCCTCTTGGAAACCGGCCATTTGTCCCCACAGAAAGCTATGCAGCGTGGCGACGAAATACAGCTCGTCGAATCCGAGCCGTTCCTGGATCACCTCCACCGCTCGCTTGGTGTAGGTGATGCACGCGACGCGCTGGCCGTTGCGCCTCAGGATTTTCCCGTCGGTCTCGCGAATGAGAGAGAGCGCATCGACGAGCGAGCTCGTCTTTCCTGAGCCCGCCCCCGCGATCAGGGCGAAGCTGTGCTTCTCCGCTAGACACGCGCGAACCTGCTGGTCCGCATCCGTTTCGATGCGCTTTCCCATCACTCAGCGTCCGCGGCCGGAATGATGGGAGACAATCGGGCCTCGAGCCATTGCAGGCCCTCCACGATGTATTTCGGAGTCGCCCACTCCACATCAGTGGCCAGCAAACTCATGGCGAAGGCGGTCTTCTTGAACCGGTCCGAGCGGATGTGGTCGTAGACGTCCTGGTACATGTCCGGCCACGTCGGGGAGACGGTCTTGCCGATCGACAGGTCCCCGCCATAAACGGCCTGGAGGTTCTCATAGACGATCGCTTCTTCGAGCGTGCGCGGGACCGGCTGGTATTTGACGCCGGCGAGATCGATCTCGACCGCAGTCTGGAAAGCGACACATCGGTCTTTCTCGGCACTGCACTTATCCTCGATCGTGAGGGCAAGCAGTGCCGGGACAGTCGTGACGTTGCATAACTTCTTCAGCGAGGCATTCGACGTGCGAGCGTCAGCCGTGTCGCCGCGACAGGCTGTGGGGTAGCCCCTCGGGTTCACGGAATCCAGATCGGTGATGACGAGGTAGGGGATCTTGAGAAAGTTCAGCAGGCCCTCGAACCTGTGGGCGTAAGCGCCGCCCACCTCGAGCACCGAGAGGTATGTACCGCGCAGCCGTGGCGCGACCTTGTCGATCATGGTGGGGATCAGAAGCTTCTCGACGGCACCTTCCACCAAGATCGCGCCGTCGGCGAAGAACAGATCGCAGTGCGTGAGACGTAGATAGCGCTTCAGGAAGGAAAGCGCCTCTGCTGTCGTGAGCCTTTGCTGGTCGTCAGTTTGGTCGACCGGGAAGGTCGCGCTAAGTGTTTCGTCCTCTGGACGGAAGGCCTTAAGGCTATGGACGATGGATGCGTTTCGGACCCCCTCAAGATCCGTTTCGCCGTCGATATGGCAACGCTGGAAGTATCGAACCTTACCGAAGTCCACGGCGTCGAGGATGTGAGACGAGTGGGTCGTCACAACCATCTGCGGCGTCAGCTCCGGCTCGCCGGCTTCTTTGGCGCTGTCGTTGATGACGGACCAGATGTTGTTGATGAAGGTCTGCTGGACCTGCGCATGCAGATGCACTTCAGGTTCCTCGATGAAGATCAGCAGGCAGAGCGGCCGGTTTTCGGTGGTGGTGATCCATTGCGAGTGAAAATGGCGCGCCTGGATCGCCATGTAGATGAGGTTTTTGTAGCCTAGGCCGTTGTACGGTTCGGGCAGGCGGTGCTTGCGCCTTACGTCTACATAAATGAGCTCAGTGCTTCCCTTTAGCGCCTCTTCAGGGCTCAAAGCCGAGATGATCTGAAGCTCCCAGTCGTTGATCGACGGCACGCCCAGACCACGTATGACCTTCATCAAGGGTTCGAACTGCGACCCGTAGTGCACGGTCATCGAGGTGTTGTTGGCGTCGATGACGCTGTGCGCGTCGGCGGCCGCACCCATCTGCTCAAGATTCTTCCGGTAGTAGGCCGCGAAGGCGGACGAGAGGCGGTTGCCACGGCTTCCTTCTTCGTCACTGATGTTGCGCTGTGCGTCCACGAACTCGGCCCGCACGAGGTTCTTCACCAATCGTTTGCCCTCGTCTGGAGGGAGGCGAACGACCTTTATGAACGATATGCCATCATCATCCCGGCCCTCACGAAGTGAGAAGTGCCGCATCACGCCGTAGCGAGCGAGATTTCCCTCAACGCTCAGAAAATCGAAGAGCGATTTCGCTCGGGGTTTACCCTCCAGCGCGGGGTAAGCGGCCGCGTAGTCCTCACGGAGCTTTACCGGGTCGTCGATTCCGAAGGCCAGGCGCAGGCCGACCTTCGGATCTTCCGACAGGTTCTGAAGCAGGGTGTAGACGCGACCGAAGGCGATGCTCTCGGGGTCGATCGTGAACCACAGGTCCAGGCTGATTTCTGGAAGCGTTGCAACGGCCTCGGATTCGCCCCCGCTGGGGACTGGTTCCGGCTCTGCAGGTGCCGCGTCGGGTGCTGGCGGCGGCGCAAGGCCCCCTTCGGGAGCCGCGGCTTCGGCCGGCACCTCGACCATTTCGGGTTCGGCCGCCTGGTCAAGAGCGGCCCCGAACACTTCAAAATCGCCAATTCGGCCGACTGAAAAGTCGTGGATGGTGAACTCGCGGTTTCCCAGGAACGCACGAAACACGGCGGTCGCGGATGTCTTGCCGCTGTTGTTGGGGCCGACAAACACGGTCTCCCGGTCCTCAATGTCGATGGTCACGTTCTCGAGCCGGCGGAAGTTGCGGATCGTTGCGCTGCTAAGCTTCATGTTGCCCCCGGGATAGCCACGCGCGCTTATTCATGGATCACGTTCCTAAACGTCAAGGTTGCATGATCTTTCTCACGCAATTGATCAAGTGGGGCGGTTCTGATTGTCGGCTAGACCGGGTGCTGCCATCTGATGCGTCTGTGAAGGTCCTATTTCCGGCTGGTTGCTTAGGTCCGCTCTTGGCGCATTCCAGCCGTCACAGAGGTCTTGGACAGCGCTTTCTGCTAGGCTCCGATAGAATGCGGAAATGGCTGCTATTTTCATCGTCCTGGTGACCACTTGATGACCAGTTCTCGTTTCGGATTCGCGAAGTTTTTGGATTTATAAGCAATGCTAGGAGTCTATTGCGCAGCATTGGTCGTTTTAGCTTGCTGTACTGGGAGGTCGCCGGGTGCGCGTGCTGTGCCTAGTCCGTCTGCAAAGCAGGCTCTCGACTACCCTCACGTGTCGTGATCTCGACTATCCGGCCACCCACGACCCGGATGACCCGATCCGCTCGAGCGAGGAGCGCAGGTCTGTGAGCCACGACTATCCTTGTGATCGGGAGGCCTGCCAGCGCGTCGGCGATCGTTTCTTCAGTTTCGACGTCCAAGTTGGCTGTTCCCTCATCGAGGAACAGTACGTCAGGACGCCGATACATTGCACGGGCCAGAAGCAATCGCTGGCGTTGCCCCCCGGAAAGAGCGGAACCCATGTCGCCGACCAGTGTGTGGTACTGCATCGGCATCCGATTGATATCGTCTTCAAGGGCGGCGAACTTCGCCGCAGCGACGACCCGGGTCATCTCCATTTCAGCGTCGAAAAAGGCGATGTTTTGGGCAATGCTGCCCGAGAGCAGGCGGTCGTCCTGGGCAACCACGGACACCCGCTTTCGCCACCCTCTCCAGACGGAGGGGGTCGCCTCCAGCAAGCCTATGCTTATCCGTCCGGACGTGGGTTCGAGGGCTCCTAGCGCAAGTTTCATCAACGTCGTCTTTCCGCCACCGGACGGACCCGTGATGGCGAGAAATTCTCCCGGCTCGATCTTTAGGTCGAGGTGTTCAATGATTTGCCGGTCGCCAACACCGTATTTGAACGCGACAGCTTCAAACGTAATCGCCTGGCCCTTCGCTACCGGAGCGGCAAATCCGTCGCCACTGTCGGTCTCGGCCTTCACCAGATCCGCCAGACGATCCAGGTGCAGGCGAAGAAGGGCGTACTGGCCTAGCTGCTGACATAGGATTAGGGCCCGCTGTGAGAACATCTGCTGGTAAGCCAGAAACGCTGCGAGCATGCCGACTGTCAGTCCGTCCGGATCAAGAAGCATTCGACTCCCGGCGTAGATGACGGCTGTCAGCTGAAGGGCCGCGACCAGACCCTGGCTGGCATTCAGTCCGATGCGCAGTCTGTGAACTGCCAAAGAAGCATTCACGACCTTTGCGAAGGCGTTCGACCAGAGTGAAACCCGTTCGGGTTCTCGGCCCATCAGCTTGAATGTAGCGGCCGCCCGTACTGTCTCCATGAGGACAGTCTGCTCGCTGGCCGTTTCGAAGATTTTTCGTTCCTGCCTGTCCCTTAACGGTCGCAGGACCGACAGCTGGACGATCACAGCAATCACCGTGAAGGCCAATACGATCGCGCAGAGCACCCAGCTGTAAGCAGCCATGACCGCAATGAGTCCCAGCGCCATGACTCCGTCGAGAATACTGGCGACGAAGCCCTGCAGGATGATCTCCTGAATGGAGCGGGCAGAGCTCAATCGCGACAGTATGTCTCCGACATGACGCTTCTCCAGGGCAGAGATGCGAATTCTGAGAAGATGGCCGATCAGGCTGGTCAGTATCTGATGGTTGATCAGTTCAGCTATCCTCTGAACGACCCAGTCTCGCGTGGCCTCAATCAGAACCTTGATCAGGGCGAGGCCGGCAAAAGCCCCAGCAATGACCACTAACAGTTCCGCGCCGCCGCCCGAGACAGCGCTGTCGATAGCCGTCTGGAGTTGAAGTGGAGCTGCGAATACGACGAGCTGGAGGATTGCGGTCAGTACAAGGATTTGGATGATCGTCGAGCGAACGCCGCGTGAACGACCCCAAAGGCCTGCAAAGGCCATAGGAGAGCGCATTTGGATGGGTTCGAACTGTACAGCCCGCTGAAACTCTACCGCCACGCCTGTGAAGCACCTGTCAGCTTCATCGTAAGAGAGGCGGCGAACCCCGGACGCTGGGTCGTGGATCGTAATGCCCTTCGAGTCAGCTTTGGCAAGAACAACGAAGTGGGAGAAATTCCAGTGCAGTATCGCAGGCGTAGCGAGATTGGTGAGATCGCCAAGTTCAACTCTTATGGCGCGACCATTCAGCTGCAGCTGCGCTGCGATCTCGATGAGGTTTCTGAGCGTGGCACCTGCCATGGAAATGGCATACCGCTCGCGAAGACCGTTCAGATCGGTGCTGTGGCCATGGGCATTGGCGATCATTGCCAGACAGGCGAGCCCGCATTCTGCTGCCTCGGACGCATAGATCATGGGGGTAATGGGTTGCGACATACTCACGTCACTGATCGACCCGCAGATCGAAGCGCACCCATGAATCTGGCGAGCAGCGTGCGGTCGTCGGTAATGATCTCAGCCGTCAACAGCAGTCCCACGCCACGGGCCTGCCCTGCTGGTCCAGTGAGCTTTGCTCTCGCGCGATAGAAAGGGCCAGCCGGAGTCACACCAGGAATGGTGGAGGCGCTCGGAGGCAGGACGCCAGAGCTGATGGAAACAAGCCGAGCCTTTTGTGATCCGAACTGCTGATAAGGGTAGGCATCGAAACGCAGGTCGATCGCCTGGCCCTGTCTTATGCGACCAATGGCGGAGGCTGGAATTTGAAGATCAACCTCGATCTCCGTGCCAGAGGGCATCAAGACCGCAAGGGTTTCCCCTGCACGTACGGACTGACCCCTCCGTGTCGCCAGCGTGGCAATACTTCCCGCAACCGGTGCCCGGTAGATCTGGGACGCCAGCCGCTCAGCTTCAATCTGGCGCTGATCAACGTTCGCCGCCTCAATCTCGCCGGTCAAGTTCAGCTTGGTCAGGGCGGTAGGTATGGCATCTAGCTGGTCTTTAAGATCGTCCCTGGCCTTGCGCGCCCGCCCCTCTTCTATTGCAATCTGCACTTCTGCATCCCTTGCATCGATCAGGGCTGCGCGTCTCGCCTCCAACTCGCGTGCAGGCAGATAACCCTGAGCCGCGAGCGTCTCGCTTCTGCTCAGGGCTTGCCGAGCAAGGTCGGTACGTTCCTTCTGTATCGCGACCCGATCTGCTAGGCGCCCGAGTTCGCCCTCAATATCCCTGAGCTGCCTGACGAGGGTGCTGCGCGTATCGGCCAGCTCCCGACCAAGCGTGATCACCCGCCCTTCTGCTGCCCGTCGCTCTTCGCTCAGACTGGACGCTAGGTTCGCTCCGCGTGGGTCTCCAGCGGGTACGACCCTGGCCAGAGGCGCATTCGCGGAGACCGTCTGTTGGTCTTCGACAAACACCTCTTCGACGACGCCTTCAACCTGCGCCGTCACCATGATCTGACCGCCAGCAATGCTGGTCCAACCTCGAGCAGCCTGACGAGTATTGATGGGCAGAAGTGCAGCAGCGAGCAGCGCGACGAGAAGCATTGCGAGCGACAGCGCCGTAATAATCGCCCCTGTGATTGACGGTGCGACGATAACTTCGCCGTCAAGCCTTCGGACGGCCGCCCTCATGGCCTCCGGTCGGTAAAGACTGATCGGTCGATCGTCCAAAAGTGTGACCTGTCTCTGTTGGTGTGCGCCGGATCTGACCTTTCGAGCGATCCCCTCGTACCGTCGATGATCCCTGATTGCTCAAGGGCATGGAGGGCCTGAGGCGAAGGATGCCGCCATGCCGAGCCGCTCGTCAAGGTAGAGCGACACAACTCAAGACTTATGACGAGTTGACGAAACTCATAAAGCATCGCAACCCTGTATGGCGGAATTCCCCGCAAACTCTACCACAGGTAATTATAGGAGCCGCTAATGCGTCGTACGATTTCGCGTTCGATCGCCCGTGAACTTTCCGGCGCTGAGCTGGACTTGGTCAGTGGAGCCGGGACGCCTCCGGGTGACACCTACTCGTCAGGAACGGCCGACGACTGTCCGGCAGATACCGGTCCCATCGATTCGGATATCTTGAAAGAGCTCGATGAAGCGACGGTTTCGTAGAACCTAAAAGCGGCGGCACCATCTGGTGCCGCCGCAACTTTCGCCTCCTGATTTGCGAGTCCGATGAACATCCTCATCATTTCATTTCCGTCTGACCTGCACGCTACCGCTGTGACGTGGGCGCTTCAGAGGAAAGGCGCTTCAGTGTCTCACTGGTACCTGTCAGATTTTCCTGCTCGCCAAGCGGTTTCGCTCTTGGTCGGGGATGCAGAACCCACCCTAAAGATTCGAAGCCCAGAGACGGAAATCAGCTCGCTCAATTTCAGGTCTGTCTGGAACCGCAGATCCTCTCAGCCGACCTTACACGCCGACCTCGCACCTCAGGATCGCATTTCAGCCTGGAATGACAGTCAAACGCTGCTGAATGCGGCGAGAGCTCTAAGCACTGGCGAATGCTTTTCCGTAAACAGCTCGGCCAGCCAGACCGCTGCCAATATGAAGCCCGTTCAGATCCGTGCCGCTCAGCTGGCAGGACTGAGGGTCCCGGCCACGCTGATCTCGAATGACTTTGACGAGATAAGTGCCTTCGCCGCGCGGACCGGCGGCACGCTTTTGGTCAAACCTCTTACACCGGCCATATGGCAGGGTGAGCGTTCGGAATTCCATCCTTTTGCCACGCGGCGCACACCCGACCAGCTCGACGAGAGTAGTGTCGCATCCGCTCCCGCCATCTATCAGCCCTACGTGGATAAGGCTTACGAGATAAGGGTGACAGTGATGGGGCGATCGATTCTTTCGGCCAAACTGCACTCCCAGGAAAGCGAACACGGCGGAGAAGACTGGCGTCTAGACAACGGCCGGACGATGAAGGTCTCGCCATACAGACTGCCGCCGGAAGTCGAGGATGGCATCCTGAGTTTCATGAGAAACATGGGGCTCACATTCGGGGCTCTTGATTTCATCGTCACGCCAGCCGGCGAGTATGTGTTTCTCGAGGTCAACGAGTCCGGCCAGTTTCTATGGGTTGAGGAACTTTGCCCTGAAATTCCGATGCTTGATGCCTTTACTGCGCTTCTGATGTCTGGCTCGGCCGATTTCGTTTACGAGCCGCGACCTGACCGGGATCGGTTTGCTGACTACAAGCTAACAGCAGACTACGAGGACCATAACAATCCGGTCCGGGCTCTCGACCGTCCGGCTTACGAAACACATCGCATCCATCGGGAACCAGCAGAATGCGCATAAAATGCTCGATGCTCGTAACGCTGCTCTGCGCGTTCGCTTGCGCATGGCCAATCCCGACCCCCGCCAGCGCTCAAAATGTCATTCCAGCCGGGGCGGAAAGCTCGTCAATCGAGCGGCCGCCCGTCGCCGTTTCCGTGGAGGATTTTGCCTGGATGCGCGGGCGGTTCGAAGGCGCCACTCTTCAGGAAAAAGCCGCTTGGACTGAACTGAAGCAATGGGCCGACAGATGTCTGGCCACCAGAACGCTTGAAGTTGGTCACTCTTTGCGCGCTGCCGACGTTGAACCCGTCGCCCTGCCTGTGTCGGATTACGGCCAGGCCGAATGCGCCCTGGTTCAAGCAACTGACTCGGCGGCAGGCCATTTCGCAAGCTGGGATATGTTCGAGCGCAGTCTCGCTGAAGCCGCGCCCTACTTCCATGGATATCGGCTCGCTGCCGAAGCGGCCGAAGAGACGGCAAATGGCCTGCGAGGTGATCTTCCGATGGCCCTCATGATGCTGACGATCGGCGAGCAGACCTTGCGGAAAGGCCTCGGTTCGAACATCGAGGGCTCCCACCCACTGACAATGTCCGACGGTGCCCGTCGGCTGTTCGACTTGATGGTCTGGCATGAGGTCAAGCAGCGGGACCTGGAAAACTCGGCCATCCTCGCCCGGCTCCTGGACGCGAGAGGATGGCCAGGCATATCCGCAGTGGGGCAGAAGGCCAGTCAATCGGCCTGGTTGGTCATCCAGCACGCCGACGACGATCCGGCCCTTCAATGGAAGGCGTTGACCCTGATGGAGGCCGCGCCCGAGGGAGAGGTCGATTGGTCGAACTATGCCTATCTTTACGATAGGGTCATGCTCAAGCTGCGCGGAACGCAGAGGTACGGTACGCAGTTCACGTGCGTCGATCGCGCGAGAGTGCCTTCGCCGCTGGAGGATCCCGCTATCGTCGATCAGCTTAGATCTGCGGCTGGCTTGCCCACGCTGGCGGAGTATTCTGTAACTATGAACCAGCGGTTCGGTGAGGTTTGTGAATGAAGCCTTTTCAGGCTTCTTGGTCACTCATCCGACCGTGCGAACTCCTGCGCCACCTGTAGCAGTATGAGCCTTTGGCTTGGCTTCATGACGGCAAAAAACTCTACAAGCGCCGTGCCACCCTGAATATCGCTGGCCCTCACCCTCTGGTCCCGTTCCAGGCTCGGAGGAAAGAACTCAGTGATTGGAACTCCGAGAACAGACGCTGTTCTGAGGAGGGTAGAGGCTGAAACCCGGTTCGCTCCGCGCTCATACTTCTGCACCTGCTGAAAACTCACGCCTATCGCCTGGCCGAAGTCCGCTTGCGAGAGTCCGAGTGCTTTGCGGGAAGTTCGGATCTGATTGCCGACATAGGCGTCGACCGGGTCAATAACGTGGTCTGGCTCAGACATGGAGTGCTCCGGTCCGCTGAATGCCGCCTCAGCCGAAATCATGCAAGCACCCAAACCCGCGAGGCTGAACCGCAGTTCGTGGCCGCTATAGAATACATAGGTGTTTCCGCATCGTGGTTAAGGCGGGCGGCCAGGACGAAGGCGACGCGCGTCCCAATGGAAGATGTAGCCGCCATCATCGGTTCGGGCGGGGGTGGGGTCAGAGGGTCCTTGCCGCACTGGCTGACCAGCCCGATTGCCAAAAGCCCGGCGACGATCCATCCCGCGCAGCCCGAAGGCATCTTCGACATAGTTATCTTGCCCGCAGTATCACATCTCAGCAACAACCTCAGCGCGAGGCCAGCCGCGAACCCATCACCGGCTTTCTTCAGGGAAGCCGCAGGCTCAATCTTCAGCGCTCAGACATCGAGTGGGGGGGGCGGCTCTATCGGTCGGCAGCCTTGACGTCGGGACGTCGTCTCGATGGCTCGAGGCCTGGACGTCTCAGCGAGAGCGATCGACGGATGGTGCGTCGTCGGCGGGGGGGTGCCCAAGAGGGTGCCAGCGTCTCGCAGAATTGTCGTGCCAGCCGGCGCGGCCTCTCGAAGGGGCGGATCTGACCGAAGCCCGGTCGGCTGGCGCAACCGCTGGCGCGACTTTCTTCCCCGGCCTGGCGGCCTTCCTCGCGAAACAAGAAAGTCACCCTGCCGCGGTCCTCCGCTGCGCTGCGGGGGCTCGCCTTGCTCGCCCTGCGCGCCGTCCGCGCCCCGGTCTGCCGATCGCCATCGAGGCCGCGGCAGGCGTGGCCCGAAACAAAGGAGAGACTGACATGGCAACCATCGGCACCTTCACCGCCCAGGGCGACGGCTACACGGGATCGATCAAGACCCTCACCCTCAACGTCAAGGCGGCGGTCCTGCGGCCCAACGAGAAGACCGACGACAAGGCCCCCGACTTCCGGATCTTCGCCGGCCAGACCGAGTTTGGAGCCGCCTGGAAGAAAACGAGCCAGCAGAACCGCGAATACCTCTCGGTCAAGCTCGACGATCCCAGCTTCCCGGCCCCGATCTACGCCTCCCTGGTCGAAGTCGAGGGCGGACACAGCCTCATCTGGTCCCGTTGACCGGTCTGCGGCGGCGCGGGCGACGCGCCGCCGCTTCCTTTCCATCAGACGGATCGAGACGATGACACACGCGGCGCGGCACCCGATCCATCTCGCCCGGTATTTCGGTCGTCAGCGGTTTGGCGATCCCGTCATGGTCCGCGAGAAGCGCGTCGCGGACCTCAGTGTCGCCCTACTGTGCGCCGACCTCGGTCTGGCGCACGAGCGCCGCGAGGATCACGCCGGCTCTATCGCCGGCGGGCTCAGGTGTTGCGGGACGACAAGCGGCGCGTCGGATCGGCGGCCTCGCACGCCCAGAAGGCGATCGATGATCTCAATGGGGTGCTGCCGGTCATCGGCTGAACCCTGAGCGGCGCCGCTGTGCCGGCGCGCCCGACCCGCCGACGGTATCCCCGCCTGCCTTTGCGCCTTGCGCCATGCACCCAGCGTCAACCGCAGCGTCGGGGGGGGGGCGTGAGGGACCCCAGGGTTCGGTCGCATCACGGCGCGAAGGCTGGCGATCCAGGGGCCGCGGCAGATGGCCGTGGAGCTGGTGCTGGCGCGAGCGGATCTGGACACGCTCGGGAAGGCGGTACCTCCGGCCCGAGATATGGCTCGCGCTCGAACCGACCTGCAGCCTCACCCGGGTTGAGGCTTTGGACCCGACACGCGTCGGGCAGGAACGACCGCTCGACCGGCGATGCCCCTGGGGCGGAAGGCGGTCGAGGTCAGACGTCGGTATCAACCGATACGGGCCATGGCCGTCTGATCCAAAAGCTTGGGAAATCGATCCGCCCGGCTGCGGCCAAGCGGGTTTTTTTCATACTGCCTGGCACCGCGTGCACGAAAGGCTGGTCTGTGATGGCAGGTCGGCGCGGATTTGCTCGGGTATGCGATGAGTGGCGAACGTCAGCGAAGAATCTCGAAAAGAGGGGGGAGGGCAAGATAAAAGGCGGTTACGGCGGCGTCGGTTTTTCTTCATTCTGCCCGTGACTTAACGGACGAACCTTCTGCCCTGCACGACGTGCGATGACTTGCGCAGGGAGGGGAGGGGTCAGAGACGGGAGACGCAGGACATGCTGACGCGCCAGGCCATCCAGTCGCGGTTGGACGAAGCATCGCTGAGGCCTGTTGACGGCCTTGACGTTCGGCTACCCCTGTCGCTCAAGGGCGATCGATCCGGGGTCAAGATCGGGCTGCTGAAGCGGCTGGCCAGTTCCATGACCTTCTCGCTGGGAGCGAGGGCCGGAGCACTTCGAACGGCCCAGAACCGATCGGGCCGGGCGTTTCGGGTCGATGTGCGGCAGCGGGTCATCGTCAAGGCTCTGGTATCCCGGCACCTCGGCAAAGGGGCGGAGCGGGGGGCCGCCCTGGCCAGGCACGTCGCCTATCTCGGTCGCGCGGGGGCCGGGGCGGAGGGCCTTCGGGCGGCGTTCTTTGATCGCGATGCCGACGGCCCGGATGCGAACGCAGTGACCGGGTCGTGGGAGACCGACCGGCACCATTTCCGGTTCATCATCTCGCCCGAGCATGGTGATCGGATCGACGATCTAAGATCTTATGTGAGGGACGTCATGGGGCGGGTGGCTGCGGATCTCGGCCAGCCGGAACTGGCCTGGATCGCGACCTGTCATTTCGACACGGACCAGCCGCATGCCCATGTCCTCGTTCGCGGCCGCAGGACGGACGGGAAGGACTTGGTGATCCCGCGCGACTACATGGGCTACGGCTTCCGGGCGCGGGCCCAGGAGGTGGCCCAGGAGCGGCTCGGCGATCTGTCGCGTGTCGATGCCGAGCGTCGCATCTGGCGCGAGACTCAAGCCGACCGGTTCACGGGCTTCGACCGGCGGCTGCTGAGCGCAGCTGATTCAGAGAACAGGGTGGAGGACGGCGAGGGCTCGGGCGATGCCTGGGCGGCCCTGACGCGCGGGCGGCTGAGGTATCTGGAATCTCTCGGCCTCGCCGAGAAGTCCGGGTCCCGCTATCGGCTCGCCCCCGATCTCGAGCAGAGGCTCAGAGGCCTGCAGGTCAAGCGCGACATCATCCGCACCTTGAACCAGCGCAGGCTGGAGGGCGGGCAGGAGGTCCGGCTTCTGGGAGCGGAAAGGGTAACGGGTAGGGTCGTGAAAAGCGGTTTCCATGACGAGGTCGGCTCGTCGCCGTGGGCCATCGTGCGGAGCGCGGATGGCGTGGAGCATTACGGGCGGCTGCGGGCGGGAAGCCCACCACTTCAGGTGGGGATGACGATCACTATGGACGGGCGGGCGGGGGGGCTGGCCGAGGTCTCGCGCGGGAAAGGGGCGGACCTCGGTCTCTAGCTGCGTGCGGCATCAAGAGTTACCGCCAGTGCCAGGACGGGAAAGTAAGCAGGGCGGGTATCGCAGAGCGTTACTACGCTCATTCCTGTGAAGTTGGAGGGGTTAACAATCGAGGCAGGTGAGGGCAGCTTTGCGCCAGAAGCGGTCTTTCCTCATCGGTCGACAAGCAGACATTTGGCGAAGCAAACGGCTGTGCGGGAATGCTCCATCTGCTCGGAAATCCTTTCGATGGCCGCAACAGCCAAGCCGAGATCGGCGGTGATAGAAAAAGCGCCGACAACTAGCGTCGCTTCTCGTTCGGCGCGCCTCGGCCGCCCGGTGCCCCTGGCTATAGGGAAATCTCTTGTCCGTGCTCGGCAAAGAACTTGTCGCAGGTAGCGTCTTCCATGCGGATGGTACCCTCATGAGAGATAGCCTGTCTTATGCGAGCCTCGAATGCCCGGCGTTGGGAGTTTGAGACGCCGCACGCTGTCGCGAACACCTCTTTCCGTTCGCGGATCGGCGCGCTCAGCAGGTCCACATTCTGCTTGTGGAACCCAAAACCGAGGAAAACCACGGTCTCCGAGTCCCGGACCGCCGTCTCGATCTTTCGGAGCTCGCTTTTGTCTTCCAGCTGCTCTGAATAAGTACGGATGGAACTGTATGCGACAGCTAGATCAGCGTGCGCGCCGCCAAACGGAACGGACGGTTTGCCCTGCCACGGCAACGCACCAAGCGTTCCATAAGGGTGGTAGACGGCCAAGCTTTTGATTGCCCGGACGATCACCTCTTCGGGAAACGCCAAGTCCATCAAGGCCCAGTACAGGTAGTGCTCTAGAGCCCGGTCATAGTTGAACGACACAACCGAAATTGAGCCGAAGAGCCCAGAAATGTCAGAGTGCCTTACTCCTCGAAGAGCGAGCCGTAGGAGCTGGGCTGGCCACGAAGCTCTCAGGCTCGCGATCTGCTCAGCATTCTCGTGAGACCCCAGCTTCGCGAGAGATGAGGTCCTCTCCGCCTTCGCAATATTCTCGAATATCGCGATCTTGGCTGCGATGGCTACCTCTTCGCTGGCAGCGGCCTCCACGTAGTCGTCGATGGAATCGTAATGGACCAAACCCTTCCTGATGCGATGGCACAGGTCGAAAGCACCTTGGTTTCCGAGTTCCGGGAGTGCCCGCTTGATGCCGTCATAGACGGTGGCGGAGCCCTTGATCTGGCGGTTGCCCCACTCGAAATTCAGGTCAAGACCTTCCGCGATATTCTCCGCGAGCTTGACCCCAACGGGGAACCCGAACCCGGCACTCGCTCCGGCGCCGATTACAAACGTCGTGGCTCTATGGAGCATGATGTTTCTGCCGTGACTGGTTGCGTTTCGGCCAACCTCAATAGCCGAGTAGCAGGCGCCAAAGGGCTTGGCTGAGCCAAACAATCGTCCCCAACGAGATGAGGGCGGCCAGAACAGCCACAGTGAGAGTCGTGAAGACGGCTCGCTCGGTGTCAAAGGCTGGCGCGAACTTCTGCATCAGGGCAATCGCGTTGGCCCGCAGGCCGGCGATGCCAAGGCTTAGAAGGTAGAGAATAAGGAAGGCCGAGGTGGTCAAGGCCGACGCCACCATCGGCGAGAACGGGACGTTTAGCTTGCCCTCAGGCGCTACGATATCGTCGTCGAAATACTGCGACAACATTGCGCGATCCGTATCGATCGGAAACGCCCCTAAGAACGAGTTCTGGACCTGCGTCTTGAGGCTAGCGGCGTATGCCGGGGCCGACGAGTAAGGATCGAAACTCACATATGGGGCCAACTTGAAGCCGACGACTGAGTAGGCGTCGAAGAGGGTGCGTTCGAACGCCGCGTTCAGAGCGTTGAAGGGGCCGGCTGAACCAATGAACGCGGCGGCCGTCTGGCTAGCTTTGATCTCTGTAATCTCCAGGAGACATTGATCCTCGCCGGCCCGACCAGCTGCCGCGTAGAAAGCCGTCCCCATCTGGCCGACGATTCGATCCACGTCCACAGTGATTGGCCGCCTCTGTGCTTGCTCGGCCATCACACTGCGGAACAGGTCTTGGCTGTTCTTCGTCGCCTCAGCGCCCGCGAGGAGAGCTTCACGACCAACGGGGCAATGCCTCTTCGACGAATATGAGACTGTCTCCAGCGCATCAGGCCGTGAAAACTGTCTGGCCAAAGTCCGCCGCATATCCTGGGATACAAGACGAAGCTGCGCTTCCGTTTTCCCGTTCGCGATCAGGATCGCGAACCTCGAAATGGGCGGTGCATCGCTGCCGATTTCGACTTTTGCTTCTGCTAGTGCAGCAGTTAGCAGTCCCGGCGCAAAGGTCTCGGTATGAGTTAGTTTCTGGGTCGGCTCGACGCTAAGCACTGCAAGCACGCAAAGCAGCCGCGCTATTGTGAACGTCGTGAAGAATATTGCCAAGCTTATGATGATATCGGCAGGCACAAGCCCGGCAGTAACAACAGAACTCCGCGATCGGTCTATTGTCCGGACGAACAAGCGTGTTTGTGCATACGATATGATATCCCCGATGATCGCGGCGATAAAGCAGATCGCTAGGATCGTCGCACTGAGCGCCGTCATCCCGTCGGGAAACATGGTGATGAGAGGCTGAACGTGCGGAGGTGAGCTGAGGACCGCAAACGCGTACGAGAGGGCAATGGAGCAAAGCGAAATCAGCGCGTAGCGGGGGACCGCCTTTAGCGAGAAGACCGGCTTTCCAAAGAGTTTATCGAGAAAAGCCGAGCCGCCGTAGCCGATCTTCCCGGCACGCGAAACTAGACGGCCGAGCAAAGCACTGAACGCCTGCTTTTGGGCCGGTCTAACGGCAACATCCAGCATGGCGGCTAGGCCGACAGCGCCCAATATGGCCAAGAGGTCGGAGAAACCCATTATGCGTCCAGTGATTATGAGTTGTGACGCTGGGTCGATTCTACCGGATGAGGAAGCAGCTAGGCCCCGTAAGCAGAGTTCTGTTGCCCGAACCGTTACCCTGACGGGCGGTCCGGTGAGGCTAAGGACGTAGCTTTCTAAAAATAGCGCGGCCGAACGATTCGAACACCTGACCCTAGATGCTTGTTCTGGCGCCGTAGGCGAACGCTCCCAAGGTCCGACTTCAATCAAACGCGGCGGTCAGGGAGCAATGGCCGAGAAGCGCCAGAAACAGACATCGCGCTTCCACCCGAAAGGCGACATGCAGATCAACGTCCAAGGTCAGCTTTATGACGCCCCAGGCGTGAGACCGTTTCCAATCGATTGCGGAGGTCTTGTGGCCAGGCGCGCGGCAAACGGGGTGTATGTGCCCCGCGCCAGAACTACCTCAGAAGGCGACATTTGGAGATGCGAAGGCATTCTTCGGCTCATGGACGTTCTCCGTCACACCCCGCCGATGCGTCCGGCACTGTGCGGATGGCGACGTCATCGAGCAGCCAGCGTTCGGTTCAGAAAAGCGATTTTGGCCTCCCACGCAGCGGCCTCCGCCCGACCTTGATCGTCAAGGTTCGGCGCGAAAACAGAGGGGTCGTCAACTTGCCAGAGGCGGTGCGGATACAGCCCGTCGCCACAAAGATAATGGCCGCCCGTCGGACTGATGAAGGTCTCCACCTGATCTCCTCGCCCTGCCGCGTCCATGGCGTTGGCGAGGCTGCTTACCATCGGGCCGCTGCTCCATGTCCGATCGCGGTCGCCCCCGATTAGGAACAGGTCCGCCGTTGTCCGTTCGATTGGAATCCGAGCCGCCCTAGCCTCATTGCTGAACTGCGCCCGAGCCCGATCGTAGCGATCCGTATTGTCGAGAAAGCCGTCGCGTTTATCCCCGTAGGTAGGAATGTAGGGAAGAGGTCGGCCCTGCCACGACCAGCTGGAGTATTCTCCTAGGGGCGGTCGGGCTCCCGGTTCGGTGTTCGAAAAGACGTCCTCATAGCCCTCCCAGACGACGTCGCTCGGTACGCAGCCGACTGCCGCCCGGACCCACGGATAGGTCGCGGCACCGACCATGGCGAACTCGCCGCCCTTACTGTTGCCAACCAGCCCTAGGCGCCCGACGTCCGCCTCGGCTCGTTCCGCCAGCCAAGCACGCGCCCTGTCGAGTTCTTCGATCGGGATGTTGTGATGCGACGCCGGAACAGGCAGGCCGTCGGCTTCGTACGGCCATGCGAAATAGACCATGGCGAAGGCGGCGAATCCGGCCTCGGCATAGCGCTGGGCTTCCGACCTCGCCTTGGCCAGACTTCCGCCCTCGCTTCCGTGCAGCAGGATCACGGTCGGCAGCCGATCGGCGCCCTCAGGCGCGGCGAAAGCGCCGACGAGACCGGGCGTGACCACATCCAACCGGGTCATGGACGCCCGCGTCCGGTCGATTCCGAACGTCTTCTCGGCGATGATCTGGCTTCCACGACTGACGCGGAAGGCCAGAGTGCGGTCGTTATCGAGCGTCAGGCTCTCGCCGGCAAAGCTCTGATCGGCGATCAGGGGATCGTCGCTCCGACGCGCGGACCAGAACAGCGTCCTGGATCCCACCGCCAGGCTCGTGCCCTCGCTCGGGATCGCCGAGGCCGCAGAGACCACTCCCGATGCGTCCGCCGTATAGAGGGCCCAGCCGTGCATCAGCGTAGGCTCCGGCTTCCAGCCTCCGGCCCCATCCGACACCCAGCGGGTCATTTGGCGGAACAGGTGAAAACCGACGCTCTCACCGGGGGTCAGACCCTCGACCCGCAGATCGGGGACCTCTCCCACCGCATAGGCGTCGCGCATCACGATCCGCGCTACCCCCGCTTCCGCGATGGGCGTCGGAGTCTGCGCCGCGACGAGCGTTGGGGCGGCCAGACACAGACAGAGGCCGAAAGCGATCATGGTGCGCATGCACGACTCCTCGATGATGAGGGAAGCGTGCCGTCGATCCCGGGCGCGGTCTGGAAAATGCGATGAGCGCACACCAGGGTCGGTGAATCGACAGGCGTTTGCGGTGTCAGATGCTGGCGCTGCGAACCAGACGCGCTCCATCGCGGCTGGTGATCACCTGGTCTCCGTTCTGGAGTTGGAGCTGAATGCGACCATTCCCCGCCGGCTCGGCCCGAACGATCGCGTCGCTGTTGACCAGATGCGAGCGATGCACCCTTAGGAACGGCAGATCGACGAGGCGTTCGGCGCAGTCTCCCAGTCCGATCCGAGACAGAATGGTGCGCTGGGGGAGGACGATCCGCACGTAATCTCCCTCTGCTTCGACGCGGATGAGCTCCCGCGGATCGATCGGTACGATCCCGTCCGGCGTTCGGACCAGCCAGTTGCGGGACGCTGGCGGCGTCGACCTCGCCGCGCTCAGCGCCGTCATGGCGCGCCGCGCGTCGATCAGCATTCCGGCGGTCAGCGCCAGAGCCGCGTAAGCCAGAGCCTGGAAACTCTGCCACACGATCGCCGGTCCCTGAAAGAAGCGGACGAACAGTCCATCGGTCTCGATCCGACTGGTCAGGGCCAAAAGGAAGATCGTCGCGCCGTAGGCGACGGCGGCATAGACAAGGCTGGTCAGGACGGCGACGCCGACCGCGCGGTTCAACCGGATGCGTAGTAGACGAGGGCCCAGCCGATCGACCAGCGGGATCGCAAGGAGCACGTGAGGGGCAGCGTTACAAAGAGCCCAGACCACCGCATCGACGACCGGCCCACGATAGCCCGTGATGACGAAAACCAGGGTGTAAAGCGCGGTCAGCCCGATGCCCACGGCCATCCACCAAAGCCCGACGCGGCTTGACGCAGTTGCGGCTTCGTAGGCGATCGTACGAGTCATGCCGTCAGACTATCAGCCGTTCCAGACCGGTCCATCGACTGTATCGATGGTAATTCGGCGGCCCGCCCCTCGCCGCATCCGAAATCACTCCGAAGGGCCGATCCCCATGATGGCCAGCATGTTTCCGTCGGGATCGGAACTGCTGGATCCGGAGCTCGCCGGCGGCGGTCCGCTGGACGGTCTCCACCGGTCCTTCAAGCGCGACGCCGGTCGCCACGAGCCTGCGATGGGTGTCAGCGAAATCGGGCGCGTCGAAATAGACGATCGACGTCGGAGGCGCCTCCGTCCGTGATGGATCGACGGCCAGCATCAGACGAACGCCCGCGACGTCGAAGAAGGCCATGCCGTTCGCCTCGAACTGGAACGGCAAATCCAGGACGTCGCGATAGAAGACGGTGGCCCGCGCCAGGTCGGAGGTCGTCATGGCCACCTGATGCAGCGCATGACCTGCTAGCTCGGCCGATGGACGCGCCTCCTGCGCAAGCGTGGGCGTCGTCCAGGTGAGGAAGGCGGCGGCCGCCACTCCCCCGATCGCCAAAAGGCTCATTCGATCAGTCATCAGACATCCTCCCCGTCTTTCGCCATTTGAACCGGAACCACAGACATCAGGCCCAGTGGTCGCCGCTCCGGATCCTCGAAGAAGGCCATCCACTCTTCCGAGCCGTCGTCGTGGCGATGCACACGGTGGGGGGCCGACACGAAGACCACACCGCGTCTGGTCAGATCCTCGTGGGCCGCGCGAATGTCCGGGACACGGAAATAGAATATGGACTCGGCCGCACCGTCGCCTTCGCTCAGCATCAGACGCATGTCTCCGCAGGCGAAAAAGGCGAGACGCTCGAAGCTGTAGAGCAGCGTCAGCCCCAGCACGTCGCGATACCAGGCCGTCGCCGTCGCGATACAACCCACGCTTCGTGCGATTTGACCGATGTCGCCCAACGGCGCAGAGCCCGGGGCCGACGCCGGAGACCGGCCGAGCGCGCTGTCGCGGCGTATTCCGTCCCAGCGCTTCAGCTCGGCGCGGCTGGCCAGCCCCAGCTTGGAAAGCACATTGGCGACATGGAACTTGACGGCGTTCAGGCTGACGCCCTGGCGTTCGGCGATGACGCGGTTGGTCATACCGTGACGGACGTCCTCGGCGACCCGCCATTCGGCGAGTGTCAGGACATCAGGATGGGCGGGGCGGCCTCGGGCTTCGGTGGTTGGCATGACGAGACTTTAGACTCACCCGGGGCCGATTTTCCCTACCCGGTCGCTCCTGCCGCCCGCCGCGTCAACTCGGCGAGTTCGGCGAACAGTTCGGGCTCCGCCTTGGCGAAGTTGAAGCAGGACTTCCCCTGCCGTCGCGCCGCCAGGGCCGGCGACAGATCCGCGCCCAGTCCCAGGTCCGAATAGAGCGGGAACAGATGGTAGGCGACATAGCGCGCCTTGACGGCCACCGCGCCGAACCAGACCGGCTTGCCGGTCTTGGGGTCCGCATTGGTCGTGTGCAGAACCAGATCGCCCGGTCGATCGACGGCGACCACCGCGTGCGGCGCCGCGGCGATCATCATGGACCGCAAAGCCTCGTACACATCGCCGAAAGCGCTCATCGTCCACCTGCGGCCGCGGATCGCCCTGGGCCGGCCATTCGGGAACCGATTCGACATCCCAACACCAACAGGACGACCGCGATGGGCGTGAACCACGGAGGATGAGGAAAGGCGAACAGATTGATCGCCGCCAGCACCGCTAGAACGCCCGTGACGATGACCGAACAGAGCCTGTCGCCCAGTCTGCCGGCCACGAAGGAACCCGCCGCTGCAGCCAGGCCGTATCCGGCCGCCGCCGCTGCGAACAGCCATTCTCCTTTCAGCACGGCATGGCCGGCCGCCTCCACGGCCGCGACGACCAGCCCGCCGGCGAAGATCCCGGCCACGACGGACATAAGCTTGCGTAAGATCGGCATGACGAGCCCTCCTGCCGCTCAGCTACCGGCCGGTTCGACTTCCGTCTTGAACAATTCGGTCAATCCTGGCGCAGTAGATGCGGCGGGTCGTTCCGGTCGCGGCGACGCAGACGGCTGGGGGTGGAGCCGGTCAGACGCATGAGCTCGCGGCATAGATGGGCCTGATCCGAGAATCCGTGATCCTGCGCCAGGTGCGCGAACGATCGTCCTGCCCGCGCGAGTTCGGGATCCCGGAGCACCCGATCCAGACGATGCAGCAATCGCCATCTCTTGGGCGACACGCCGATCTCGCGCGCATATCGCCGACGGGTGGAGCGATCCGACAAGGTGTCGACGCAGAAAGCGATGTCCGCCGCGCTTTCCGCCACACGTCGTTCCAGCCATGTCCCGAACCGCTCAAAAGCCGTCGCCTCGTCCGGCGCCTCCACCAGGGCGGACCGCAGGCTCGCGGCATCTTCTCCTAAGAGGTCGTGGAGCTTGGGAGGCGGCCGACCGTCACCGGGCGAGAGGGGGCCGAACAGCGCCGTCGCCAGCCAGGGCTCCAGGCGGGCTCCCATCAGGCGACGCCCGCCCTCGGCTCTCGCATATCTGGGTCGGTCTTGCAGCGGCGTAACCCAGCTCCCGGTATACAGATGCTCCTGGCCGTCGGGCGTTGCGCGCCACCAATGCCTTCCGGTGAGACTGACCACCAGCTCGACGTAGGGCTTGGGCAAACCCGCGCTCATCTCGCCGCCGTCGTCCAGCAGCCAGAGCTCACGCACCATGGGCTGAAGGGTCAATGGCGGCGGACAGGTTCGGAAAGCCATGAAGGGAGCGTGCCGTCGAACAGCGGGCGTTTCAAGCAGTCGCTGACGACAAGCTCAAGAGACCACAAAGACCTTTTATTGACCCGATGTAGCACCGGCCAGACAAGTCAAGGCGTGGTCTAGCGCAGGCAGCCTATCCAACGTCGCTTGCACCTTGTCTTCCACAGACGCCTCGGCATGGCTTTCCATATGTTCAAGGAAGAAGAGTTGCATGGCCATGGTTCACTCCGGAGCGTTCTCTTCGTTGCCGAAACTTTACATACATTCGCGGCCACAATGTAGCTGACGGCTACGATCGGTCGGCGCAGGACACTGTCGATCCGATGGGGCTGGACTTGGGTCACGCTAGATCTTCGGCGGATGGAGGAAAGCAGACCTGCCCAACGTCAGCTACGAGTCATAAGCGGACATGTCGATCGACCCCGCAACCAATGTCCGGTTCTGACTCATAGCGGACCTTGGGAAGGTCGGCTGTCAAGCTGGCAGCGGAGCATAGATCAAGTTGGCCGGTGCCAGCACTGCGGCAGCCCAGATCGCACCTTCCAAGCCCGCGCCACGGCCAACGCCTTCCGATCACAACTCCCCGAACCGCTCGAGGCGAGCTACACACGCTAGTAGCCGACGCGCCCTGCGCTCGACTGGGCCTGGTGGAAGGATCAGCGCAGGCGGATCGGCACGGTAGCGCTTGCCCTGGCGCGCATGGGCTGTAACCGGCCTGCCGAGGTCGAGAGCACCTTCGCATAGAGGTTCGGCGTCTTCTTCTGCGTGATCGTCAGAATCAGGGCGAACTTCAGATGCGCCGGTCGACCGGAAGCCACTTGGCCGTGCGACCGCGCAGTGTAGCTAACGTCGAAAACCGGAAGTTTCAGCGACGAGCACAGAAGTCCTTTGGTGCGGCTAAAGGTCGATTCCCATTTATGGGCGTCTTCCCGTCGCATGAACTCTGGCGAATAGAGGTCGGAAGAGGAGAAAAAGCCGACCGCCTTGGGAACCTTGGGCTGGATGAGAACGCCGTCCTTCTCGTAGGGTGCTGGAGCGTCCACGCTGTTGGGACGAAACGCGATCTCAAGTCCGCCGCGCGTGTAATTGAGCGTGTCTTCGGGATCGACGTCCGAGAAGAAGCAAAAGGTGCCTTTGAGCTGGATCCGACCGGTCAGATCGGTTGGGATAGGGAGCTCCAGACGAACCGTCCCGGTCGCTGGCATGGCTCTCTGGTAAACGACGTGTGCTTCGCCGTCCCCGCACAGCACCAGATCCCCGAGGTTATGGGACAGTCGGCCCCAGCCGACCTCTTCCTGAGGCTGGTCGTCAAGCCGCGCATGATGGACGAGAAGCGCTTTCACCGTCGGTGCCCACAGATGCTCGGTGAACTGGGCCCGTACCCCGGCCGCGCACCTCATGGCCAGAGGGGAGGCGAAGCTGGTGCCCAGATCGCCGGACACGACGCCGGGGCCTGAGCCATCCAGGCCCAAGAAGGGGGAGGCGACCGATCCGCCGAAGGCGACTAGGTCCGGTTTCACGAACCCCGGGCTACGGCCTGGCCCGCAGGCGCTGTAGGCGGCGCGCGTCCAAGGTGATCCCGGCACATCGGCGGCGCCGACAGCGAGCATGTTGACGCCATCCGATGGCGGCTGAATGCGATGCAGACCCAGCTTCCGGTCATCACGTCCATTATTGCCGCAGGCGACGGTGGCGACTGTATCGCCACCCGCGAGGTGGAGGTCGAGAGTGGATGTCCACCGGGTGACGTCATCGTCGTCGATGGCGACGGCCGGTCCCAGACTGATGTTGACGAGATCGTACGCGCGAGACGACAGGACATCTTCGATCCGGTCTAGGATCGGCAGCAGCTCGAAGTCGTCATGGCGTGTGTCGTCGCCGTAGACGCGCCAGTGATCAACGTTGGCGGGTGGCTGGTCGAGAGGTGCGCTTTCGCTGGCGGGGCCGAACAGGAAGGCGGAAGTCACCCGCATGCCGTGGGTCAGGGCGCCCGGGATCGGGCCGCCTACGCCCGGGGCGTCGTGAAGGGTCACCCATCGATCGAGGCCGTGGCCCGCCGGCAGTCCGCCGTCGAAGATCGCGACCGACAGATCCGGCGCGGCGGCGTTGACCTCGGGCAGCGCGACTCTGAAAGTTGCACCGCTCACGCGCATCGGCGGATCGAATGGAGCCAGGCCGGGCATGGCGCGCAAGGCGCGAAGGTGGGTGAAGTCCAGCATAGCCGGCAGATCGGCTGGCGCGCCCCGCGCGGCGAGGAAGCGCAGCCCGCCCACCTGCTTGGACCGGTTGGGAAAAACCTCGACGCCGCGCGCGGCTGCGAAGCGCACGAAGGCCGCCTCGATCCCCACCGCATGGCCCGGGTCGGCGTGTAGCACCACCTCCAGCGGCAGGGTGGCCCCGCGTTTCGGAGCAGGCGGCAGCGGCTTCAGACGATCGGCTCCGGGTAGCGCTAGGGTCTCAATCTTGCGCAGGTCGTCTCGGAGGTCGTCGTCTCTTGGCCGCCAGTCCGCGAGGCCTGCGGCGAAATTCCTGATGCGATCGGCGTCGCCGGCCACGTAGATGAGCGGGGCAAGAAGTGCGCGAGGATCGTCCTGCGCCTTCTGGGTCACGACCTTGTCCGGGCGAATGTGCACCGCCCGGCTGCCCATGTGCCGGAGCTGCAAGTCCGCAAGGAGATGGCCGGGGTAGTAGCTCTTGGCCAGATATGAGGGGTGCAGGGTCAGGCCGACGACGGCCTCATCGTTCGGCAAGGCATCGTCGGGCAAGGCGGCGATGCCACGGCTGACCGACTGGCCTTGAGGCGACAGGCGCGTGATGGCGGTATCGAAACTGTAGGGGTGCGCCTTGTCGCCAGGGACGGATCGGACCCGCGGCACCTCGCTCGACAAAAGCTCCCCGCCGCCCAACAGGTATCGCGGCTTGATCGGATCGGCCATCCACATTCCCCCGAATAATCAACCTGCACGTTGATTCTTCGGCCGACGATACTTCCTAAGCGTGTCACGCGCCACGCCTGTCAATTGGGCAACCTTACGCTCCGCCAGACCCGCATCGTCGAGGTTCAAGGCAGCTTCGCGCCGGACCGCGATCGGCGCACGCGAGAGGTCCTCGCGAATGAACTCGGTCAGGCTTTCGACCAGTGAAACGCCGGACACCGCCGACCGCCTGCGGCACCAGTTTAGGCCGCGCTCAATGTCACTGAAGGATCTGCCGGCCCACAAGCGGGTGAGCACGGGTATCCAGACCGCCATCGTGTCGTCGGTGGGGCCGAGCCCTTGCGTGATCGCTGTCGTGATCAGGGCTTCGTCAGGCAGGCGGAAGTCGATCACTTCGTCGAAGCGACGCCAGATCGCCGGGTCGAGCAGTTCGCCGTGGTTCGTGGCGGCGATCATCAGATTATCCGCCGGCCAGTCATCGACTTCCTGCAAGATTACCGTCACCAGCCTGCGCAGTTCACCGATATCGCTGTCGTCGTCCCGGCGTTTGGCGATGGCGTCGAATTCGTCGAGCAGCAGAACACAGGGCACCGATTTGGCGTAATCCAGCACGGACCGGACATTGGACCCGGTCTTGCCAAGATAGCTACTCATGACAGTCGCCAAGTCGAGGGTCAGCAACGGCAGGTCCAGTTCGCGCGCCAGCCAGCGCGCCGACAGCGTCTTACCCACCCCCGGGGGGCCCGCGAACAGCAGCGCCCTGGCGGGGGACAGGCCCTCGCGGCGCAGGGCGGCCAGGTTTTTACGCTCCGCAATCACTTGATTGAGGCGCGCCCGGACATCGCGGCTGAGCACCGGATCGTCCTCGATCAAGATCGGATGCTCATGGCGTACCAGGGCCAGCCGGCTGTCGCTATCGACGGGAACGAAGGCGGCGCCTGCGTCCCTCAGCGGCGACGTGACGGAAGGGGCGGCCGCGAGCAGGGCCGACAGCTCAGCGGCGACCTCGGGGTGATCCAAGCGCAGCCCCTTGAGCGACTTGCGCAGATAGGCGTGCACATCCTGGTTGCGACCGGTCAGTGCAAGCCGTGCGACTTGGACGAAAAACGGAGAAATTTCGGACGATAGGGCCATTTACCGCTCCGGTCGCTCAGCAGGTGGCGACCATGGGCGTTCCTATCATGGACCAAAATCCTACTCAATCGCTTCTTCTGGTCCATCTCCCGAAACTAGCGTGGCCATGCGACGCGAGCCCTCTATGGGCGGAGCGACCCGTCTGCCAGACTTCAGCCAGGTTCATCTGCATCACGTTTCGGGCCATGGCTGGCTTGCGATCGGACCGTGCCGAGGTAAGCGGGGTGCGCGAGCGGCGCACACACTCGGATATACAGTGGAATATCCGGAATTCGGCTGGCTGCTGATGTCCGCTCTTGGCGCAAGGGTGACTTTACGTATGCCGTTCCCGAGAGTGCTGCGGTGTATCGAGTGCGCAAAGCCACGGCTCGCGACGAACGACCCAAGATTCGTAGTGCGGCTCGAGCATGCTCGGCTCATCCAGGCTCCCAAGCGAGACTTCGACCTCATCGCCATTGTTCGCGATGACACGTGATCCGCAAACGCCGCAGAACTGTCGATCGTAATCAGGCGAGCTAAACCAGCTGCGCGGTTTGCCGGTCACCTCGATGGCCTCGGCCTGGAATACGATGAATGGGTTGAACGCAGCCGCGTGAGCCTTTCGGCAAGTCATGCAGTGGCAGAGTCCGATCTGCAAAGGCTCGGACCGAGCTTCGAAGCGGATCGCGCCGCATGCACATCCCCCAGCAAGTCGTATCGATCCTTTCAGCATGACACTGCAACGCCAGCTCCGTTCATTCGATCCGCGTGAAATGGTTCGGTGGCCTGACTTGCGATTTCAAGGACGGAAGTTCCGAAACCTGGAGCTCTAGGAATGTCTGCTACTGGCGCAAAGTGGACCAAAGCTAAGACTGTTTATCTCGTGGAGCAGACATAGGTTCGGGGGCCAGAAGTCTCGCTGGAGGAACTTCTAGTGCTTCGGCCAATCTTCCAAGCGACTTCACTGAAGGGTTCCGCGCGCCTCGTTCAAGGTCGCTAAGGTAGGTCCTCTTCATCCCTGCCCGGAAAGCTAGTTCTTCCTGCGAGAGATCGGCCTGCTTTCGCAGTTTCCGCACATTCCTCCCGAAAGTCACCACCACGTCCATCGGTGCAGATGGACCGAGGTTCGTGAGCAGCGCCGCCCACCAAACGTGTCATTTGACAGGTTGCGGGCCTGTCATACTTCGAGCAAGCGCGACGGCGTGACATCAAGAGCGTTCGCTATTCGCCCCAGCGCTCGCAAAGATGGGTTCCTTGTTCCGCGTTCTAGGTCGCTTAGGTAGCTGCGCTTCAGCCCCGCTCGAAAGGCTACTTCTTCCTGCGACAGGCCGAGGTCCTTTCTAATTTTCCGAGCATTTTTCGCCAGCAGAGCCACCGCGTCCATGAACGAATAAGGACTGATCGCTGGGCTAGGCGCTGTCCCCCAAACGTGTCATTTTAGGTTGTGTGATTTGCTTGGGATGAAAGTTTTGAGAAAGTCGATCGAGCATCTACGGGCAGAGCCCGACGCCAGCCTGGGCGAGCTGTATGTCCGCTATGCCCACTGGCTCAAAGCTCGCGTGTCACGCCAGTACGGGTGTGAAGATGCAGAAGACTTGGTTCAAGAGGCTTGGCTGCGCTTGACCCCGAGCGGTGTAGCAAGTGTTGTCCGCCATCCTAAAGCGCTGCTACTCAAAATCGTATCGAATGTTGCAATCGACAGGGCGAAACGCAGAAAGCTAGCCCACGCTGCAGAATGTGAAATGGCTAGGCATATGGTTTGGGGCGGGCAGCCTGAGGCCCAATCCAATCAGATTGTGTTGAGCCAGACCATCCTTGGCTTGCCACAACCTCTCCGGGATGTCTTTGTGCTATCGAGGTTCGGCGGACTGACGAATGTCGAGATCGGCGAGCGACTGGGCATCAGCCCGAAAACGGTTGAGTGGCGCATGACCAAGGCTCTGGCTCACTGCGCTGCCCAGCTTCGGCGATAGCAGATGGGGCGCAATATGGCGGGCCCGCGCAACCGGGTGGAGACGGCCGAGACCGAGGCAGCGGCCTGGCACGTGCGCCTGGGCGAAGCCGGCGTCACGCCGGAGACCTTGCAGGCATTCTTCGAATGGCGGCAGCGGCCGGAGCATGCCGAGGCCTATCGGCGGGTTGAGCTTGTCTGGGGCCAGTCGGCCCGTCTTGCGGGCGATCCCGAGATCGGTCGTGTTCTGGATGAAGCCAGGGCTCGACGAGGTCGGGGCAGGGGCGGGGCCCGGGCATGGACACGCAGGACCTGGGGGCCGGTGGCCGGAGTCGCGCTCGTCGCGGCGGGGCTGGCCCTCGCCTTTGGGAGCTGGACCTGGCTGGATGGTCGCGACGTTCTGACGACGGGGGTCGGGGAACAGCAGCTCGTGCAGCTGGAGGACGGATCGTCCGTGCGGCTGGATACGGACACCCAGGTCAGGGTGCGGTTCGATGGCGACCAGCGGCTGCTGGAGCTCGAAAAGGGCCAGGCCCTGTTCACGGTGGCTCATGACGCCGGACGTCCCTTCGTGGTGATGGCAGGGGAAGCCCGTGTCACGGCCCTGGGGACCGTGTTCGACGTGCGTCGCAAGGCGACGGGGGCGAGCGTGACCCTGGTGTCCGGGGTGGTCGCCGTCGGGCCCGTGGGACGCGAGCCGCGCCGGATGTCCGCAGGTCACAAGGCGGAGGTGACCCCTACAGGGGCGGTCACACGGCCGGTGGACACGGGGCTTGAGACGGGGTGGACCGAGGGGCGGATCGAGTTCCGGGACACGCCTCTGGACGAGGCGGTGGCGGAGGTGAACCGCTATCTGACCGACAAGATCACCCTGGACGCCGGGGTCCCCAAGGAGGTGGCGGTCAATGGGGTGTTCCGGACGGGCGACCGGGAGGCCTTCGTCTCGGCAGCCTCGGATGTCCTGGACCTGGAGGTCGTGCGCGCCCCGGGCGGCGCGGTTCGACTGTCGGAACGCGGAAAATAATTGCGCAGGGCCTCCGGGGTTACCCCGGGTCTCAACCGTCTCTTGTCTGACGCCATGACGCGTCGTGGGGAGACGAGATCATGAACCGCCTGAGCCTGTTGACCGGAAGCGCCATTGTCGCCTGCGTGGCGGCCATGAGTACGAGCGCCTGTGCCCAGGAGGCGCGGTCGTTTGATATTCCGCCCGGATCGCTGCGGGACGCGTTGAACCGGTTTGCGACCCAGTCCGACCAGCAGATCCTGTTCGCGGGAGACACCGTGGCAGGCCGGCGGAGCGACGGTCTGCGCGGACGGTATCGGCCCGCCGAGGCCCTGGACCGTCTGCTGGCGGGGACCGCGCTGGTCTGGACGGAGACCCGGCCAGGCGTGATCAGCGTGAGAGCGGCCTCCGGCGTGCAGGAGGTCGATGTCGCGGTCGAACTGGACGAGGTGGTGGTCACCGGCACCCTGCTGCGGTCGGCGGGCGCACAGGCCTCGCCCGTGGTGACCCTGGACCGGACCGACCTGGACCGTCGGGGCTATGCCACCGTGGCCGAGGCCCTCGTGGACCTGCCGCAGAACTATGCGGGGCAGGGGACGCCGGCCTCGGTCCTGTCCTTTGCCGACCCGGCAGGCTCCAACAGCACGATAGCGACAGGCATCAATCTTCGTGGACTGGGGCCGGATGCGACCCTGACCCTGCTGAACGGTCGCCGGCTGGCCGGGACCGGGTCGAGGGGAGAGTTCTCCGACGTCTCGGCCCTGCCGTCGGCGGCGGTGGAGCGGGTGGATGTCCTGCTGGACGGCGCTTCGGCCCTGTACGGGTCCGATGCCGTGGCCGGGGTCGTCAATGTCATCATGCGTCGCAGCTTCGACGGGCGGGAGAGCCGGGCGAGGATCGGGGCGGCGCAGGGCGGGGCGGAGGACCTGACGCTTTCGCATCTGGCGGGGCGGTCCTGGAGCAGCGGCGCGGCACTGGTGTCCTGGGAGTATCAGACCACCCAGGCGCTCAATGCGGGCGACCGGGCCTTTACGGCCGACGGCGACCTCAGACCGTTCGGCGGGTCCGACCGCCGGCTCGTCTTCAGTTCGCCCGGAAACGTTCTTTCCTTCGATCCCGCCCAGGGCGGCTATGTCTCGGCCTGGGCGATCCGGCCCGGGCCGGACGGGGCGGCCCGCACGCCGGCGGACTTCGTCGCCGGGGCCTCCAATCTGCGCAGCCAGATCGAGGGGGTGGACCTGATCCCCGAGACGGAGCGGCACAGTGTCTACGGCCGGGTCAGGCAGGCGATTGGCGATCGCCTGGAGCTGTCGGCGGACCTGCGGTTCAGTCGAAGGGACTACAGCTTCGCCAATGCCGCGCCGGTGACGATCTTCCAGGTCTCCGCCGTAAATCCCTTCTTCATCCCCCTCGCCGGCGAGACGTCCCAGCTGATCGGCTATTCCTTCATAGACGATCTGGGGACCAGCCGGCAGGACGGGTCCTCACGCAGTCTGGGCGTGACGGCCGGCGGGGTGTTCGATGCCGGCGACGGCTGGACGATCGACGGCTATCTGGCCTGGGCGGAGGACCGGGGCGAGAGCCGAACGTCCGGCCTGGTGAACTCGGCCTTCCTGAACGAGGCCCTGGGCAATGCGCCTGACAGTGCGGCGACCGGCTATTCGGCGGGGCGCGACGGCTTCTTCAATCCCTATGGTGGAGGTCGAGCCAACAACCCCGCGGTGCTGGCCTTCGTTGGTAGCGGCTATTCGGCGTCGAGCGACCGGAACACGGCCCAGTCCGCCAATCTGCTGGTGCAGGGCAGCCCCTTGGCCCTTCCGGGCGGAGACCTGGCGGTCGCCCTGGGCCTGCAGCTGCGGCGCGAGACCTTCGAGGCGAGCACGACTTCGTTCACGGGCACCGCCGTACCCCAGCTCTTCGACACGCCCGAGCGGGGGCGCACGGTCTCTGCGGTCTTCGCCGAAGCCCGGCTTCCCCTGGTGGGCCCCGGGAATGGCAGGCCGGGACTGCAGGGACTGGAACTGTCCCTGGCGGGACGGATCGAGGATTATGGGGATTTCGGACAGACCACCAATCCCAAGATCGGCCTGGTCTGGAAGCCGTGGCGTGCATTGAGCGTCAAGGCGTCCTGGGGCACGTCCTTCCGGGCCCCGGCCCTGCCGCAGATCTACGATGCGACCGAGGCGGCTCCGACCTTCGTGGAGCGGGCGGACGGCACCTCCGTGCTGGCCCTGTATCGCTATGGCGGCAACCGGGACCTGGAGCCGGAGACGGCGGAGACCTGGACCGTGGGGATCGATTACACTCCGGCGTCGGGATGGAGGCTCGGCCTCGGCTATTTCGACACGGGGTTCGACAACCGCATCGCCCAGCCGGTGAACGAAAATCTCAGCGGGGCCCTCACGGACCCGGCGCTGGCCCCCTTCGTGACCCTCATCGACCCGGCCGGCAATGCGGCCGATCTCGCCCTGATCCGGTCCTTCGTGGATGATCCCGCCTATGGCTATGGATCGCTGTTCCCGGCCGAGTCCTATGGAGCCATTCTCGATGCGCGCTGGGTCAATGCCTCGGAGGTTCGCGTCAGGGGTCTGGATCTCAGTCTCGGCCGCACCCTCGGGCTCGGCGACCAGACGCTCGATCTTGAACTGGGGGCCTCCTATCTGCTCGACTATGAGACGCGGCTGACCCCGACCGCGGCCACCAATGCCGTGCTCGACCGGGTGGGCTATCCCGTCCGCCTGCGGTCCAGGGCGGGCGCGGTCTGGTCGCGCGGGGACCTGTCGGCGGGTCTGCACTGGAGCCATGTGTCCGCCTATGAGGACGCCAGGGCCCGCTCGATCGACGCCTGGAACACGGCGGACCTGCAGCTGACCTGGTCGCCCTCGGCCCCGACCCTGGCGGGCTTGCGGGTGATCGCGACCGTGCAGAACCTGTTCGACGAGGACCCGCCCTTCTACGATTCACCCACGGGCCTCGGCTATGATCCCGGTCAGGCCGACCTGCTGGGGCGTGTGGTGAGCCTTCAGCTCGTCAAGCGCTGGTAGGCCCTCATGGCGCGATCAATCGCGATGGCCGCAGCGCTTTCGTGCGCCTGGCTGGCCACGGCCTTGCCCGCTCTGGCTGAGCCGGACCTGGAGCGACCGGTGACCGTCGCAGGCCCCGGCGCGGAGGTTCGGCCCACCGTGACCCTGGACGATGTCCTGTCCATGGAGACCTTCGGCTCGGCCGCCCTGTCACCGGACGGGCGCTGGGTCGTCTATGAGCGCCGTCGTCCCTATGACAGCTCGCCCCGTTTCGATCGGGGCCATCGCTCCGGCTATGTCGTCACCGATCTGATGATCGCCCCGGTTGATGGGGCGAGGCCTCCCGAAGCCCTGGTGCGACCGGAGGCGGGCAGGGGGATCCTGTTCGGGGGCTGGTCTCATGACGGCAGGCGATTGCTGATCTATCGCCTCGAGGAGGACCGTCTCGAGGCGGGACTGGTGACCTTTCCGGACCGCCGGGTGCGTTGGACGGGACTGGTCCCGGACCTGCCGCTGACCGGGGCCGGACACAGCTGGCTCGACGGGGACCGGCTGGCCCTGACCATCCGGCCGGACGGCAGCCTGCCCTGGTCCTTGCGGTTCGACAGCCCCGGAAGTGAAGCCATGACCCGCCGCTGGCAGCAGACGGTGGAGGGGCAGACCCCGTCCCGCCTCGGGCTGGAAACCCGCGGGGGACGGCTGACCTCCGACGCCGCACCGACCCGGCTGACGGTCATGGTGCTCGACGAGCGTACGGGGGAACAGAGACAGGTGGCCGACGGTCTGGTCCGCGACGTCACGGCCAGTCCCCGGGGCGACTGGCTGGCGATCACCCTGTCCGGGGAGACCGCGCCCACGGATCCCTCTGGCCTCATCATCCAGAGTGCCGTTCAGAGGCGCACCCGCCTCAGCCTGGTCGAGGTCCGCACGGGGCGGACGGTGCAGGCATCGCCGGCGCTGGACGTGGGCCCCAATCTCCTGCGCTGGTCGCCCGATGGACAGGCCGTGCTGGTCTGGGGACGCCAGGACGGCCAGGCCTGGCAGGCGGCGCGGCTGCGCGCGATTTTTACAGACGGGCGCGAACGGCTGTTCGAGACGGAGGATCTGCTGCCGCTGGCCGAGGGGTTCAAGATCGACGAGCTCCAGGCGGTGCAGGCCGACTGGCTGGGCGAACAGGCCGTGTTGCGGGCGCGGCGGCCAGGCAGCGATCGACGAGACTGGTGGCAGGTCGGGTCCGGTGCCCCGGTCAATCTGACGGAGACCCTGGCCAGCCCACCCGCGCGGCTGGCTGCGGTCAGCCGCGACCATCTGCGGGCCTTCGCGGATGGCCGGCTCTGGTCGATCGCGGATGGCGGCGGGCTGAAAGCCCTCACCCCGGCCACCGATGTCCTGACGGACGGCCAGACCCACACGCTGATGGAAACACCGCGACCGCGGGTCAACAGTCCTCCACGACAGGCGTGGGTGGCAGCCAGGTCGCCCGGTGACCTCCGGATCGTCGGGGATGATGGACGCGCAGGGGTGATATCGACGGCGTCGGAGTGTGGTGGAACCCTGCAGGGGCGGTCGGCCACAGCGGGTGCAGTCGTCACGGCCTGTCTCGACCAGGGCGTGGAGACGCTCCGCCTCGCCACAGGGGAGGGGGATCGCGTGCTGGACCGGGTCAACCCCGGCTTTGCGCGGCTGGCCATTCCGCAGGCGCAGGCGGTTCCGCATCGGGATCACCTGGGCCGCCCGACGACCAGCTATCTGTTCATGCCGCCGGGCCTCGCTGCAGATCGGGTCAAGGGTGTGCTGGTCCTGGTCTATCCGGGCGTGGTGGATGACGGCCGCTATGTGGAGGCGACCAGCCTGGGTCTCCTGGGACCGCGGGCGCAGATCCTGGCCTCCGAAGGCTATGCGGTTCTGTCCGCCGCCTTGCCGCCGGAAGAGGACAGCACCCGCGAAACCATGATCGCGGATTTCGTCCGCAACACCGATCTGGCGGTGGATGCGACCCTCACGCTGCATCCCGGCCTGCCTCAGGACCGGATGGCGGTGATCGGGCACAGCTTCGGAGGCTATGCGACCCTGGCCATCGCGACGCAGTCCGACCGGTTCCGCAGCTATGTCGCCTGGGCCGGGGTCACGGATCTGGCGAGCAAATGGGGGGAGCTGACGCCCCACCATCGGGTCTGGCCCGGCGACCATGCGACGCTGGACTTTGCGATCGGGGCCACCGAGGTGGGTCAGGCCCAAATGGGTGGGCCACCCTGGTCGAATGTCGAGGGCTATGCCGCGGCCAGCCCGTTCATGATGGCGGACCGGATCAAGGCACCGCTGCTGCTGATCACGGCAGACCGGGACTATGTCACCATGACCCAGTCCGAACTGATGCTTAGCGCCATGCATCGACAGGGCGGTTGGGCGCGTCTGGTGACCTATTGGGGGGAGGGCCACAGCAATGCGAGCCCCGCGAACATCCGCGACGCCTATCGGGAGATCTTCGACTGGCTGGACCGCACGCTCGCCGTTGAATAGCTGGCTCTGCCCGCGCAACTGATGGCGGACCCCGGCGAGGCTGAGGCGAGTGCCAAACCAGCGGAAGAGATCGACCGCGAAGATGCGACTCTTGCTTTCGGTGCCTGTGTTCGTGACCCAAGGGACCGTCCGGCCGCGCCCGGAGATTTCACTCATAGTGTCTGATCTCCAGTACAAACCTGTCCCAAACGATCTACGCCAAGATGTATGGTTTTTCGTATCGTTCCAATACTGCCATTTGACCGATACATTCGGTCCCATGTGATGCTGACCTCTTTGACGTCAGGTCGGTCAACGCATTGCGGTCTGACAGAGTCGCTTGGTCTGTGGCCAACTCTGCAGCAGTCAGGATTTTTCGATCGAAAGTCCTCGATGGACTGGTATCGAACTGAGGGGCGGCTACCCTCGACGATACCCTCTGCGTTTCGCCGTCCGACATAGACAGAGCGTTCGTTGGAAATAACGAACTGTATTGCGTTCTGAATGTAAAACTGATCGCTTTGTTTTGGTGGCGCCGGCGCACAGGCGCTCAGGGCAATGCACATCAGGCCAGAAAAAACACGCCTATACATGGTCAACCGCCAAAGATTGTCGGCGACAGGAAAACGCGTTTAGCGAGAATGGTCAACGCTTGTTCGTCGTAAGCAAAAAGGTCTTTCGACCGATATTCAAGCCCACACGACGTGCTCGTCGCGCTTGTCCACGAAGTTCCTTTCGGCGATGCCGGTAGTCTGGAGGCCTTTAGCGGCGCTGTCTCGATGGATTGCGGACGGTGGGGCGTAATCGGTCAGTCCGTAGGGCACTTCGTCGACGTGACGGCCGCGGCTTCGGCTGATCTAACACCGCGAGATTCAAGGTTGATGACGGGCTGGCCGATCTTATGGCCTCTTGCGCCATTGCGTTTTCGCGCCGCTACAGCTGTGGGGCCGCGACGAAACGGATCAAGTGCCCCCGCCTTATTGTGATCGTTCACTGCGGTCCGTCATTTGCTCCTAGAGAAGGGCGCACACCGTGGATGGGTCGTGTCCGTCACCCAGTCCCCGGTCGACCTTGAGAAAGTGCTCTTGCGATGGACGGCGACTAGCGCCCTCCAATCGACGAGGGTCGACCTGACCAGCACAGCTTCTTACAGGAGCAGAACCTCGAGTTTTTGCTGTCGACATGTCGAGTTAACTCGTCACCTTCTCCTCAATGAGAAAGGGGCAGCGAGGAGGCTAGGCCTTCGAGCGGAGCTCAAGCGCAGTTTTGATGGGCAGTAACATCCTTCGCCCAGCGCCAAATTCCCCGCGCGCATACGGCGCGAAGCCGAGTTCAGCATAGAAGCTTTCTGCCCGTTCGTTCAGTGCGATCAGCGTCAGCGCCGGGACGGCCGTGGTTTCCGCCGCATCAAGGTAAAGCTCCAGCACCCGCCCCATAATGTACAAGCCCACGCCCTGGCCCTGATATTCGCTCCGCACGGCAACGTACTCTAGGTGCAGCGCCGGGAAATAATCGCGGCTTCTGGGACTCTGTGGCAGGAGGGACTCGCGTTCGGCAATCCAGCTCAGCGCGAAGAAGCCGACGGGGCAGGGATCTATCGGCGCATGGATCGTCGTCACGCGGGACTGGAACCCTCGGTGGCTTGCGTCGGCTTTCTTGAGGAACCAGCGGTCGATGTCGCGATCGCCGCACGAAAAAGCCCCCCTCGGACAGTCGTCTGAGAGGGGCCTGAAATCTAGATCGGCAATATCGAACGGAAGGCTCACGCCCGGCGTTTGGCTGGCTCTTTATACGAGCGATAGACCGACACCAGGCGCGGCGTCGCGCCATTGCTGGCCTTGTAAGCCGCGTCGCTAAAAGCCTTGATGCCGTCAGTCGCGCGGACCTTCGGTTTTGGCCCCCGGATCAGAGTCACGAGCCAGTTCGATTTTTCGAGTGTCGCCATGATCGTCTCCTTTCGTTCAGTACGCTGGTCGTCGGTAGTTCGACCGGAGCTATATATACGCACAAATTACGTCGTACATTTGCTGTGCAGAAAATTTCTTTAATTTCCGGGTGAGTCCGGTACTTCGTGCGAGCGGTTTTCACGAACTCCCAGCGTGCTTCCAGAATGCCTCGTTATCGCTTCGACGCAAAATCGCACGTCTATAGCGCGACGGGTCTGGCCGGGTGGGCTTTGTCGATGCCGAGGATATTGCCGCCACGATGACGGCGATCCTGAGCGCGGCTGAGCCGGTCAAAACCGGCCTGGTTGCCGACCGGGCCGGAGGCGCTGAGCTATGATGCGGTCGCGGCGATCATCTCGGCGGCCAGCCAGCGGCCCGTGCGCCACGTTTCTCTTGAGGCGTCCGCCTTGAGCGCCCGCTTCGTCGTACAGGGCCTGACGCCCGCCTATGCCGACACGCTTGCAGGTCTGGATGTGGCCATCGCCGGCGGCGTCGAGGACCGCGTGACGCCCTGTGTCGAGCAGGCGAGCGGGGTGCCGCCGAGGTCGTTTCAGGCCTTTGCCGATCGTGTCGCGGCGCGCTGGACATGACGGACGAGCCCTTCAGTGAGGGTGGAGGCGGCGCTCCCACGACCGAATCCAGCCTTCGATCGCCGCCGTCACCATGATGTCGACATAGCCGCCGCGCCAGGCCAGGCTCTCCCGGGTCAGAAGGGTCTCGGCGGATGTCCGGTCGATCAGCCCCATGGCGCTCAGGCGTCCTTCGAGCAGCCAGGGGCGGAGGACGTCCAGACCGCCCGCGATCATCCGGCCATAGAAGGCGGTCATCTCGCCCTTGGATCGCCGGTCCAGCAGGGCTGCAGGCAACCGGTCCCGGAAGGCGAGCCGGGCCAGGGCCCGGTCCCGGCGACCCAGGGTCAGCTGCGGCGTCGGCAGGGCCAGGCAGGCTTCGACGACGGGCTGGGTCAGGAGCGGATGGCAGATGTCCGCCGCCCGGGTTTGAAGCGAGGGGCCATGCATGCCGACGCCCTGGACCAGGGCGAGGATCTGGCGACGTTTCGCCGGGCCCAGATCGTCGATGTCCTGCAGCCAGGGGTGGCGGCCTCGCGGGACGAAGCGCCGCGGAGCCAGCAGGCCGTTGGGGACATCGATGGCATCCGGGTTCCAGTCGCGGCGTAAGGCGGCGGCGGCGAAGGTCCAGACCGAACGCTCATTCCAGGCTGCGAGCCTGAACAGGTCGCGGGTGAAGACGGCGCGCCAGCCTTGCTCGCGCCGAAGATCGACAAAGACGCCGATGTCGGCCGGCTGGATGAAGAGGCCGTCGCCGCCCTTGCCGGTCAGGACCCGGTTGACACCCGCAGCCCTGAACCGCCGGGCCCAGTCCTGATCGAGCAGTCCGTCGAGCGCCGCCAGTCCGGGGCGGAATCCCTGGGGCATATGGCTCAGGAATGCCTCGGTGACATGGCCGACGGCGCGCGGAACACAGGTGGCGGAGAGGGCGAGGTGGTGGGCCAGGATGTCGATCCAGACCCGTTCGTCGGCCGACGGATCGGGCCCCCACGCATTGAGCCAGAGCCGGACCTTGTCGCGGTGCGTGCGGGCGACGGTCGAGGCGACGATGCTGGAATCGAGGCCTCCGGACACCTCGACCCCAAGGGCCTCTCCTGTTCCGGCCAGTCCCTGGACGGCCTCCTCGACCGCCAGACGGAGCGTCTCGGCGGCGGCCTCGTCCGTCAGAGGTGGGGCATGGCGATAGATCCAGTCCGGTCGCCAGAGCACGGTGACCTCACCGCTGAGTGTGTCGATCAAGGTCCCGGGATCCAGCGTGGAGGGCCCGTCCAGAAGCAGCGCGCCGACAGTGGAATAGGGGTCGTGGAGCGCGGCCTCCACGCGTGCGACGTCTATGGACCAGGCAGGCTTGACGACGACGGGCAGATCGTCAGGGAGGTCCGGGACGACGAAGGTGAGCGGACCCTCTTGCCAGTAGATGCAGTCCAGGGCCCCTGAGGGGTCGCGCAGGATCGAGGCGACCGAGCCATGCTTGTCGAGGCGCAGGCCGACGTATCGACCCCAGAAGCGGGCGATCAGCTTCTTCTCGTAGGCCATTGGGTCGTCGTCTGAAACGCGGCGAACCGGGGCTCGAGCGCGGTGATACACCTCACCGATCAGGGTCCAGGGTCCGACCGACAGGGTGGCGAAGGGGGTCGGTCCTGACAGGGCGACCCAGGTTCGGGCCGACAGATCGACGACCCTGAATCCCGCAGTCTTCGCGGTTTGGCGCAGGGACTGGAACCGCTCCGTCTGAGCGGGAGCATCGGCGGCCAGGCTGACGACGACATAGGACTCCATCACACGGCCAGGATCGGGGTGAAGCCGCCGACCCGGTCCAGACTGTCGCCGACCACGAGATCGTCGACCTGGACCCAGCAGTGCGCCAGGAAGGGCCAGGTCCTGACCCCGAAGACCCATCGGGCGTCGATGCCCTGACGATGCAGATGATGGTGCAGCCGGTAGCCGCGCTGGAGGCAGTCCCCCTCGAACGGAACCCAGGGATGGAGGGTCTGGAAGGCCCCGGTCGCTCGCGCGATCTGTTTCAGCGTCGGCCGTCGCGATGAGGCGCGGCGGCCGCGTGCGCTCCGGACCAGACGGCCGAGAGGTCGACCATGAAACGTCGCGACCGATGCGACCGTGTTCAGGGTCGCCGCCAGAAGCGGACCGAGGGACGGGGAGCCTGGTCGTCCGCTGATCTCGCCGCGGCGATCGGGCAGGGGCGTGCGCGGTTGAGGCGGAAAATCGGCACCGGCCAGACTGAGATTTTCTAGGTCCGCCTGAACGGCGGGATCGACCAGCACGGTGCCGGCCAAGGGCCCGGGTGTCAGGACGGCGGCCGCATCCACCAGTAGACCATATTGGTCTGCCTGGAGATCGAGGATCACGACATCGTCGTCACACCAGGCCAGATGGATGTGGGCGGGCAGCACAAGGGAGACGGAGGCGTTGGCGTCCATGGGGTCCAGTCCAAGTCTGGGCGACCGCTGCGGCGGTCGCCCAGGAGGCTCAGATCGGGGTCTTGCTGCGCAGCATCCCGATCTCGGCATAGGGGCCGTTGACCTCGGCCAGGGTCAGGCGGCTGGCCGGACCAAGGCGCACAGGCTTCAGGGGGGCGGGGGTCGCAGGGGACTTGGACATGGTCTTCTCCGTGTTTCGGGGACCGGTCGAAGCGCCCGCAGCGTGTGGCGGCCGCTCGAGAGGAGCGGCCGCCCTCGTTGCCTCAGGCCGGAGTACGGCTGCGGCCCAGTCCGAATTCCACATACGGACCGATCGGCTCAAGCTGGGTCAGAGCCCGTGCGTTTCCGAGTTGGACGAGCACGATTGCGGGGGTCTTCATCATGGTCTCCAGGGTTGATCGCCACGGTATGTGGCCCGCACAGTGAGCGCCCGGAAACCGCCGACGAAAAGCTATATCTGGAGTATATTCAATGTCATCGGCCTGGCCGCGGGCGTCGCGCCTGAAGATCGGCATGGCCCTGCTCGAGCCAGAGCGTCGCCGGATCCGGCTTGAGCACCTGGTCGCTCAACCGGTCGATCAGGGCCGTCGCGGCGCTGACCAGGCTGCGGGTGTCCAGCTCGGCCAACCGGTCGCCCAGGGTCTCTTCGAGCTTCTGCAGGGCGATGGTCATCACGGCTCCCAGCTTGTTGTCCGCGCAGTGGACCGCGAAGGCGGGCGCGCCGATGGCGATCGCAAGCAGCAGGGCGTGAGGATCGCTCTGCGTGGCCGTCGCAAACCTGTGAAGATGGTCCAGGTTCAGACGGGTCTCTCCGCCTTCGAAGCGCTGATAGGTGCGAAGCGAGACATGCATGGCCAAGGCGGTCTCGCCGACCGTCATGCCGCGGTGCCGCCGCACCCGCCGGACGGCTTCGGATAGCAGTCTGCCATCACGCATCAACTCCAGCGGCGTGTCGTCCATCAGGCAACCTTTCAGCGCCTGATGGTGACATCGCCGACGGCCAAGGTGCAACCGCAGAGCCGCAGCCATACTATCAAAAGCTGTGAACGTGACACCTTCCGGCACGTGGTGTGACACAGACTGACATGCCCCCTGACGTTATGTGGCGCGACCTGCGCAAAACGGTCCGAGAGCGTTGGCGGGCGCAGGAGGGGATCCAATAGTCGTCTTTCCGGCGGAGGAGACCATGACCCGCAGACGCGATCCCTTCACCCAGGCGCTGGACAGCCTGAGGACCCACGCCGAACAGGGCGTCTTCATTCCCGGCCAGCCGGTGGTGATCGTCGAGGAGGCGCGGCGTCTTCGACTGTCGACGACGCCCGTGAGGGAGGCCCTCGCCTGGCTCTGCGGGTTCGGTCTTATCGAACGGGCACCGACCGGTGGCTATCTCGCGCCGCGCCTGGACCCGGCCATCGTCAGGGACCGCCTGTCCTTCAGACTGCACTGCCTGCTGGCCAGCCTGGTCCGTGGGGAGGACAGTCACGACTTCGGGCCGGACCCCGACGGGCACGACACCATGGCGGGTCGGCTCTCCGATCACATGCGCCTTGCCGTGAAACGCACGGGCAATGCGGCGCTCGTTGAGGCCTATCAGCGTGTCTCCAGCCAGCTTGAACAGCTTAGCGGGGCCGAGCAGCGCCTCTTTCCGGATCTGGAGGCCGAGGCCGTGCGCCTGGTGCGGTTGTTCGAACGGCGCGCAGACCAGGATCTGTCGCAGGCCATGACCGAATTTCACCAGCGGCGCATGAAGGCGGCTCCGCTGCTCGTGCTCGAGGCGGAGGCCGGTCGTCCAATGTCTGCGCCGGACCTGTGAGATGCGGTGGCGGGCGAAAGGGCTGATCCTGGGCACGGTGGCGGGACTGTGGGGCGCGACCCAGGCCTTTGCCTGGACCTATGGCTGGGCGGAGGTGCTGGGACCGTGTCTGCGTCTGGGAGAGGACCTGGCCCTCTATCCTCCATGGTCGATCCTTGCGTGGAAGGCCGAGTTCGGTGCGGAGGCCCGGGCGACGGTCACCCGGACCGCGCCGATGATCCTGGTCGGTGCCGTAGCGGGGCTGGTGATGGGGTCGGTCGCCGAGCGCGCGGGCGGGCCCCGGCGGATCCGGGGATGGGGCGGTCTGCCGGATCTCCGACGGGCCGGGCTTCTGCAGGCGGGGGGTGCCGTAATCGGTCTGTTCCGTGGCAAGCTGGTGGCCACAACCGACCTGCGGCCCACCCTGGTGACAGGCGGCACGCGCAGCGGCAAGGGCAGGGGGCATGTCACCCCGACCCTGTTGTCCTGGACCGGCAGTGTTCTGGTGCACGACCCCAAGGGCGAGCTCTGGACGGTGACGGCGGGGTGGAGGGCGATGTTTTCCCACGCCCTCTATGTCGATCCCCGCGACCCGGCCTCAGCCCGCTGGAATCCGCTGGCGGAGATCGAACCCGGCCCGGGCGAACTGGCCCAGGTCCAGCGTCTGGTCGCCATTCTGTCCGATCCCGGCGGTGCCCGCGAAGACGAGGCCATCTGGGACAAGGCCGCCTCCGAAATCCTGGAAGCGGTGATCCTGCACGTCCTCTATACGGCCGAGGACGCGGACAAGACCCTGCTGGAGGTCCGACGGCTGCTGGCCGATCTGGATGCCGCGGCCGAAATCATGGTCCGGACCCTGCACCGGATAGGCAGCCAAGGTGCTCCGAAAACCCATCCCTTCATCAAGACAGCGGTGACCGGCTATGCGGCCATGCATGACCGGTTCCGGACCTCGGTGCAGGGCACGGCGCGGTCCTATCTGAAATGGCTTGCCGGGGAAGATCTGGAAAGGGTCCTGTCGAGGTCGGACTTCGCCATGGGCGATCTGATGTGTGCGCCGGTGCCCGTCTCCCTCTACATCCAGGTCGCCCCTGCGGATGCCGCCGCACTCCGGCCACTGGTGCGGCTGCTCTTCTATGCGGCGGCCCAGGCCCTGACCGCCGAGGAAACCCGCGACGCGACGGGCCGGGCCAAGACGCACAAGCTGCTGATGGTGATGGACGAATTTCCCCTGCTGGGCCGTCTGGCCTTCTTCGAGAAGTCCCTCCGCCTGATGAGCGGCTACGGGATCAAGACCCTGTTCGTCGCCCAGAGCCTGAACGACATCATCGAGACCTACGGGCCTCACAACACCATCCTCGACAACTGTTTCGTCTACACCGCCTTTTCCGCCCTCGATCCGATTACCCAGGACAAGGTCTCCAGACTAACCGGGTCGGTCATGGAGACCCGGACCAGTCGCAGCGGCCCGGGGCTGATGGACAGTGGTCGCCGCTCCGTGTCCCGCTCCGAAGTCGAACGGCCGCTGCTCGAACCGGGCGAGGTTCGGGCCCTGCCGGACGATCAGCAGCTGGTCTTCGTCGCCGGCCAGAAGCCCGTGCGGATGCACAAGCTCCAGTATGATCGACGCGAGCCCTTCCGGAGCCGGGCAGGCTGTCTGCCACCGACCCAGGCCGACCGCGTGGACGCGCCGCCTCGACGGCCTCACCCCTGGGCCGGACGTCGCGCCCTGGGCGAGGATGAGGCGGCGACCCTGCCCCTCTTCAAGGAGGTCAGTGCCGCCATGGGCGACAAGAAGGCGGCGGCGAAGGCTGCGGAGGTCTTCGGCAGGGTCGCTCAGGAAATGGCGGCGCAGGAAGCCGCTCTGGATCAACTGCGAGATCTCTCCCATGCCAAGGACTAGAACACCCGCCTGCCGGGTCCAGGTCTATCTCAGCGATCCCAAGGTGGCCCGCGCCCTGGAGCGCGAGGCCAGGGTCGGCCATGTCCCGATCAGCCAGGCGGCCGGCCAGGCGATCAGCCGCGGGCTTCAGCAGTCGCCCCGGGCCGACCCCGAGGATCGTCTGCTGCACCTCGACCGCGCCCTCAGGGACCATATGAGGGCCACGGCCCGCGACATGCAGATCATCCAGGAGCTGCTGGTCGAGGTGGCCCGGGCCTTCTTCCTGCGCCTGCCGGATGCGGTGATCGACCAGGATCCTACCGTGCAGGCGGCCGTGGACCGGCGTATCGAGCGCCTGCTGGACGCTACGGCAGCGCGGATTGTGGCCGGGCAGGTCCGGCCCGAGGATCGCGCTGCGGGTCGCTTGTCGGGGCGGACCTGCGATGGCGCCATACCGTGAGCGACCATCCCATCATGGTCGAGCGCAGGCTGGAGGCTCTGCGCCATGCCCTGGGACCGGCCGTGCTCGCCGCCCTCGCGGCGCCGGAGGTGGTGGAGGTCATGGCCAATCCGGACGGTCGCCTGGTGTTCGACCGAAGCGGCTCCGGGCGGGTGGACAGCGGCGCGGTCCTGTCCGCCGAAGCGCGCGAACGGGTGATCAAGCTCATCGCCGACTATGTGGGAGAGACGGTGGCGCGTGAGGATCCGCGGCTGTCCGGCATTCTGCCCGGGACCGGCGAGCGATTCCAGGGGCTGATGCCGCCCCTGGTGCGCGCACCCACCTTCTCCATCCGAAAGCGCCCGTCCCTGATCTGGACGCTGGACGACTACGTTCGCGACGGGGTCATGTCGCGAGGGCAGGCGGCCCGGCTGCGGCAGGCCGCCGTCCAGCGACACAATCTGATCATTTCGGGCGGTACGGGGTCGGGAAAGACGACGCTGGCGAATGCCATCCTGGCGGAGCCGGCCTTCGCGGACGACCGGATATTCCTGATCGAGGACACGCCGGAGTTGCAATGCTCGGCCTGGGACGTGGTGGCAGCGACGAGCCGTCGCCTGCCGGTGCCCATCGGCGTGGCGGACCTGGTGCGCGATGCGCTCCGGATGCGGCCGGACCGCATCGTCGTCGGCGAAATCAGGGAGGGTGCCGCAGCTTTGGAAACCCTGAAGAGCTGGAACACCGGCCATCCAGGCGGGCTGACCACGCTTCATGCCAACTCGGCGAAGGACGCCCTGCGCCGGATCGAGGATCTGATCGCCGAAGTCAGCGCCCTGCCTTCGCGCCGGTCCATCAGCCAGGCCGTGGACACCATCGTGCACATCGCGCGGACAGCCCGCGGGCGGCGGGTGAGCGCGATCCTCGATGTGCGAGGCTATCGCGACGGCGACTATCTTCTGGCAGACGCTGTAGCAGAGGCTGACATCCGGCCCTGACGTCGGCGGTCGCGGGTCGCAGCGCGCGGGATCGAAAGCCCGCGCCTCGCATCAGTCTGGTCCACCGGTCTCGGCGATCGGAGGATCAGTCCGACCGGCGCGCCCCTTTCTACAGGCGCAGACGAAGACTGGGATCGATGGCGCGGCGCATATCCTCGTCAACCTCTGCGGCCTGCGCGAACCGGGGCCAGTCGGCGACGGTCGAGATGACCTCGTCGATGATCGTCCGAGCCCGGGCGGCATTGATCGAAGCCGTCGCGGCGCAGGCCTCGAGATCCGCGCGGGTGAAGTCGTCGCGTCGACCATTCACCGACATCTGGTGCTGTTTCAGCCATTTGTTCTGCGGGTCGTACGACCAGGTCACGTCATAGGCGGGGGCGAGCGACCAGGTCCCGTTGCGGTCCATCAGGAAGGCGATGTTCTTGACGTGGTCGTCCTGGTTCCGCGCCACGACATTGAACGTCATCCTGCGGAACAGTTCCTCCAACTGGCTCATCGGCAGCTTCAGGCGTCGCATGACCTGGAAGGCCTGTTCGTAGGTGTAGCTGTCGGGGCTGTTGTAGTCGTAGTGGCCCAGGGCCGCGAGGGACTGCAGGTGCAGCTTGCCTCCCGCCTCCGTGCGGTCGAAGCGGCGTGTCATGAAGTGACGACGTCCCCCTTCCGACAACAGACGGCATTCGGTCATGGTGATCCCCGCCGCCTTGGCCATCTCGGAATAGGCGTATTCGACGGCACCATAGCCCTGGGGGTCTGCCAGGCCGCGGTCCCTGTTGTTGCTGACCCCGTCGAACTTGAGCAGCCAGTAGCCGAAGCCGTCACCGGCCTCGACCTGGCCGGATCGGACTTCGTTCGTGGACGGATTCCAGGCAATGACCGCCTTGGCGCGAGCGCCCCCGGCCGAGGTGCCGACCTGAAGGATTTCGTGCAGGGCGTCGGCCTTGTCCGGATCGGCGAACGACACCTGGAGCGAAGTGCGGTGGCTCAGCACCTCGGAAGCCAGCTGGACGAGATGGTCGATATGGACGGCTTCGGATTTACGCACGCGCGGGCCGGCGGCCGGTGCGAACTCCAGGGCCCCCATGCCCCGGGAGCCCACGTAGCAGAGACGCTCGACCGCATCGAAGCTGTCCGGGGTCCGGCCCTGCGTCGCCAGCCAGGCGTCGATCAGGGTGTGGCCATATCGATCGGGCAGGGCGTCGGCGAGCAGCCCGGGCAGTCCGTAGAAGCTCTCGGCATTGAGACCGGGAAAGGTGTAGATCCGGTCGCTGAGCGGCATGAACAGCGGGGCGACCTCGATCTGGGACCGCACGAAGGCGGGATCATAGGCGAAGGTGGCGACGTCGGCTCCCTCCGGCAGGGAGACGGCACCGATCCGGCGGCCCCAGAGATTGACGGCGGCCAGGCTCATTCGCCATCTCCCCAGCGCCAGGGTTGCGTCTCCTGATCGTCAGGTCGGCGGGCGTCTGGCCGGGCCCGTTGGCGGGCCTTGCCATGCCGTTCAAGCAGGTCGATCGGGTTGGCGGGCGCGTCCGGGAGGAAGCGGTCGAAGCCTTCCAGCGTCTCCAGCACGCGCAACGCCCGGATGAGATTGACGAGCTGGACAGACTCTCCGGCTTCCAGGCGCTCGACGGTGCGCTTCGATACCCCGGCGGCTTCGGCAAACTGGGCCTGTGTCATCTGCCTTTGCAGGCGATGATGCGACATCCTGCGACCGAGTTCGGCGAGGATCGTCTGATCGGTGGTCAGGTTGGTGATGTTCATAATTCGCCACTTTCAGCGAATTATATGACATATGGATGTTTAGTCGTCAAGAATGGCGACTAGCAGAATGTCATTTCATTAATGCAACTCGTCAAGTGCGGCGAGTTGACAGGCGTTAGGTTATCTAAATCGCCAAGTCTGGCGATTTTTGATATGGCGCGCATATAGATCCTCGAGAAGGATGCGGGACCGGTCTACCTGGGCAGGACGGGCCTGTTTGCCTGGGCGATTGAACACTGGGACAGCGGCCGCGATGGTCGCCGTCCTCATCGCGGCTGAATGCGCCTATATTTTTTCTCAGGCGGCCCAACCTGCCTTGGAAGCGCTGGCGAGGGGTCATCCTAAGTCGAAAGTTGAGGACGCGGACCTTCCTCATTGCCACTGTGCGTTCAAGGCGCGGGAAAACCTCGTGAATACGGGCGTCAGTTCAAGTCGGATTCGACGCGATCCAAGTCGTCAGGCCGCTTTCGGTGTAAGGTTTATTCAAGTCGATCTGACTTGTCTGAAAAGCCAAAGTAAGTTGATTCAAGAATATTCATTTTGCCTGTTGACATCCTGTGAAGTGATTTGTTTGCAATGAGTCGAAACGCGCTGAAGCGCGGTGACACTTGGAGACAGATCATGACGCCCAATCACAAGTCCCGTTGGCCCTATGTGCTCGTGGCCAGTGTCCTGATGGCGGGTCCGGCCCTGGCCGGCGGATCAGGCATGCCCTGGGAAGGCCCGCTCCAGCAGGTGGTAGAATCCATCACCGGACCGGTCGTCCAGGCGGCCGCCGTCGTGGCGGTCGTCCTGTTCGGAGCCGGGGTGGCGATGAGCGAGAATGGCTCATCCATGCGCCGGGGCCTGGGGATCATGTTCGGCCTATGCATCGCCTTTGCCGCCTCCACCTTCTTCCTGGACTTCTTCGGCTTCGCCGGCGGCGCGGAGATCGGGTGATGATCCCCGTCAGCCAGGACGGGCGTCCGGAGGGCTGGGACCTTCCTGTGGCGCAGGGACTGGCCGAGCCGGTCCTGATGGCGGGCATGCCGCGCGACTATGCCATCGCCATGGGCACCATCGCCCTGGTTCTGGGGCTGGCGTTGAGGATCTGGTGGCTGGGCCTGATGTGGTGGGCGGTCGCCCATGCCATCGGATTGTGGGCCGCCCGGTCTGACCGCCGCTTCTTCGATGTGCTGCGCCGGCACCTGCGCCTGCCGGGCCATCTGGACGGATAGGTCGGATGCGCTTTCTCGACGAGCATCGTAGACGTCCCGCCTGCCTGGCCGATCACCTGCCCTGGGCCGCACTGGTGGCGCCCGGCGTCATCCTCAACAAGGACGGCTCCTTCCTGGCCGGCTTCCGCTTCCGCGGACCGGACCTGGAATCCTCGACCGGCGAAGAGCTGATGGCGGTCAGGGCCCGTCTGAACAATGCCCTCAAACGCCTGGGGTCGGGCTGGTGCCTGCATATGGAAGCCGGGCGCCGGGCGTCGCCCGCCTATCCCGAAAGCGACTTCGACCTGGGTGTCGCCTGGCTGGTGGACGCCGAACGCCGGGAGCGGTTCGAAAGCGGCGACCCGGCCTTCGAGACCGACTTCCGCCTGGCGCTGACCTGGCTTCCGCCTGCGGACCGGGCGCGCCGTCTCGAGCGCTGGATGTTCGACGGTCTGGCCCGGGACGGTCAGGACTGGCGAACCGCACTGGCGACCTTCCGCCGGGAGACGGATACCCTCCTGGACCTGCTGGCCGACGCCCTGCCGGAAATCTCCCGGCTCGACGATGCCGATCTGCTGACCTGGCTTCACGACTGCATATCGCCGCGCGCGATGAGGATCCGGCCGCCGGAGACCCCGATCTTCCTGGATGCCTGGCTGGCGGATGCCGACCTGACGGGCGGCATAGCCCCGCGCCTGGGCTCCCAGGCCCTGCGCGTCGTCTCGGTTCGTGGCCTTCCCTCTGTCACCCGGCCCGGCCTGCTCGATGCTCTGGGCACCCTGCCGTTCGACTACCGCTGGACCGCCCGCTGGATCGGCCTGGACAAGGCCGAGGCCGAGCTGGAGATCGTCCGGCTCAGGAAGCGGTGGTTCGCCAAGCGAAAGGGGGTCGGTGTTCTGCTGCGCGAGGCCATCACCAAGGAGGAGGTGCCGCTCCTGGACACGGATGCGGCTACCAAGACCGATGAATGCGACGGGGCCCTGGCCGCCCTGGGGGCCGAGAGCTGCGCCTTCGGCTATCTGACGATGACGGTGACCGTGCTGGACGCCACGGACGAGGGGGCGACGGCCAAGGCGCGCCTCGTCGAAGCCGCCCTGAACGCCCAGGGTCTGGTGGCGCGCACCGAAGACCTGAACGCGGTCGAGGCCTGGCTGGGGTCCCTGCCGGGCGAACCCTATGCCGATGTGCGCCGGCCCCTGGTCTCGACCCTGAACCTCGCCGACCTGCTTCCGGTCTCGGCGGTCTGGGCCGGTCCGGCCCGGGATGCGCATCTGGACGCACCGCCCCTGGCGACCGCCCGCACGACCGGATCCACCCCGTTCCGCCTCGTCCTTCATGTCGGCGACGTGGGCCACACCATGATCGTCGGACCGACAGGGTCGGGAAAGAGCGCGCTGCTGTCGTTTCTGGCCCTGCAGTGGTTTCGCTACGCGGAGGCCCGTGTGGTCTTCTTCGACAAAGGCCGTTCGGCCCGCGCGGCCACCCTGGCTGCCGGCGGATGCTGGCGTGCGCTCGAGCCCGGGGCACGGTTCTCGCTCCAGCCGCTCGCCCGCATCGATCGCGAGGACGAGCGGGCCTGGGCGTCGGAGTGGATCGCCGAGACGGTACGGCTCGCAGGACTGGAACCGGTGCCGCTCGTCCGCGAGGAGATCTGGACGGCCCTCGCGGCGCTCGCCGAAGCCCCGCCGGCCCAGCGCACGCTGACGGTCTTCTGTGCCCTGGTGCAGGACAAGGCGGTGGCTGCGGCCCTGCAGGCCCTGACGCTGAAGGGGCCGCACGGCGCCCTACTGGACGGGGATGCAGAGCCCTATGCGCCGGGCCGGTTCGATACCTTCGAACTGGAGACCCTGATGGCGACGCCGTCGGTGGTGGCCCCGGTTCTTTCCGCCCTGTTCCATGCGCTGGAGCGCAGTTTCGACGGGCGGCCGACGTTGCTGGTACTGGACGAGGCCTGGCTGTTCCTGGGCGAGACGGCCTTCGCCGCGCGCATCCGCGAATGGCTCAAGACGCTGCGCAAGAAGTCCGTCTGCGTGGTGTTCGCCACCCAGAGCCTGGACGATGTGGCGGCGTCCTCGATCTCGGCCAGCCTGATCGAAAGCTGCCCGACCCAGATCTTCCTGCCCAATCCCAGGGCACTCGAGCCGGCGTCGGCGGACCTCTATCGCGCCTTCGGCCTCAATCGCCGTCAGCTGGAACTGATCGCCTTCGCCACGCCCAAGCGCGCCTACTACTGGCGCCAGCCCGCGGGTCGCAGGCTCTTCGACCTGCGTCTCACGGGCGTGGCCCTGGCGCTGTGCGGCGCATCGGGCCCGGAAGACCAGACCCTCATCGACGCCGTCATCGAGCGGTTCGGAGAGGCCCGGTTCGCGCGGGAATTTCTCAAAGCCAAGGGAGTTCAGAATGTGGATGCCGTTTTCGACGCCTTCGCCGGTTCGCTGGCCGCCGAATAGGCTGCGGGGGGCGGTTCTCGCTGGATGGGTGGCCTGCGCCGCCCTCACCGCCGTCCCTGCGAGCGCCCAGCAGGTCGTGTTCGACCCCCGCAATCATATCGAGAATGCGCTCCAGGCGGCCCGGCAACTGGAGAGCCTGGCCAATGAGGCGCGCAGCCTGGCGTCTTCGCCCTACAGCCACCTTGCCCGGTCCAATCAGTCGCTCGCGGACATGGCCGAGCTGGCGCGGACCGCCCGGGGCCTGGCGACCTCGGTGCAGGGGCTCGAGCGCCAGTTCGAGACCCTCTATCCGGAGGATGCTTCGGGTTCGGACCTTATGTCCCTGCTGGAACAGGGTCGCGAGCGCACGATGACGGCCCGGCGGACTGCCGAGGATGTCTCGCGGGTCGCCGCCGAGCTCGAGCGGCTGGGGCAGGGGCGGGGCGCGCGACTGACCGGTGCCCTGGCGGCGAGCGAGACAGCCACGGGCCAGACCGCTGCGGTCCAGTCGACCAATCAGCTGCTGGCGGTTCTGGCGGAGGACCTTGCGGCCCTTCGCACCATCATGCTGGCCCAGTCGCGCCTGCTGGCGGAGCAGACCGCGCGGGAGGCGGCGGACCGGACCTCCGGCGAGGCGGCACGCCGGCAGCGCTGGGGCGGCTCTGACCGTCGTCCGGTCCCTCCCGCCTTCGAGCCCTTCTCCCGCGCGCGGAACTGAGGACGGGTCATGTCGGTCGGCGTGGAAACTCCCAATGAGCTGATGGTGGTGTTCTCCAACACCGTCTCGGCCGGGTTCGATGCCCTGCAGGGGGCGGTCAACGGCGTCTTCGGGCTGATGATCGCCCTCGTCGTGGCCCTGACCGGCATCCAGTGGGCCCTGTCCCCGAACCGGGAGATCCTGGCGGCCGGCTTCGGCAAGGTCCTGCTCATCGGGTTCTTCGCCTGGCTGATCAATGACTGGCAGGCGCTGTCGGAGACCCTCTATGCGGGCTTCGTCGAGCTGGGTCTCACGGCCGGGGGCGGGTCCCTGTCGCGCGAGGAATTCCTGAACCCGGGTGCGATCCTCGCCCAGGGCTGGGAGATCGTGAAGGCCCTGGGCGAAACCCCGGCCCCGGTCGACAATCCGCTGGATGTGGTCGGCAATCTGGCGGACGCGCTCATCCTGGGCGTCGCCATGATCGGCATCATGCTCGCCTTCGCCGTCCTGGCCCTGCAGATCATCGTCTCCCTGCTGGAGTTCAAGATCGTCACCCTGGGCGGTTTCGTGCTGCTACCGTTCGGGATCTGGAACCGGACGGCGTTTCTGGCGGAGCGCCCGCTCGGCTATGTCGTGTCCTCGGGACTGAAGGTGCTGGCACTCGCCATCGTCGTCTCCGGCGCCCGGGCGATCTTCGATCAGCTCCAGCCGTCCGAGAATCCCGACATCTATGAAGCCCTGACCATCCTGGTGGCGGCTCTGCTGCTGGCCATGCTCGCCCTGTTCATTCCGACCCTGGCGTCCGCCCTGGTGACCGGCGGCCCGGCCCTCGGAGCCGGGGCGGCCATTACCGGGGCGGTCGCCGTCGGTGGGGCAGGGGTCCTGGGGGCCGCGGCCGTGGGCGGTCTGGCCTCGGCACTCGGTGGCGGAGCGCGCCTGGCCGGTGCGTCGCGCGCCGCGGCGGGCGCAGGGGGCGGTCGAGGCACCGTTCCAGGCGGACCGGCTCGTCCGTCCGGTTCGCCGGTGCCGCCGGCCTCGCCCCCGTCTCCGGGAGGGTCGCCCTCGAGCGCAGGCCGGCCGACACCGCCCAGGCCCTCGAACGACAACCCGCCCCCGCGAACAGCCGGCCGGTCCGGCAAGGGAGCGCGATCCCCGGCGGGAAGCCCGGGGGAGGGTGTTGCCGAACCGGCTACACCTTGGCGACCCCGTGAAGCCCTCAAGCCCGGCAGTCCGGAAACCGCGAAGACGGCGTCCGCCGGAAAGCTTGATGTCGTCGCTGGAGGGAAGAGCGGCATGGAGGGCGGGAGCCCGGCCCAGGCCGCTGGGAAGGGCGGACGCACGCCGGACAAGGTCGCTGCGGAGACGGAGCGTGCGCGGCGCGACTTCCACCGGGCGGCAGCGGGATTCTCTGCCTCTTCCTCAGGCCGGGTGGCCCACCCGCGGTCGGGCGCGCTTCAGGCCTTCTTCGCGGCGAATGCCGGGCGCGGTCTGCTGCCGTCCGGCGAGTCGAGCGGCACCCTCTCACCCCAGCTGAAATCAGAGGAGAGCTGACATGCATCCCTTCTTCAAGCCACGACGGGCCGTGAGCTCGGCACCGGACGCGACGCCCTACCAGAGGGCCGGCCAGGTCTGGGATGATCGCATGGGCCTGTCCTTGGCCCATGCCCGCAACTGGCGGCGCATCGCCCTGGCCAATCTGATCCTGGCGGCCGGTCTCGGCGCAGGCTGGTGGGCCCAGGCGGAGCGCGCCGTGGTCAAGCCTTTCGTCGTCGAGGTGTCCGACTGGGGGGAGACCCAGAGGATCACGGCCATCGGGGGACGCTATGAGCCCAGCGAAGCCCAGGTCGGCCATGCCCTGGCGGGGTGGATCCGGGATGTCCGCTCCAAGTCGATCGATCCGATCGTCATCCGGCAGAACTGGCTGCGCGCCTATGACCTGACCACACCAGGGGCGGCGGGGTTCCTGAATGCCTGGGCCGCGACGCACGACCCCTTCGCCGAGGTCGGACGCGAGGCGGTCAATGTCGAGATCCTGAACGTGGTCCGCCGCACCGAGCGCACCTTCGACCTGCAGTGGCGCGAGACGCGCTTCATCAACGGCCAGCAGGCCGGGGTCGAGCGCTGGCGCGCCCTGATCACCACCACCCTCCAGCCCCCCCGCACGGAGGCCGAGCTGATGAAGAACCCCCTGGGCCTGAAGATCGAGGATGTATCATGGACACCAGACGCCTCCTGACGGGGACTGCGACCCTGACCCTGCTGTCAGGGTGCACGACCCTCCAGACCGCCATTCCCCTTCCGTTCAGACCGGCAGCCCCTCCGACCGAGGCCTTCAACGCACGGGTCGAGAGCCTGCCGGCGCCAGCCGATCCCGCGAGCGGCGCCGTCGGTCCGCCCGAGGTCGTGCTGTCCGCTCAGGCGGAGGGTCTGCCGTCGGCGTTGGCCGAGCCCGAACCGTCAGGCGCGGATCGGGCGGCTGCCGCCGTGGGCCTGAGCGGGCGGCGGGCCATCGCGGCAGCCAACAGTGCGGCGCGGACGGCCTCGGTCTCGGACGCCTTCGTCGGTGGCGTTCAGGTCTTCGCCTGGTCGCCCGGGCGCGTATTCGAGGTCTGGACGGCCCCTCTGCGGGTGACCACCCTGACCCTGGGGCCCGGGGAAGCCCTCGTCACCAAGGCCGCGGGCGACACGGTGCGCTGGCAGATTGGAGAGGCCGTATCCGGGGAGGGCGGCGCACGACGCGTGCATGTGATGCTCAAGCCCCTGGAACGCGGGCTGGAGACCAATCTGGTCCTGACCACCAACCGTCGGGTCTATCTGATCGAACTGAGAAGCGGCGGGACCGATGCGTTCAATGCCGCCGTGGCCTGGGACGATCCGGACCCGGGGTTGCTCGGCCCGGAGCCCGTGGCGGCTCCGCTGACTGAGCCGGCGGTCGCGACGCCCATCGTGGCACCCGACGGTCCGCTGGACGGCCGCTACCGGATCGAGCCGCGCGGGCGGCGTCCGCGGTGGACGCCGACCTCCGTCTTCAACGACGGCCGGCGCACCTTCATCACCTTCGACCCCGACATGCAGGTCGACGAGGCACCGGCTCTTTTCGTTCTCTCGCCTGATGGCGAGAACCAGATGGTCAACTATCGCCAGATCGGGGGACTGTTTGTGGTCGATCGCGTGTTCGATCAGGCCGAGCTGCGGCTGGGCGACCGGCGGCCGCAGGTCGTGCGGCTGCGGCGACTGACCGGAGGCCGGCCATGACCGAAGCCGTTCCAGCCGATCCCAGGCCATCCGAAGCCCCGCCCAAGGCGCCGCCGCCCGGCCTGTCCGCCAGGGCCCCCCGACCGACGGCTGTCCGGTTACGCCGGTCGGTGGTGCAGACGCTTGTCGTCGGCGGGGCCGTCCTGGTGTCGGGCTCCCTCGTCTGGGCCTTTGTCGTCCAGCCGGAACTGCGTGAGGGAGCCCGCGCGCGCCAGATCGAGACCCGCGAGGCGATGTCTCAAGGTCCGGTGCGACCCGCCGAAACGGTGACCGAACAGCCGGCGACCTATGACCGGCTACCCCCACCGCGCGGCGGCGAAGCGGAGATCTCTGAGACGGCAGCGCCCACCATGGCCGCGCGTCAGGGGGGAAGGGCCGGCCCTGCCTCTCCGGCGCGGTCCGGTACCGGTATAACCCAACCGGCGGGTCCTACGGCTCGCGAGCTCGCCGTGCGGTCCGGGCTCTTCTTTGAGGGCGAGGGCAGCGGGACATCAGGCCCGGAGGTCTCGGAACCGGTCACCGGGCCCCGGGCGCAACCGGCCCTGCAGGCGGGGGTGGGCGGCCCGTCCCTGGTCCCGCCGTTGTCCCCTTATGAGCTAAAGGCCGGAGCCCTGGTGCCGGCCGCCCTGCTGACGGCGGTGGACACCTCGAGGTCTGGTCCGGTGATCGCGACCGTGACGCAGAATGTCTATGACAGCGTCAGCGGGCGCTACCTCCTCCTCCCGCAGGGGACGCGCCTGATCGGACGGTCCGGCGGCGACAGCGCCTATGGAGATCGCCGGGCCTTTCTGACCTGGGAGAGGATGATCCTGCCGAATGGCAAGAGCCTCATTCTGGACAGCGAGGCAGGGGTCGATGCGCAGGGCGCGATCGGGGTTCGCGGCGAGGTCGATCGCCGGCTGTGGCCGCTGCTGGTCGCCACCGTCCTGTCTGGTGCCGTCACCACCCTCGGCCAGATCGCGCGGGATGACGGAAACCAGGGTTCGGGAGGCCTGCTGGGCGACGCCGGGGATGCGGCGGCGATCGAGGGCGCACGCATCGGTGGACGGCTGGTGGACCGGGAACTCGAGGTCCGTCCGTCGATCCGCCTGCGGGCGGGTGCCGCCGTGCGGGTGCTGATCACACGCGATCTCGTCCTGGAGCCCTATCGGCCATGACCCGCCCCCAACTGCTGAACGCGCGCGGCAAGACCTTTGCATTGGCCTGTATCGGAGTCATGGGCCTGGGCGTGATGGCTGGACACCTTCCGCCCGTCTTCCTGATCAACGAAAGCCCCAGTCTCCCGCGCGGGCTCTACGTCTGGATCAAGGGCCGTAGCCCCACAATCACCGACACGGTGGCGCTGCCTCAGCCCCCGGCGGCGCGACCCTATCTCAACCGTCTCGAGATGCCGGCGGATGTGCTGCTGATCAAGCGGGTGGTGGCCCGGTCGGGCGATCGGGTCTGCCGGGTCGGGAATCATGTCGAACTGTCCGGTCGACGGGTGAGGGTGGTCGAACGTGACCGCTCGGGTGTCCGACTGGCGTCCTGGCAGGGATGCCGACGCCTGGCACCGGGAGAGGTCTTCCTGCTGGGCGACACGCAGACGAGTTTCGACAGCCGATACTTTGGGCCTGTTGATACCGACAATCTTACAGGAACTTACCGGGAGATTCTGAGATGGTGAAAACGCTATGCCTTGCGGTGATGTTGGCCCTGGGTCCGGCTCAGGCGTCCAGTCAGACGGTCGACTGGCGCAGGGCGGGTGGCGACCTGTTCGGACGTGACATCGAGGCCCCGTCCATGATGCCGACCGCAGACGTGCCCACTCTGGATCCGCTTCGGCAGCCTTTTCAGGAGGCTATCGCGCGGGCCGCTGCGGCGCACGGGCTGGATCCCAAGCTGCTGCACGCGCTCGTCCTCACGGAAAGCGGCTATCGACCCGACGCACGGTCCCCGGCCGGGGCAGGCGGACTGACCCAGCTCATGTCATCCACGGCGGCGGAACTCGGTGTCGTCGATCGGTTCGATCCCGAGGAAAACCTGCGCGGAGGTGCCGAGTATCTGGCGCGGCAGATCCTGAGGTTCGGCGATCTGAGACTGGCGCTGGCCGCTTATAACGCGGGACCTGCGCGCGTCGCGCGCCTGGGGCGGGTGCCTGATTTTGAAGAGACCCGGAATTATGTCGCGCTCGTGATCGACTGCTACCTGGCGCTCAGCGCCGGGCGAAGCGTCCGCAGTCCCGCCCAATGCCGGTCGCCGGGGACGCTGCCGTGACCCAGCATCCCGAGGATATCTCAACGTCCTGCGACCCCAGTGAGGAAATCCTGCTGACGCGGGCGGAGGCGGCTGCTCATCTGGCGCGGTTCGGAATCCGCATGAAGCCGGCCACCCTGGCCCGGATCTGGTCGACCGGCGGCGGGGGGCCGCCCTGCCGCCACATCCGGTCCAGGCCCTTCTATCCCCGTCATCTTCTCGAGACCTGGGCGGCGACCCAGATCACCGGATTGAGAACGGCGGCGCCGGCGGCGGCCCAGAGGCGACGCCATGGCTGAGATCGGACGTGGCGCTGACGGACTCACCGATCGGCAGATCCTCGACGACCCGTCGGCCAGCGAAGCCCTCAAGAAGGTGCTGAGAGACTGGAAGGGGCGCGACATCGTCGACGCCGCCAATGACGCCGCGGTGCTTCAGTCCATCTGTCAGGCGGCGGTCCTGCGACGACTGGGGCCCCGATCGTGACCGCGTGGCCCCTGATACAGCCTGACAGTCTCGAGGACCGGTTGTTCGGCTGGCGCAGGGTGAAGGACATGACCGGTCTCAGCCGGTCAACGGCATGGCGGCTGCAGCAGTTGGGCAAGTTCCCGGCGCCGGTTCGCATTTCCACAAAACGGGTGGCCTGGCGCGAAAGCGATCTGCTCGCCTGGAAGGCCGCCAAACTAGACGACAAGACCACCGTGCCGAAACGCACATTCCGGCCGCCAAGGTCGTCGAAGCTACCCGGGATGAGCCGCCGGGTGCCGGCGGCTCCCGCACCGGTCGCTGAACCCCCGCCGATTGTTGCCGAACAGGCCAGGCTCGACCTCCAGCCGGTCGCTCCAACGGCCGTCCTTCGAAAGGCCCGTCGCAGGGCTTCCACGGTCAGCCCCGGTCAGATCGACTTCGGGTTCTGAAGCCCGCGTATCGGGGTCACGGGCGTCCGATTGAGGCTAGTGTTTGTCCCCGCTAACGGACCGGTCTGAACGCACGGAGCCTGGCAATACGGGCTTCGCCGATGCCGGCGGCCAAGGCGAACAGGACCATCAGGCCGAACCCGATACGCGACGTGATCGCCGCCCTGGTCCAGATATTCTCGTCCATCAGGGAGGTCAGATGCGCCATCACCACTAGGCTCTGGTTCGCGCAGGCGAGCAGTAGCCACCAACGAGCGTGTCTCAGCGAAAGCAGGAGCAGCCCGATGGCCAAAGCGGTATCGACGACGAGCACACCGGTGGCCAGGCCGGGGTGGGTCCACACCCCGGCGATGGGGGTCGCCAGATAGGCGACGAACATCATGACCGTACCCTGACGCTCGGGGCGTGCGCCCCAGAGAAGCGCCGCACCGAACACCAGGATGGCGATCGCCCACCAGGCGATGAAAACGATCATCCGCAGGTCCAGGTCAGGCGGCGACCCTCAGAATCGTGCCGACGGGCTTGTCGTCGTCAGGCTTCAGTTCCGGCCCGGCGATCGCATAAGGGATGTCGAGGTTGTCCGCGCTTCTGGCCAGTTCGCCGTGTGCGGCGACCAGGCTGCCGCGTGCACCGGCCATGCTGGACAGCGCGGTGGTGACGCTCATCAGGGCGTCCTGGCCGACGGCGGCGGCCAGTCTGGCCTCTATGCGGCCAGTGGCCATCAGGGTGATCAGTTGGCCGGCCTCTGCGATGGCGCGGTCGAAGGCGATCTCGGTGCTGCGCACCTGGCGGGCGACGGTGAATCCGATGTCGTTGCGTGTCATGGTGTCGGGTCCTTGCCGGGTGCCGTGCACCTCAGCGGTCGTTGGAACGATCTGCGGCCTGCCACTTGTGCTGGTTGGCCGCGACCAGTTGAAGAAGTGTGGGAACGGCCAGGGCACAAACGGCGGCCAGGGCCAGAATGATGATCAGCCGTGCAAACGCTGAGGTTGGTGGGGGACGGTACCAGTCGTGTCGGGTTCCAAGGCGTGCAGCACCTTCGTGATGTGCATCAGCTCCAGCAGAACCGTTCGCGCGTCTACCGGTAGGTCTCGGGACAGGTTGGCCAGGAAGTGATGGGCCACCATCGACTGATTGGGTGTCTCCGCCAGGCTGTAGAGCGTCTGCTCCACGTCCTGCCACGTCCAGGGCGGCAGATTGGCTTTCGGTTCGAGTTGGGCCATGGGCACCTCCATAGAGTGGAGGCTCAGCCTGTCCGTCGGAGTGGGGCAGGGCTATCGGGGCTGATCTGTCTAGGGGAAACTCCCCTAGAGATCGGAGCGCAGCACGCCGCGTCGGCTGACCCAGTCGTCGCATGGCCGCCGAGATGTGGTGGCTGACCGTGCTCTCGCTGATCTGCAGGTGGCGCGCGATCTCCTTGTCGGTCATGACCGCAGACAGGCGCAGGCATTCGAGTTGCCGATCCGTCGGGGCCGAGGTCATGGCCACCCCTCAACCACTCGCCGTCCTCACGCTTCGCGCGGGGCGGACGCCATCGAGCGGACGAGTTCGAGGACCAGCTTTTGCTGGGCAACCGGCAGCCCGACGACCCGGCTGGAGATCTCAATTGATTGGCGCGTGGGGGCCGCCACCGCCGAGATGGCCTCAGGGGCGTCCGGTGTCGGGCCGTCGGTGGGTAGTCCATCAAAGAAATAGCTCAGCTCGACGCCGAGGAACTGCGCAATGAGCCAGAGCTTGGATGCGGATATCCTGTTGGTGCCCTTCTCGTATTTCTGCACCTGCTGGAACGTCAGGCCCAGCGCGCGACCAAGTTCACTCTGATTATACCTGAGAGCGAGACGCCTTTCGGCGACGCGTCGTCCGACATGGACGTCGATCGGATGAGGGGCTGCATCTGGATCGCCGCGCGGCATGTTCAGGCTCCGGTTTAACCATCCCAGACTTGCAAGCGGACCGCGTGGCGGCAAGGACAAAAAGCTTACTGTAGCGCTTTGATCTGCACTGCCGGCCGTGGCAAGTCCAATCTCTAGCGCGTTGTCTAGTTGGCCGATTTCGGGTGTCGACCCGTCACGGATATTCAGCGGTCGAGGCAGCCTGTGGGACATAACGCCAACATCCGGCTGTAGGTGTGAAGGCAGCGTCGCAAATCGACCCAAAGCAGACATTCGATCGTTTTTAGCTATTCGCTGAACCTCGCATTCGCAATCTCATGCCATTCTGGTGTTACGCTCATCGGGGCGAAGAGGATTGTGCATGGCAAGAGCTATACGAGCGCCAACGACACTCAGCATCGTGGCGCTTCTGATTGCCGGTTGCAGTCCTGACAATGCACCCCCGAAAGCCAAGGGTCGAAATTACACGATCGGACTTGTGACGGACATGCCGTCCGGAATGGGCGGCGACACTGAATTACTCCGGCGGATATTTCTCGCCACACAATTAACGGCACCGCTCGCACGTTCTGCCGCAGCCACAGGAAGTCCGTTCGTGCAGATTGCAGATTGCGATCAACCTTGCGATTACGTCGTCACCCTATCGCTGACAGGAGGACCGCAGTCATATCGCTTGGCTTATTCCCTGGCTGGACCGGGCGGCAGCAGCCAAGGAAAAATCACGCGGACAGCCGCTGATGTCGCACGCGTTGGCGACGAAATGCCCTTTCCGAACGACGCTGATCAGGAGTTCAAATACTCGGTAGGTAAAGACCTCGATACTAGCGGAAGCGAGCTCTGCGAAATGATGAAGGAGCCGCTTTGCACGCCTGTCGGTCAGCGCATCGGGTCTGCACCCACCCCATCCTAGATTTACCTAGAAGTTTCTGCCTATAGCGTCGCACTCTAGCCAGGCAGGCAATTTATCCACCGCTCGGCACCCCGGATGTCGCGAGCGTCTTTGACATATATCGCAGGCCCAGTTGGCCCGACAAACAGAGCTCGGCAACGATCTGCCTCGCCTTGGAACCGAGTGCAGAGCACATTCTCGGAAATGTAATATCGGCCTCGCCTGAGAGCGACATCGTAGCGCTCTACAGTGACACCATCGATGTAGTTCTCGCGCCCATAAACTGACTTCCAAAAACACTGTCGATGAAAATTAATCGCGATGTGCTGGGCTTCTTGCGAAGTGGCAGGCCGCAAGTCAGCTGCTTCCGGAAGTTCCGGCACTGAATGCTCTGCGTTGCAGGAAGCCAAGGCAACAGCAGCGAGAGCGACAGTCGGCATCGTCCAACTCATTGCGCCCTGCAACGCGCCGTCATCGGGTAGGTAACCAAATAGATGCCTTCTCGAACGCTTCGAACGCTTTAATCAGATCGGTGCTCACATCCCAATAGGGACGCCCATCGGGAAGTCGGCCACCGGGCGGGACCGGAAAGGGAAACGGTGCGTGCACAAGACCGTTTCTGGAGATTTCAGCGGTAAACGTCCGCGTTCCCTGCGTCGCCATCAGCCGGACGCGATACGGTCCACCCGCTGGACCCGGGTCAAGGGTAGCTCGCAGCCCCACGTCCTCGGGGCCGCAATCTTCTCTGCGGAGCACCCGCGGCTGAGATGGACTGTTCGGCATATGACCCGGCTGGCCACGGTCATGCAGGGCTCTGTCCGCCCAACCGTGGAGAAAGCCGGCCAGTTGTTTGTCTGTCACTGCGTCGACGCCAACTTCATCCAGTCCTGCGGATAGCGTGACATCCCCGGAGACGCATATGCGCGTAGCAAGGCCGATGACAGGAGCATCGCCGTTCACAAGCATTGTGTTCGTCGCTGCCGACTGGGGCGTTGCCGAAGATTTGTCGGCCTGAGGCGAAGAACAGGCTTGGGCAGAGAGGCATAACGTCGCTGTTGCCAAGCCTATCGCGGCAGAACGGTTCATTCTGGGCCTCACTGCGAAGGTGGCCCGGCGGGCACGACCGAACTTGAACTTCAGGCCCAAACCCTAATGTCCGCTTTCCACCCATCCGAGACATTGACGCGGTCCGCTTTCCTGCGGGCTGCCCAAGCCAGCTCAATGATCGATCTAGTTCGAGATCTCCACTACATAGTCTACTTCAGCACCGAGATACCTGACGGTGCTCTCCAGTTTCCTCTGGCCTAGTAGGGGTTGGCAGGCTCCCAAATTTCCTGTTGTTCTTGAAGCGTTGCAAACGTTTGGATTCGCGCCATAGTGACGTCAGTCATATGGGGGGGGCGATTGTCAGCAGCGACTTATGCCGCTTTGGAACTGGGCGGGACAAAGGCTTTGATCGCCTTCGGTTGCAGTCCGAACTCAATTTCCGAGATCGTCCGCATACCCACGTCGACACCTGAACAGACGCTGGATCACGTCGTCGATGCGATCAAGTCGTGGACGGGTCCTGCACCCAGTGCGCTCGGAATCGCCAGCTTCGGGCCCATAGTCCTGGATCCCGCAAGGCCGGACTGGGGCTGTATGCTCAAAACGCCTAAACTGGGCTGGAGTGGGGCTTCGATCGGACCCGAACTGCGCGAGCGTCTGGGTTTGCCTGTGGCGATCGTTACGGATGTTGCCGGTGCTGCCCTGGCTGAGGGGCGGTGGGGGGCGTGCAGGGATGTCGACACCCATGCCTATGTCACCGTCGGTACGGGAATCGGGGTTGGCTTGGTGCAGTCTGGTCGAGCCTTGCAAGGGGTGGCGCATCCAGAAGCGGGTCATATCCGCGTGGTTCGTAATGCCGAGCTTGACCCATTTTCTGGCGCGTGTCCTTTCCACGGCGATTGCCTGGAGGGGCTGGCCAGCGGTCCCGCCATTCTGGCGCGACGGGGGTCGTCTGGCGACACCTTGGGCGATGACGATCCGCTGTGGGACCTGATCGCCGATTATCTGGGTCAACTGGTCAATACGCTGGATCTGACCATTGCGCCCCAGCGGATCGTGTTCGGGGGTGGAGTAGGGGGCCTGCCGCATCTGTTGCCAAGGATCAGGGTATCGGCCCACCGCCGCATCAACGGCTATCTGGATCATTTGCGACCTGTCGAGGCCATGGAGAGCCACATCGTCGCGCCGGGCCTAGGTCACAGGTCCGGCGTCCTGGGCGCCCTGCTGGTGGCTGCCGATGCCGCACAAACTTCACCTTTGATGGAGGTTCAGCCATGACCGTCACCAGCAAGGCAGACCCGGTTGCGGGGGTGGGGGTCATCAAGGCGCTGACCTTCCTGATGTTCATGATGTTCGCCATGACGACGGATGCAGTCGGTGTCATCATCCCCGAGGTCATCAAGCAGTTCAAACTGGGCCTGACCGCAGGTGGGGCCTTCCACTATGCGACCATGGCAGGGATCGCGTTTTCCGGTCTCGGCCTGGGGTTCATGGCCGACAGTTGGGGGCGCAAGGCGGCGATATTGATCGGACTGAGTGCGTTCAGCGCCAGTTCTCTGCTGTTTGTCGTAGGGGACAGTTTCGTCGTCTTTCTGATCCTGCTGTTCGTGTCGGGTCTCGCGATCGGAGTCTTCAAGACGGCGGCCCTGGCGCTGATCGGCGACATCTCAGCCTCGTCCAAGGCGCACACGTCGACGATGAATACCGTCGAGGGCTTCTTTGGCGTGGGTGCCATCATCGGACCAGCTATCGTAGCCTGGCTTCTGGTCAGCGGAGCGTCCTGGAAGGGTCTGTATGTGGTTGCGGGCCTTATGGCTGCTGGCCTGGCGTTGACGGCACTGGTGACGCGCTATCCTAAGACCACGAAGACAGCTGAGCCGGTCGATGCGCGCGCTATCGTCGCTATGGCCTCTGACCCCTACGCCCTGACATTCAGCTTTGGAGCGATGGTATATGTGGGTGTGGAGACGGCCATCTACGTCTGGATGCCGACCTTGCTGGAGGGGTACACCGGCTCATGGCTCTGGCTCGCAACCTATGCCCTGACGATCTTTTTCGTGCTGCGTGCGGCGGGGCGGTTTCTGGGGGCCTGGCTGCTCGGTCTGATGAGCTGGTCCACGGTTCTGCTGATCGCCAGCGCGGGCATCCTGGTGAGTTTTGCCGCTGCAGCCATCGGCGGGCGCGAGGTCGCCGTCTGGTCCTTGCCGATGTCGGGCCTGTTCATGTCAGTCATTTATCCGACGCTGAACTCCAAGGGGATCAGTTGTTTTCCAAAGGTGCGACATGGGGCTGTTGCGGGACTGATCCTGTTCTTCACGGCGGTCAGCGCGGTGCTGTCACCCTTGGCCATGGGGGCGATCAGTGATCTGTTTGGCGGGGCGCAGTTTGGCTTCTATCTGGCTGCGGCCTTCGCCGTGGTATTGTTTGCGGGGTGTCTGGCCAATCGTGTGTGGAACCCGGCCGAGCAGCGGCTGGCCCGGCTGAACGACAGCGAATACGGCGAACAATCACGATCCTGACGAGACGTCAGAGCTCAAGCCCGGCGCGATCGTCATCCAGCCACAGCCGGAGCCGGGGCGCGGCCGTTCCCGCGAAGGGGGCCGGCTCGGTCGCGCGTCCGGCGAGGGCGATGCGATCGGCAAAGCCCCACACCTCGAGAGTGTCAAGCACCTGCCAGCTGTAGGCCTGGGCGGGTGCGGCATCTGGGTTGGCGAACACCAGGCCACTCCCATTGAGGGGCGCCCATGGTCCCTCCAGCCGATCGGCGACCAGGCCGTAAAGGCCGGTTCGTCCTTCCAGCTGAGGTGCGAATACATCCGCCTGAGTCGACCAGAACAGATACAGCCGCCCGCCGTGTTCCACCACGTGAGGGCGTTCCAGCTCGTTGTTCACGCCGATCGCCGTGACCAGCGGCGCGTGAGTGACCCAGCCGCTGTCTTGACGTTCGGCCAGACCGACGACGCCGTTCCACGGATTATCGCTCTCAGCGCTCGACGCCGTGAAAACCATCCACTCGGTTGCATCGGTACCAGAGACAAACACGAAGGGATCCCGGAACGCCTTGATCGTACCGACCACGGCACCGCCTTCGTGGCGAGTTTCGTACATGACTCCGTCGGGGCGGATCAACTCGACGGGACGTTGCCAGTCGACGGCTCGCAACAACCCCTCGATCCGAACCATGCGCGCATAGGACTGCATGATGCGCTGACGAAAGGTCGGCGTGTCCTCTCTCGCCTGACCCGTGGCGGTGAAATACAGGTCGAGCCGGGTATGGGCAGCATCAACGACGGCCGAACCGGCCCACTCACGGCTTCCCGGCGTAAATTCGACGGCGAATACAGGGCCCAGATCGGTCCAGTCGTCGCCCACCACACTGAAAAGCCTCAGGCGGGCGAGGTCGTGGCGTCGATTGGGATCGTCGCATACAGGCGCACTCAAGGCGAACACGAGCGTTCGCCCATCGATCTCAGCCACACGGCCATCGACCTCAAGGACCGGCCAATGGTCCCAGATATCCATCGCCTCGGTGACCCGCTTGATCCCTGCGGGTGTCAGCATGGGGGCTGCGGCGGGCCGACAGCGCTCCGCGATGGCAAGATGATCGGCGGTCCATACAAAAGGCGTCAAGCCGATCTCCCCAATCACCGGCGGCGTCAGGCCCACAATGTCTTCCACGGCAAGGCTCGCAGGCAGGCAGGCGGGTGCCGCCGTACTGGCGTGCCCATGTGTCGGGTTACACGGCTGTAATCTCAATACAAGCCCGACTCGCAAACGTTTGCTTTTCTGCGGGACTAAGTGGATCAATCAGGGCGCTGGCGACCGGAACGTGGAGTCGCGCACGATCAGGCGGGGCTCCATCTTCAGCGACGTTGCTGCCTGCCCCTGCATCTTCTGGAGTAGGCGCTCGACCATGGCGCGGGCACCCGTCGGGAAGTCCTGATGAACGGTCGTGATGCGCGGCACCGCCTGGACGGCCAGCGGCAGGTCGTCGAAGCCGACCACCTTTATCGTATCGGGCACTGAAATGCCGCGATCTGCCAGCGCACGCAATGTCGTCATGGCGATCACGTCGGACCCTGCGAATATACCGTCGATCCGGTCCGCGTACCGATCCAGATGATCGGCGATCTCGCGTCCCATGACATCGACAGCCATGTGGGTTTCCAGCAGGAGGGGTGGATTTAGATAGCCATGCTCCGCCATCGCCTCGCTGAGACCATCGAACCGGTCGCGCAGTTCGGGTGCCCTGACGTCTCCGAAAAAGGCAATGCGTCGCGCGCCGACGGAAATCAGGTGTCGCCCTGCCAGATGGCCGCCCCGCCGGTTGTCGGTGCCGACGCAGCAGTGTTTTAGGCCAGCCGATGCACTTCCCCAGACGACCATCGGATCATAGCGACGCGACACCCGCTCGATCACCTCGATCTGGTTGGAATGCCCCAACACCAGAATGCCATCCAGTTTTCCCGAATCGACGATGCGCTCGAGCCAGTCGATCTCGTCCGGGATGACCCTGGAGATCATCAGGTCGTGGCCGTTCTCCGTCAGCGCATCGGCGAAATGCCCCAGCATGGTCAGGAAGAACGGGTCTGAAAGATGCTGTCGACGATCGTGACCCAGGGGCACGACAACGCCGATCACGCCTGTCTTGCGGGTGCGCAGGCCGCTGGCGGCCTGGTTCAGACGGAAGTCATGCTCGCGCGCCAGGGCCTTGATGCGCGCGACCGTCGCCGGTTTGACGACCGACTTGTCGGCCAGGGCTCGCGATATGGTCGACGGCGAAACACCCGCCAGTCGCGCCAGATCCACAATGGTCCGCGCCCGTCCGGGCAGGGTGGGTTCGTCGGGCGAAGCATCTGACGTCATGGTCGAACCTTAGGGCGGCCCAGAGCGAAAGCCAAACCTACGCCTGAGTGGCACTCAGGGCTTCGACGACAAAATGAAAACGATTGCAACAAAGGTTTGCATTTCTGGAAATGCGGCGATAGCGTCCCATCCAAGGCCAATGCGCGGCGATTGTCGGGCGAACAAAGAGCCAGCAACCGGAGGGATATGATGAGCACTTACAGACTGAGTCTGCGTACCTTGCTGATGGTCGGCGCGGCCATGCTTCCCGCCATGCCTTCCCTGGCGCAGACGGCTCCGGCCCAGGCTCCGGTTGAGGCGCAGACCCAAGACCCTCAAGACGGAGCGGTCGCAGAGCTGGACGAGGTCATCGTGACCGGCCAGACCTCGCGGAATCGGCCCCTGATCACGGCCTCGGCCGACATCACCTTCGCCACGCGCGAGGATCTGGAGCGCAAGGCACCGCGGTCCACGGCGGACCTTCTGGAGCTGGTGCCTGGAATTTTCGTTGAGGCGACGGCCGGCGAGCTATCCAACAACTATTCGGTTCGCGGCCTTCAAGGAGGCGGCCAACGCTTCATCCAGTTGGAAGAAGACGGCCTGCCCATCATCTATGGCGGTGGCGGCGCGGACTTCTACTTCTCCAACGACATCACCATCGATCGGCTGGAAGCGGTCAAGGGCGGCTCCTCCGGTGTTCTGACGGTCAATGGCGCCGGTGCCACGATCAACTTCATCTCGCGCCGTCCAAACTTCGTGGAGCCGGAGGGCGAGTTCCGGATCAGCGCCTATGACTACGGCCTGCGCCGCGCCGATGCCTATTATTCGGCACCGATCGGCGACGACATGGCATTCAGCGTCGGCGGCTATTTCCAGAGCTCACCGGGCGTGCGCGACAACCCCTTCACCTACGATGGCTATCGTGTGAAGGCGATGCTGGAGAAGCAGTTCGACGACGGCGGGCGTCTGCGCCTGACCGCCAAGGTCGGCGACCTGAGCACGGCCTATTACGCAACGCAGCCCTATACCTTCAACAATGGTGAGCCGGGCAGCATCCCGGGTCTGGATAGCCAGTTCGGCAATGTGGGCGGCGATGCCTTTGCCCGGTTGTCGGTGCCGGTTTCTACCTTCGTGGAGTCGGACGGGTTTCGCGATTTCAGCCTGACCGAGGGCATCAGGGTCAAGACCAAACAGATCCGCGTCGACTTCGAACGTCCGCTCAGTCAGTCGGTCGATTTCTTTGCCCGCGCTCGTTATCTGGACCTCAGCACCGACTTCAACGGCCTGTTCCCGGGGTCGGGGACCGGCAATGCGGGTCTGGCCAGTGCCGTGGACTATCTGACGCCCGGCACGGGGTCGCCGATCAATGGTCTGCTGACGCTGGGCCAGGCTGCCTTTCCGACGAGCACCCGCTTCGGGATAAGGAACCTGAGAACTGGCGTCGTGACCGGCAGCAATCAGGTGGCGACGCTGAATGCTCTGAACGGCAACGGCTTCCTGCAACAGACGACGCTGAACCACGACTATCAGGAAGGCCACGATTTCGGATCGAACATCGGCGTGCGCTGGCAGTACGACACGGGCGCATTCCGAAACTCGCTGACGGCAGGCATCCTGTACTATGACGTCAGCCGCTCGCAGAACCAGTCGGCCACGGCGTCGGTGGTCAACGATGTCCGGAACAACAGCGACATCTATGACATCGTGGCTCTGGACGGCGCGAACAATGTCATCGGCACACTCAGCGACAACGGCCTGATCTCCTACGGCAACTGGGGCGCAGGCATCCGCGAGAGCAACGACAAGAGTGTATCGCTGTATGTGAACGACGAGATCGCCATCGGCGACAACCTACGCATCGACGCTGGCATTCGCTGGGAGCGGGACGATGCCGAGTTTCGGGATGGCAACGCCGCCGCGGTCAACCAGCCCGTTCAGCCGGGTGTCGGCGGCGTGGTGCGTGATGTCGGCTCGACCTTCAACGGCACCTATACGGTGACGAACCGTGTGCAGGAATCGACGTCCTACACGATCGGGGCCAACTATCTGTTCACGCCGGACTTTGCCGTCTATGGCCGCTATGCCTTGGGAAATCAGACCAACGGCGTCAATCCCGTTACCGAGATCGAACTGTTTGAACTCGGCGTTCGCTATAACTGGCAGGGCGTGGTCGATTTGACGGCGACGCTGTTCCAGACGAACTTCGACGATCAGTTCTACAACTTCATCGATCCGGCGGACCCGACACAGCAGACGGCCTTCCTGGCCAATCTGCGGACGACGGGGGTCCAGTTCGATGCTGTGGTGCGACCGACCGACTGGCTGAATGTCGAATTCACAGGGGTGTTCCAGGATCCGACGCTCGAAGACCTGCGTTTGAACGGCGTGCCGCAGCCGACCTTCGACGGCAATCGCCCGGAGCGGACACCGACGACTCTGTTCACGATCACGCCGACCATCGAGTTGCCTAACGGCAAGGGCGAGATCTATGCCCGGTACAAATACGTCGGAGAAATCTTCGCTGACTCCGGGAACGGCGTCGCCCTTCCCGAGTATGGGGTGACCAGCATCGGGATCCGATACAATGTGACGGACCGCATCCAGCTCAGCCTGGACGGCGAGAACATCTTCGACGAAATCGGCCTGACCGAAGGCAACCCGCGCCAGGGTCAGACCCAGAACGCCGATTCCGGCTTCTTCTATGCGCGTGGCATCGTGGGCCCGACCTATGGCGGTAGCCTGACCGTCAAATTCTGATCCGTTGCGGTTTCAGCCGGGGTCGTCCAGCGATCCCGGCTGAGGCTGGACTAGGGTTTCAAGCGGGATGTTTGAATCGGTGGTGCACTTGGCCGGTCGCCGGCCAGCGTGCAAAAAAAGGGATCACAGCATGAGATCGATTGTCCTGGCGACTGTCGCAGCGACCGCGCTGCTGGTTTCTATCGCTTGCCCGACCCAGAGCTTGGCTCAGGCCGCCGCCCAACCCGAGCTGTCGTATCAGGTCGAGGAAGGACGAAATCTCAATGCCTTCGTTCGTCACGGGCCCGTCGCCGCACACCTGATCTTGAGGTCCGGTGTCGATCCGCGGATCATTGCCGCCTTCCCGGCCGGGAACAGCGGCGTGGGCGTATGGTTCGAGCGTGTGGAGACACCCGCGCAGTGGACTCTCTTGTCCGATCCTGCACCCGTACAGGCCACCGATGCGCAGGGCCGCCCCCTTTATGGCGTCAAATCGGAGATGCAGATCGATACCGCGCGTTTGACGGTCCGCAAGGCCGTGCTGTCCAACGTGCGCTTCCTGCGTGACTACGAGGCCATCACCAAGGTGCCGCAGGGTCTGGAGCCGACGGTCGAGGTGACGGGGGACACGATCGTCTTCGTGCGCGACCGCATCGACGGCGAACCCGGCTATCGCCTCGAGCTCAAGGTCGTCCATGGGCGTGTCGAAGGTCAGACCGTGGTTGCCGGGCCGGACGGCCGTATCCGCCTGCAAATGACAGCTCTGTCGGGGGATGCCCCGCTGACGCCCCTCGTACAAGCGGATCTGTTGAATAATCGCGCTGCCGACGATGCCGAGGCCCGCAATGCCTTGGCCTTCTTGAGTTACGAGGAAAAGTTCCTCGCGGGGTCGTGGCGGTTCAACACCTATTTCGGCCGGGACACCCTGATGTCGCTGCGGCTGTTGCTGCCCGCGCTGCAACCGCATGCCGTCGAGGCCGGGCTGGAGTCCGTGCTGGCGCGACTGAATGCCGAGGGCGAAGTAGCCCACGAGGAGGGCCTGTCGGAGTTCGCTCTGGTCGAGCGCCGCGACAAGGGTGAGACACTGGATGACCGCGACATCCTGGACTACGCCATGGTGGACGACGACTTCATGCTGGCGCCGGTGGCCCAGGCCTATTTGCTGGATACCGTCCAACCCGATGCCGCCCGGGCCTTTCTGGCCAGACCGGTGAAGAGCGAGTTCGATCCGGCGCGGACCGAGACCGTCGGTCAGGCCCTGGTACGAAACCTGCGCTTCGTCGTGGCCCAGGCCGCGCCCTATGCAGCAGAGCCGGTCTATACCAATCTCATCGGCCTCAAGGGCGACCGGATGGCGGGGCAGTGGCGTGACAGCAACGAAGGCATCGGCCGCGGTCGCTATCCCTATGACGTCAACGCTATCTTCGTCCCGGCCGCCCTGGCCACGGCGTCTGAACTGCTGTCGTCCGGCCTGCTCGACCCCTATCTGACCGATCAAGATCGGGACGTGCTGAGTCAGGCCGCAACCTCGGCCGGCGTATGGCGCGAGCGTGTACCGGGGCTGTTCGTGGTCGACACGCCGTCAGCAACCGCACGGTCAGAGATTTCAGCCTATGGGGCCAGTTTGGGGGTGCCCGTCGGGACAGCCCTGGCGTCGCTTGATCAGGGACCATTGCGCTTCCACGGCATTGCCCTGGACGAAGCTGGCCGACCTGTGCCGATCATCCACTCGGACGAGGGGTTTGCCCTGCTGTTTGCCGAGCCCGATCCCCAGGCGCTGGAACTGATGGTCGGTTCGATCATGCGTCCGTTCCCGTCGGGCCTGATGACGGATGTCGGTCTGCTGGTCGCCAATCCCGCCCAGGCCGATGCGACCGTCGAGGCGCGCTTCAGCCCGCAGGAATATCATGGCGCAGTCATATGGTCCTGGCAGCAGGCTTTGCTCGCTGCGGGTCTGGAAAGGCAGTTGAGCCGCACTGACTTACCGCAGTCTACGCGCGAGCGCCTGACCAAGGCACAGTCTGACCTCTGGACCGTCATTGAGGCCGGCAACAAAGTGCGCAACTCCGAACTCTGGTCCTGGACCTGGGCGGACGGCCGCTATCAGGTCGCGCCCTTCGGTGCAGCGGCGGACGATGTCGATGAGTCCAACGCAGCCCAGCTATGGAGCACCGTCTACCTCGCCGTTCGACCACCGGCAGATTTCACGACAGCGCCAGAAAGCCGGTAATCGTCAACCGTCCTATAACGGGGTCGGCGGACAAGGGTGTCTGTGCCGTTATGGCCCCGCTGTGCAACATGTTGCTGCGGTAGATCAAGGCGCGGTTGAAGCGACCTTCCACGCAATGTGTGCGTTCGAACAGGTCCGTGTCGTCGGAAATATAGCCATCGAGCGCACTGCCACTAGTCCGCACCTCGGCGTCGAGCGCGGCCATGTAGCGAGAGCTGCGAGGCGGATCGATCGTCTCGTATCCCGTCGCACGATGGCGGAAGAAGGCGGTCCCTGCGCTAGGGCCGGGTGTCAGATAGTGGACCAGGGCGATACGATCAGGCGATGTCGCATCAATGTGGGGCAGGCGTTGCACCAAGCTCAGCCCTAACGGCGGCGTTGTGACAATCGAATAGGTAACGTCCAGCACCCTGGCTGGGCCTGTGGCTCCGAACACGGCCTTCAGGACGCGTGCCAGCAGGCTGGTCTGTACCGAGATGTAGTCTGCTGGTACCGCTGCACGCACACCCGGATAGTGGTCAGAGGCCGGAGCGAACTCGCGCATCAAGGCCTGTGCGCGCAGGGCGTCGGGATCGGGCGAAAAGCCGTCGATAACGACGATGGGGCAGGCTTCGCTTCCGATCCGGCGCGCTCTGATGTCGGGCTGGATCACCCCGTCGCCGACCGGATTGGAGCCGCATGACGGGCAAGAATATCGGCGATCACCGCATCATGCATCGCCAGGGTCGGTGCAGCGCGTTCGATCAGTATCGCAAGCTGCTCCAGCTGATCCCGATCCTTTGCAGTGTCCAGTCGGTCGGCTAGCGGGCTGAACCCTTCGGCCCTCACATCCTGACCATTCAGCACGGCCAGCCAGCTGGCTTCGCGGAACAGATCATCAGACCCCAGCATCAGCCGACCCGAGCGGCGATAGTCGTCCATGCGCGCCTGCAGGGTCTCAGGGATTGCCATGGTCCGGCAGTGATCCCAGAGCGGCTGACCCATGCGCTGGTTGGCGTGGTAGTGCAGGATCAGAAAATCTTTGATGTTGTCCATGTCGGCTTCGAACAGCGCATTGAAGCGCCGAGCCAGACCCGGATCCAAGTCACGATCGGGGAACAGCGACAGCAGCTTGGCGATGCCGCTCTGGATCAGGTGGATGCTGGTCGATTCCAGCGGCTCCAGGAATCCGGAAGACAGGCCAATCGCCACGACATTGCCGGACCAGAGCGTCTTGCGTCGTCCCGCCTTGAACCGCAGCAGACGGGGCTCGGCCAGGGCGGCACCGTCCAGATTGTCCATCAGGGATGCCACCGCCTCATCATCGCTGATGTGGGCACTGCTGTAGACATACCCATTGCCCGTCCGGTGCTGCAACGGGATGCGCCACTGCCATCCGGCCAAGCGGGCGGTCGAGCGCGTATAGGGCGTCGTTTCGGTCACGCGCTCGCACGGCACGGCCGCCGCGCGGTCGCACGGCAGCCAGTGAGACCAGTCGTCGAACCCCGCCTTCATCTCGCCTTCGATCAGCAAGGCGCGAAACCCCGAACAGTCGATGAACAGGTCACCCTCGAGCCGCTCGCCACGCTGAGTCGTCAGCGCTGTCAGCCTGCCCGTGTGAGGATCGCGCTCGACCTCGGCCAACCGACCTTCGATGCGCGTCACCCGACTGGGCGAACACAGGCTGCGCAAATAGACGGCGTACAGGCTGGCATCGAAATGCCAGGCATAGCCTAGGGTGGACAGGATGGAGCGAGGATCGGACGCAGGTTTGGCAAAGCGGTTCTGTTCAGCCAGTTGCGTCGCCAGGGAAAAATCCGCCAACGGCCGGTCCAGACCGCCCTCAACCGATGCCTTCAGCCAGCGCTGGTGAAACGGCACCCCCTCGGCGGGGACGCCATAGACGCCGAAGGGATGGAAATAGCGATGACGGGGGCGGGTCCAGTCGACGAACTCGATGCCCAGTTTGAAACTGGCCTTGGTGGCGGTGACGAACTCGGCTTCGTCCAGACCGATCAGGTCGTTGAACCAGTGGATGGTCGGGATGGTGGCCTCACCAACGCCGACGATGCCGATATCGTCAGACTCGAGAAGCGTTATTGAAACGTCTCGCGACAGGGTCCTGGCCATGGCCGCCGCCGTCATCCAGCCAGCGGTGCCACCCCCGAGTATGACGACCTTTTGGATACGGTTTCCTACGGCCATCTGTCCCACATCCCCGGAAAGCTGCTCAAGACTAGATCAGTCCAGCCTAAAATTGCAAACCTTTGCAGAAACTATGAGGCGATCAATTCTGAACGGAGTGCTGTCAGTCCAACGCGAACCCGCTTGGTTCGAATATCCGCGGGGACATCGGCCCGAAGCGCTTCGAATAAAGCTGCACCGCGAGGTAAGCGAAACATATCGGGCCAGATCATGGCCAGCTCCCAAGATCAACCCACCCTTCTCAGGACACGCTCCAAAAAGCGCAGCTCCGCCCGGAGCAGACATTGGGGGGCTGCCTTAAATGCAGCGTTGGATGGTAAAGCGAACGTCTGATTGTTGGCCTTGCCGCGAGGGCCGCAATCGACTCATAGCGGACGTTCCTTGTGAGGAAATCAAACTCCCTCGGCCAGCCATTCCAAGCTGATAAACATGGGGCCTAGGCCGATGTCCAAAAGCTGATGGCCGCCAGTGACCGTCTCGCCAGCCAAAACCAGATCGCCCTCAATGCGGTGATCGGCTTCCAGCACGGCTCCGTTAGGCAGATGCGACCCGCATTTGAGGTCGTAGGTCATGTGTAGGTCGATGCCGCCGTCTGGACGGTCCTGATAAGTCCCGCTCACCCGGCATCCGCCCTGATCGACTCCGACGACGCGCCCGTCCTTGAAGTGCGAGAGCATCGCCAATCCCCACGCCTCATCGTCCATGGGGTCCTGGTCTGATCCAGATTGGCGGACGCTGTAAAAACCGGGCCGGATGCTCATGATTTCCATTCATCCTCTATTGGGGGCCAGTCTCAGGCGAGCCAGCTAGCCCTTGGTCGATTGATCCCAACTGTCGGATGACAGGGCAACGAACTTCGGTGCCATCTCCACAGTCGACTACGGCCCGCTGCAGAACCTGCCTGAGTCGTGTCAGATCGCTGATCTTTGCATCAATGCTAGCAATCTGATCCTTGGCCATGTCCCGCACTTCACAGCACGCCTGCGTCTCGGCCTCGCCGACCGAAATCAAACGTCGGATGGTTTCGATGCCGAACCCCAACTCACGGGACCTACGAATGAACTTCAGACGTTCAGCGTGCTCCGTAGCGTAGCTACGGTGTCCGCCCTCGGTTCGGTCTGGAGCGGGCATGATGCCGATACGCTCATAGTAGCGCACGGTTTCAAGGTTCACCCCGGCTTGGCGGGCCAACCGTCCAATCGTCAACGTCTGTCGCTTCACACCCTTGATCCCGTAGTGGCTACGGGTTGTAGCCTCTATCACACTGGACGGAGTTTCCCATGACGACCCACAAGCCACCCCCTAATCCAGATGTTGTCGTCAGCACCTCGGCTGCTGTCGGGGGCTTTGCCTCGGTCTTCGCATGGGCCGCCTGCTGCGTCTTGCCTCTGGCTCTCTCCCTCGCTGGGGTTTCCTTTGCAGGAGCCGCGGTAATCGCGGGAGCGCGAACATGGTTGACGGCCATTGCGGCCTTCGTTTTGGTCTTGGGCTGGCTCTTGCACTGGCGGCGGGTCCGAAAGTGCCGAAGTGACGTGAGTTGCGCTCGACCATCGCGCACCGCTTTTTGGCTACTTGTTCTGGCTTCCGTGCTGGTTGCTCTCGCTCTGGCTTGGGGGCCTTTCATTGAGCCTTGGGCAATGAGACTTTTGATGGCAGCGCGATGAGCGACGGCATCCTGCTACAGTCCACCCTCACCTGTCCTGACTGCGGGCGTGTGGCTACCGAAACCATGCCGACAGACGCCTGCATCTGGTTCTACGATTGCACTGGCTGCGGGACCAAGCTGCGACCGCTACCCGGCGATTGCTGCGTGTTCTGTTCTTACGGCGACACTCCATGCCCCCCGATCCAAGAGGGCACCTCGTGCTGTGGCTAGCGAGGGGGCCGAGCATTAGGTCCGCTTTCCACCCATAGCGGACATCAAGCACGTCCGCTCGTGAGCACTCAGATGCAGAACTGCGAACGCGCCGGCCTACTTCCCCCATTGCCGAGGGGAATGTGCGGGTCCCATCCTGAAATGACGTGAAACGTCTTGAAGCATCCTGAAAACCAATGATTGGCCTCCAGATTCTTGTGCCCCCGGTGTGCCCCCAGAAGCGGTTCTGCAAAATTTTGCAGAGCTAAGTCATTGAATTCTGGTGCCGGCTGCAGGAATCGAACCCGCGACATCCAGTTTACAAAACTGGCGCTCTACCAACTGAGCTAAGCCGGCGTCCGCTTGACGCGGCGGCCCTTATGATGGCGCAAGGGCGGTAACGCAAGCCGGGGTTTTCATGCCGCTCTCATTTGCCCACATCGCGCCCGTTCTGATGCTGATCGCGTCGAACGTCTTCATGACCTTCGCCTGGTATGGCCATCTGAAGTTCGGATCCAAGCCGCTGTGGCTGGTGGTCATCGTCAGCTGGGGCATCGCCCTGTTCGAATACTGTCTGGCGGTGCCGGCCAATCGCATCGGACACGCGGTCTATTCGACGGCGGAGCTGAAGACGATGCAGGAGGTGATCACCCTGATCGTGTTCGCCGTCTTTTCCGTCAGCTTTCTGGGCGAGAAGCTGACGATGAACCATGCGGTCGGCTTTGCCCTGATCATCGGCGGGGCCTGGTTCATATTCCGCGGCCCGCTCTAGGCCGCGACGCCCAGCTCCAGACCGTCGGTGGCTAGCCCCATGCGGGGATTGCCCAGCACGGCGACCGGGCGCTCTCCCTGATACAGGCAGATGGTCTCGTAACCCGGCCACTGGGCGGCCAGATCGGCCATGGCCGCCCTTGCCGAGGTGTCGTCAGCGGCGGCCAGAACACTGATCTCACTGTCCGGCCGACCGGGGGTGTTGACGATGCAGAAGTATGAAAACACGCGTACTTTCTCCGATACTGGCGCGGAGAACGGGCGCTGGAACGGTCGGTTCCAGCGCCGCGAACGCGATATCGTCATCGCCGCGTGAGCGGTCGTCCGGCCTCAGGCGCTGCGACGTTGCAGCAGGCCGGCCAGGGCCGTCATCCGCGCGGCATCGGGAGCCGAAGCCTTCTGTGCCGCAGCCGTGAGGGCCGTGATCGTTTCAGCTGACGACGCGGGGGTACCGCCGGCCTTCCACTGATCGACGGCGGTGCGGGCCTGGGCCAGCAGGTCGGCGTCGACGGCGGTCGAGCGGGCCAGTTGGTCGACATAGACCTGAGCCACCTCCGGGCTGTCCTGCCAGGTGATGCGGGTCTGGGTCTGGGGGTTGTTCTCGGCGATCATCACGGCCTCGGCCACGGCAATCTCGGCGGCCGACAGCTGGTCGCTGGGGACCAGTTTCAGGACATCGAGGCCGCGCGCGATCTCGCTGGAATAGATGCGGCCGTTGAACCAGTAGGCCGACCAGGAGCCGCCGACGACCAGACGCTCCGGATCGATCGGGCCACGGTCAAAATAGGCGATTTCGACCGGGCGGCTGGCGTCCGTGAAATCCATGATAGAGATGCCGCCCTGATACCAGGCCTGGACCATCAGATCACGGCCGGGGACGGGGATCAGCGACCCATTATGGGCGACGCAGTTTTCGGTGCGGCCCTGGACCGAGGGCAGCTTGTGGAAGCTCTGCCCCTCAAGCTGGCGGTCCTTCAGATTGGCGACCAGATTGGCACCCCAGTTGGCGGGGTCTTCGGCCCGGCAACGGGCGCTGGTGCCGCCGCCCCATTCGTCGGTGAAGACGACCTTGTCGCCACTGTTGCTGAAGTTGGCCGAGTGCCAATAGGCCATGTCGGGATCGAACAGCTCGTCGATCCGGGCCGGGTTCTGGGGATCGGAGATGTCGAGCAGAATGCCGTTGCCGCTGCAGGCCCCTGCCGCCAGGCCCAGTTCGGGATAGACGGTGATGTCATGGCAGTGATTGGTCTGGGCCGTGCGCTGGCTGGAGACGCCCGCGCGCCCGCCCTGCCAGAGGCCGGCGATGCGGCCTGTCTCGCGGTCCGCGAAGATACGCGGGCGATTGACGATGGCGGCGGTCTCGGGCGCGTTCAGCGGCACCTTGATGACGTCGATGGAATAGAGCGCCGTTTCGGGATTGGTGTCCGGCTGACCGTCTGTGCAGATGCCCAGTTCGTCGGTCTTGCGTACGCCCGAAGTCGCGGAGTTATAGATGTAGAGGACGTTGGCATCGCGCGGGTCGGGCACCAGGGTGTGGGTGTGCGAACCGCGGCAGGTCTGGACCGCCGCGATCTGGCGCGGGGCGTTCAGGTCGGAGATGTCGAAGATGCGGATGCCGCGAAAGCGCTCGGCATTGACGTCGCCCGTCGCCTCGGTCGTGCCGCAGTCCAGCCGGGCGCGGTTCTGCTCGACCGACATGAACAGCAGATTGCCGTGCACGGAGACGTCGCCCTGACCGCCCGGGCAGACGACGGACATGACCAGCTTCGGCTCACCCTGGCTGATATCGTAGGCGTTGAAGCCGTTGAAATTGCCGACGAACAGCTTGCCATTCGAAATGGCCATGTCGGTGTTGGCCAGCGACAGTGGGCCATAGCGCGGGGGATTGTCACGCATGCGGGCGGCAAAGGCGCGGGCCTCTGCTTCGTTCGAGGGCAGGGCGATGAGCGCTTCCGGATCGAAGAAGCCGGGCGGCGGGGCCAGGCTGTGTTCCAGCGTCAGGCCGGAGACCGCTTCAGCGGCGTCGCGCAGCCCGCCGGTCAGGGCTGTGCGCGCATCGGCCTGGATCGTCTGGGGTGAGGCGGCGGCGGGGGCTTGGGCCGAGGCGACGCCGGCTCCCATCAACAGACACAGGGCGGCGGCGGAGGAGAGCAGGGGGCGGCGGTGGGTCATGGCGGCGCTTTCGAACGGACGGCTTCAGAGGTCGGACAGAAGGGATTGCATGCGCAGGATTTCCGCCGACTGATCGGCGACGACGGACGAGGCGAAGTCCGACAGCATCGGATCCTGCGCCGCGTCGGGCTGGGCCAGCAGATCGTCGACCATGTCCAGCGCACCCTGGTGATGCTGGATCATGCCTTGCAGAAACAGGCGGTCGAACTCTGTGCCGTTGGCGGATGCCAGGGTCTGCATCTGGGCGGGCGACAGCATGCCCGGCATGATCGGCGTGTCGGACGCGGTCATCGCATGTCCTGCGTGGGCAGCGTGGTTCATGCCTGCGTGGCCTGCATGCATGTCGGTCATGGTCTGGGCCTGGCCGCGATCCGCCAGCCAGTTGCGCATCAGCTCGATCTCGGCCTCCTGACTGAGGGCGATGCGTTCGCCCATCAGCTTGACCTTGGGATCGGTGCCCTTTTCGCGGAGCAGCCCCACCATCTCCACGGCCTGGCCGTGGTGGACGACCATATGCTGCATGAACTGGACGTCGCCGGGGGTGAAGGTGGTACGGCTCAGCGCCACGGCCTCGGCGGCGCTGACGATGCGCGAAGGGGCGCCGGGCGCGCCCGGATTGAAGATCGGCGGAGATTGGGCCGCGGCGGGCGCAGCGACGATGCCCAGCAGGATCAGGCTGAAACGAAGATGCACCCCTGATCGACTCCACTACCGCATATTCGCTCGTCCAACACAGTAGTCATGGCGGTCTGTCGTGGGCAAGCGGCTATATGAAGGGGCTGCGCGTCGCCTCACACCGACAGGCCGCCTTCGGCTCCGGTCATCAGACTGGCCAGATCCCTGCGGCGCTTGACCCCGAACTGTCGGAACAGGACCGAAATGTGATTGCGCACCGTGAGGGGAGAGATGTTCAAGGAGCGCGCGATCTCCTTGTTGGACTTGTCCTGCAACAGCAGGGCGAGGATTTCGCGTTGTCGCGCCGTCAATTCGCTGACCGTGTTCACAGGAGCCGGCGCTTCGGCCTCCTTCTCCGCCTGCATGCCCCCCAGCAGCATCATCGACAGGCAGGACCAGCCGAAGAAGATGGCGACGCCTTCAATCAGGCTGAGTCCGACGTAGACAGCATCCACGGTCAGCGCTTCCGGGTACAGATAGACAAGCAGATTGATGTGATCGACGACGACGAACAGGATGGCGGCCGCGAGCGACAGTCCCAGGCCAAGCGATGCGCGGTAGGATACCGACTGTCCTTCGGTTCTTTTCAGCACCAGGCTGATTACCAATGCCATGATCACGCATGACGCCACCAGAACCAGCTTGCCGGGCAGCGACTCGATCAGATCGACGCCCGCGAGGCTCCAGAGCACGCAGTTCAGAACCAGATAGATGAACCAGTAGCCGGCGGCGAAGCGCAGGAGCCTGGGCCATGTCGTCTGATCAAGGGGAAGAAATGTCATGGTTCACTCTAACCAAAACTCGGGTTGTGGAGCCACGATTCAATCCTGATGAAACCTTTCAGAACCGAAGGTTGCGCCTGAATCGCAGCTCCTCAATACCGTCGAAGAAGGGGTCTGGGCCATCTCGACCGATGTCATAGTACATCCTGAGGCATCGTCCCGGCAGAGGAGCAGGCTCTACGCTTCGCCTGCGCGCGCCCGGTGTGAGGCAGTCCGCGCATTTCGGGGCTGTTTCGATGACGATGTTGTTTGCTCGCCGGGTCCTGGCGCTGGTCGGTGGTCTTGTGCTCACGCTGGCGCTGCTGGCCCTGCCTCAGACCGCGCAGGCCCAGCACACCTCGCTTCTCTGCCCGCCTCAGAGCGCGACCGTTACCCAGGGCGGCACCGTCACGATCGACGTTACGGACTGTACCAGCACCATAGGCTTCGCAGGCATCGGTGACGTCGATGGCGGCAGTTATGGGGCTGCGGATTTCGAGGACCATGGTGCCGGGGTTCTGCGGATCACGGGCGGGCGATGGTTCCTGGATTACAGCCACAACGGGTCGACCGGGGTAGGCGGCACCGATGTGTTCGAAATCACGGAGGGGAATGGCGATGGCGATGTCCGGGTCACCGTCACGATCACCGCTTCCGCATCACCGATAACCGTGCTGCCGGGTAGCTTGCCGGTCCTTCGCGCGGGTACCCCATTCTCTCAGACGCTCACGGCCAGCGGCGGACTAGCCCCCTACACCTTCACCCTGCAGTCAGGCGTTCTGCCCGCCGGGCTGACGCTTCGAGCGGAGGGGTTCTGTCCGGCTCCCCGACAGAGCGTGGGGGTTATTCGTTCAGCGTCCGCGCACGAGACGCGACCAGCCCGACCGCACAGTTCGTCGATAAGGGCTATACGGGATCGGTCCAGAACCCTTCGCTGGCTCTGGTTGACAATACCGGTACGGCCTCGTTGGGCGCACCCTTCTCGCAGACCCTGGCGACCAGTGGTGGCGTCGCACCGTACAGTTACATGGTGGAAACCGGCAGCTTCCCCGCCGGCATCTCGATGTCGTCCGCCGGCGTCATCAGCGGCACCACGAATGCGGTCGTGGGTGACTACACAGTCGGTCTGAGGGTCACTGATGCCAGTACCGGGTCCGGCAGCTATTTCGAACTGGAGACCTTTACACTCTCCGTGGCGGCTCAGCCGACCGTATCGATCTCGGTATCACCCGCCAGCGTCAACGAGGACGGTGCCGGCAACCTGACCTATACGGTAACCCGCAGCGCGGCGTCGGCCAGTCCGCTAACGGTCAATCTGACCACGTCGGGCTCGGCGACTGCCGGAACGGACTATAGCGGCAACGTATCCACTGTCACGATTCCGGCTAACTCGACCACGGGGAGTGTCGTGATCGATCCGACGGCCGACAGCCTGTTCGAACCGAACGAGACGGTCATCCTCACGATCGCTTCAGGGGCCGGCTATGCCGTGGGTTCGCCCGGTTCTGCGACCGGAACCCTGACCAACGACGACGCGTCGGGAACATCGACCTTCTGTCCCAATCTATACGCCACGGTCGCCTATGGCGGCTCGGTAAGCATCAACGCCGGATCCTGTCATGTCGGTTTCGGGCTCGGCACCGTCGTGACCCAGGCCACACATGGAACCGGCACTGTCGGACCGTTCGGCGCGAACCAGACGATCAACTATGCCCATAACGGGACCAGCGGTGCGAGCGATGTCTTCACCGTCCTGGACGGTGAGGCGCCGCCGAATAACTTGATCAGGGTCAACATCACCATTCTGCCGCCAGTGTCGTCGATCGTCGTCACGCCCGCTGACCTGCCAGGCATGACGGCGGGTACGGCATTCAGTCAGGCTTTGACGTCGACGGGCGGGACGGGACCCTACACCTATTCGCTCGCCAGTGGTGCCTTGCCCGTCGGGCTGAGCCTGAGTTCGTCGGGCCTTCTGTCCGGGACGCCGACGGAGCGCGGAACCTACACCTTCAGCGTTCAATCCCAGGATTCTCTCGGGGCCACGGCGGTGAAAGGCTTCACCGGCACGGTGCAGGCGGGTTCTCTTTCCCTGGCCGTCAATACCGGGACGGCAAGCCAGGGCTCAGCCTATTCGCAGACGCTCGTCGCCAACGGCGGTGTCGCCCCGTACAGCTATCTGCTGGAGACCGGCAGTTTTCCGCCCGGCATCACGATCTCGTCGGCCGGTGTCATCAGCGGCACGACGACGGCGGCTCCCGGCAGCTATCCTGTGACCCTGCGGGTCACCGACAGCAGCACGGGCCCGGGCAACAACTTCGAGCTTGAGACCTTCACCCTCACTGTCGCCGATCTCCCGACCGTCTCGATCTCGGTATCGCCCGCCAGCGTCAGCGAGGATGGGGCGACCAATCTGACCTATACGGTGACCCGCAGCGTGGCCTCGGCCAGCCCGCTTACCGTCAATCTGACCGCGTCGGGCACGGCGACATCCGGCACGGACTATACTGGCAACGTCACCAGCGTCACCATCCCGGCCAATGCGACCACCGCCACCGTCGTGCTCGACCCGACCGTCGATGCCGGTGTCGAGGCGGATGAGACGGTCATCCTGACGGTCGCCAACGGGACCGGCTATGTGGCCGGTGCGCCGTCTTCTGCCACGGGGACCATCCTGAACGACGACGTGCCGTCGGTGTCGATCGCCGTGGCTCCGGCCTCAGTAAACGAAGATGGTGCGCCCAATCTGGTCTATACCCTGACGCTCAGCCAGGCTTCCGGCTCGGCCATCAGTGTGAACCTCACCACCGGCGGAACGGCGACCAGTGGCGCGGACTATGCCACCTTCACCAGCCCGGTGGTCATCGCGGCGGGTGCGACGACGGCGACCGTGGTCGTCAATCCGACGCCCGACGCCACCATCGAGCCGGACGAGACGGTGATCCTGACGCTGGCGGCAGGCACAGGCTACACGGTCGGCGCGCCTGCTTCGGCGACGGGCACGATTGCGAACGACGACCTGCCCTCGCTGACCGTCAACGACGTGTCATTGAACGAGGGCGATGCCGGGACGACCACGGCGACCTTTACCGTCAGCCTGTCGGCACCCGCCGGACCGGGCGGCGTGACGTTCGACATCACGACGGCCAACAACAGCGCGACGGCGGGCGTGGACTATGTCGCGCGCAGCCTGACAGCCCAGACCATTGCGGCCGGGGCCAGCACCTATGCCTTTGACGTGCTGATCAACGGCGATCTGCTGAACGAGTTGTCCGAAGCGTTCTTCGTCAACGTCAGCAATGTGAGCGGAGCGCTGGTCGCGGATGGCCAGGGACGCGGCACCATCCAAAACGACGATGCCGTACCGACGCTGTCCATCGACGATGTGACGCTGGTTGAAGGCGACAGCGGCTTCACCAACGCCGTGTTCACCGTCACCCTGAGCGCCGCCAGCGGTCGTGCGGTCACCGTGATCTATGCCACGGCCAATGGCACGGCCACGGCCGGTGTCGACTATGCGGCCGCCAGCGGCACCCTGACCTTCGCGCCGGGCGTCACCACCCAGACCATCTCGCCCGCAGTTCTGGGCGACACGGCGGTGGAGGGAGACGAAACCTTCGACATCACCCTGTCCGGCCCCATCAATGCAACCCTCGCCGACGGCGCGGGGCGGGCGACGATCCAGAACGACGACGCGACCCCCATCCTGACGAGCATCGCGCCCGCGTCCGGGCCGGCTTTGGGCGGCACCGTCGTCACCCTGACCGGCTCTGACCTGACGGGCGCGACAGGGGTGCGGTTCGGTGCGACGCCCGCGCGCAGCTTCACCGTCAACGGTCCGACCTCCATCACTGCCACGGCCCCGGGCGGGACCGGTGTGGTCGATGTCACCGTCATCACCCCCAGCGGGACCACGGCGGTGACGGCGGCCACCCGGTATACCTTCATCGGTGCGCCGGTCGGCTCCGGGCTCAATCTGACGGCCCCCTACAATGACGGCACAGGCACGGCCGCCAGCCTGGACCTGTCGACGGTCGTAACGGGCGCGGTGACCAGCTATGCGGTCGGGACGGCCACGCGCGGCACGGTCACCGCCACGGGATCGCAGGTTCTGTATGTGCCCAACGTCGGTTATGCCGGGCCGGACAGCTTCACCTTCACCGCCACCGGGCCTGGAGGGACGTCCACACCGGCCACTGTCAATGTCAATGTCAGCCTGCCTAACCTGACCCTGGTGCCCGGCACCCTGGCCAACGGACAGCGCGGCCAGGCCTACAGTCAGACGCTGGCGGCGAACGGGGGTGTGGGCCCCTATAGCTACACCGTCACAGCAGGCGCGCTGCCGACCGGTCTGACCCTGTCGCCTGGCGGGGTCCTGTCCGGCACACCCCAGGCCAGCGGGGCGTTCAACATCAACGTCACCGCGACGGACAGCTCGACCGGTGCCGGTCCCTTCTCAATCGTGCGCGGCTATACGCTCAACATCGCGGCCCCAACGGTCACACTGACGCCCGCCGCAGGGCCGCTGTCGGGCGCGACGGTCGGTGTCGCCTACAGTGAACCGCTGTCGGCCAGTGGCGGCGTCGCGCCCTACAGCTTTGCTGTTACGACCGGGTCGTTGCCGACCGGTCTGACGCTCGGAGCCAATGGCAATCTGACGGGCACGCCCACGACATCCGGCGTCTTCACCTTCACCGTCACCGCCACCGATGCGGCGGCGGTCGGATCGGGTGGCCCCTATACAGGATCGGCGGTCTACACCCTGTCGGTCGGCGATGCCGTCCCTGTGGCGGCTGCGACCAGCGTGACCGTCGCCTATGGTGCGGGGGCCACGGCTGTCGCGCCGGTCCTGAGCGGAGGTCCCACAACCAGCGTGGCGGTCGTCTCGGTCCCGACCCGGGGTACGGCGACGGCGTCCGGCACCACGCTGAGCTACACGCCCAATGCCGGGGCCTATGGCACTGACACCTTCTCCTACGCGGCCACGGGACCGGGCGGCACGTCCGCCCCGGCCATAGTGAGTGTCACCATTTCGGCTCCAACCTTGAGCCTTAGTCCCACGACCTTGACGGCGGCCCAGGAAGACGTGGCCTATTCCGCATCGCTGACGGCTTCCGGAGGAGCCGCACCCTATACGTTCGCCGTAACGGCCGGGACACTGCCGACCGGGCTGACGCTCGCTTCGGGCGGCACCCTGTCCGGCGTGCCGACGGCACAGGGCAGCTACAGCTTCACAATCACCGCGACCGACAGTTCGACGGGTGCGGGACCGGCTTCGATCAGCCAGGCCTTCGCCCTGACGGTCGGGGCGCCGCCGCCGCCAGTCGTCGTCTCGCCGCCGGGCACGATCCCGGCCGAGGGAGGCTCGCGCGGGGGTGAGCCCGTCCGGATCGACCTGTCGGCTCTGGTGTCGGGCGACGTCACCGAAATCCGCATCGGCACGCCGCCGCAGAATGGAACCCTGACCCTGGAAACGGTAGCCGGGCCCAACGGACCGATCGTCACGGCGATCTACACCGCCAACGCCGGTTTTGAAGGGACGGACAGCTTCACCTTCCTGGCCGTGGGTCCGGGCGGGACGTCCGGGCCCGCGACCGTCAGCCTGAATGTCGTCGGCCTGGATCCCACGGCGCCGAATCTGGCCGCCACGACCGAGCAGGGTCGACCGGTTACGGTCAATCTGACGGCTACAGCGACCGAGGGGCCGTTCAGCGATGCCGCCATCGTCTCGATCAGTCCCGCGGCGGCGGCGACAGCAGTGCTGGTGCCGGGCGGAATTGCGGGAGATCGCACCTTTGCGATGACCCTCACGCCGCGCGCCGATTTCAGCGGCGTGGTCGTTGTCACCTATACGCTCAGCAATAGTGTCGGCACCTCGCTTCCGGCGACGGTGACCCTGACCGTCAGCGCGCGTCCCGACCCGTCGGCCGCCCCCGATGTGCGGGCCCTGTCGACGGCCCAGGCCGAGGCCGCGCGCCAGTTCGCGACGACCCAGCTGGGCAACTTCAACCGCCGCAACGAACAGCTGCATGGCGACGGGCGTGGCGGCTCAGCCATGGGGCTGTCCCTGACCGGTGGCCGCAACGGTCTGTTCCAGAGTCCGCTCGACGAACTGCCCTGGGCCCAGCGCGAGCGGGAACTGGCCGAGGACCGAGAAGCCTCGCTGCTCGAACTGCCCGACCACATGGGCCGCCCGGATACAAGCGCGCTAGGTGCCGCGAGTGCTCAGACCGCCGCGTCCGGTGGCGCACCCCGCGAGACCGGCGATATCGCCTTTTGGAGCGGCGGCGCGGTCACGGTCGGGGGCTATGACGAGACCGCCCGGACGTCCAGCTTCGACGTCAGCACCTCGGGCATCAGTGCGGGGGCCGACGTCACGATCAGTGACCAGCTGACCATCGGCGCGGGCGGCGGCTATGGCTCGCAACGCACCGACATCGGCGAAAGCGAGACCGGGCGGCTGGATGGCGAGACCTGGAGCGCGGCCGTCTATGGCAGCTATCGCCCGACGCCCGGCCTCTTCATCGACGGCGTGCTGGGCTATGGGACCCTGGCGTTCGACACGCGTCGTCTGGCGGCCAACAGCCTGGTCGCCCAGGGCGAGCGGGACGGGGACATGGTGATGGCGTCCCTGACCGCCGGCTGGGATCGTCAGCGCGGGTCATCCTTGTTCTCGACCTACGGCCGGATCGACTATGTGCTGACCACGCTGGATGCCTATGCGGAGACGGGGGCGGGCCTCTACAACCTGTCCTTCGACGAGCGTGAGCTGGAGTCCGTCATCGGGGCCATGGGCATCCGCGCCCAGATGGAGCGCCAGTTCCGTGACAGCGTCCTGATCCAGACGGGGCGACTGGAATGGCGCCACGAGTTCGGTGGGCTGGACGGACAGGCGCTGGACTATGCCGACATCGGGGGCTTCCGTTATGTGATCGACGGCGAGCGCTGGATGCGGGACGAACTGGCCGCCGAACTGGGTCTGGAGATGCGCTACGACAGTGGACTGGTGCTGGGCGTCGACATCGGCGGTCGCTTCAGCAACGGCAGCCGGGGGGCGACACTCCGGTTCCTGCTGGCCAAGCGGTTCTAGGGCGGTGGTGAACCGGGGCGTGGGCGCATCCGTCCACGCCCCGGCCCTTTGCTCATCGGCGACTGGACTTTGGGCCGTAGGGAATGCTCTGTTGGGCGTTCGAGGGCGCGGCATCGCTTCATTGCGAGCGGAGACGCCCCGATCCATGGGGAAGAACCAGATGAAGCGCCTGCTCCTGGCCACGGCGGCCTCCTTGTCTTTTGTCGCACCGGCATGGGGTCAGACTCCGGCACCGGCAGAGCCGCAGCCGGCCCAGGACGCGACGACATCCGCCGCTGCGACGGCAGATGCCGACAAGGATGACGACGCCAAATGGGACGTTCAGGCCCCGCCGGGACCGTCGCGCGACATCTCCATCGACGTGACGCGCGGCACCTGGATGTCGCTCGATGTCAGCCCGGACGGCCAGACCGTCGTCTTCGACCTGCTGGGCGACATCTATGTCATGCCGATCGGGGGCGGGGAGGCGCGCGCCATCGCCAGCGGCATCGCCTGGGACATGCAGCCGAAATGGTCGCCGGACGGGCGGCACATTGCCTTCACTTCGGACCGGGCGGGCGGTGACAACATCTGGATCATGGACGCCGACGGGTCGAACCCGACGCAAGTCTCCAAGGAAACCTTCCGCCTGCTGAACCAGCCCGAATGGTCGCCGGACGGCGAGTTCGTGATCGGGCGCAAGCACTTCACCTCAGCCCGGTCGCTGGGGGCCGGCGAGCTGTGGATGTATCACCGCTCGGGCGGCGGCGGGGTGCAGATGACCGAGCGCCGCACGCCCCAGAAGGACACGGGCGAGCCCGCTTTTTCGCCCGACGGCCGCTATGTCTATTTCAGTGACGACGCCACGCCGGGTAACACCTTCGAATATTCCAAGGACGTCAACGGCCAGATCTACATCATCCGCCGGCTGGACCGCGAGACGGGCGAGATCGAGCCCTATGTCACCGGCCCCGGCGGCTCGATCCGTCCGACGCCATCCCCGGACGGCCGTTCGCTGGCCTTCATCCGCCGGGTTCGGTACCAGTCGGTCCTGTATGTGATGGACATCGAGTCCGGGCGCGAGACGCCGGTCTTCTCGGGCCTTGACCGCGATCTTCAGGAAACCTGGGCCATCCACGGCGTCTATCCGGCGATCAGCTGGACGCCGGACAATCGCTCCATCGTCTTTTGGGCCGACGGCCGGATACAGCGGGTCGAGGTCGCCTCCGGCACCGTGTCCGACATTCCCTTCCACGTGGCCGACACGCGCCGCATCCAGGAGCCGGTGCGCACCATCGTCGATGTCGCGCCGGACCAGTTCGATGTGAAGATGATCCGCTGGGCCAAGCCTTCGCCGGATGGGTCACGCGTCGTGTTCGAGGCGCTGGGCAATCTGTGGATCCGCGACCTGCCGACCGGCACGCCGCGCCGTCTGACACGTCAGTCCGACCACTTTGAACTCTACCCCTCGTGGTCCCGCGACGGGCGTTCGGTCGTCTACACGACCTGGGACGATCAAGAGTTGGGCACGGTGCGGGTGGTGTCGGCCAATGGCGGCGAGGGGCGCGTGGTCACGCAGAACCCCGGCCACTATGTCGAGCCGACCTTTTCTCCGGACGGGCGAACCATCGTCTATCGCACCGTCGATGGCGGGGGTCTGACGAGCGCCCTGTGGAGCCGAAATCCAGGCATCTATCGCGTGGCGACCTCGGGCGGGGAGGCCGTTCGCATCACCGACGAGGGCGTCGGCCCGCAGTTCGGGGCGGACGGCGAGCGGCTGTTCCTGACCGGTCGCGACGGCGACAAGCGCACGCTGATCTCCGTCGATATCGACGGCGCCGACCAGCGGACCCACCTGACCTCGGAATGGGCCAATGAATTCGCCATCTCGCCGGACGGTCGCTGGATCGGCTGGACCGAGCGGTTCAACGCCTTTGTTGCGCCCTTCGTGGCGGCGGGACGGCCGATCGCGGTCAGCACTGACAGCAAATCTCTGCCTCAGGCGCGGGTCACGCGCGACTCCGGCGAGTGGCTGAGCTGGTCCGGCGATTCACAACGTCTGCAATGGTCGCTGGGGCCGGAGCTGTTCACCCGCGACCTCAACCAGGCCTTCACCTTCGTGGACGGCGCACCGGACGAACTGCCCAAGCCGGACGAGCGCGGCATCGACATCGGCTTCACCGCCGACGCCGACAAGCCGCAGGGCCGGATGGCCCTGACCGGGGCGCGGCTGATCACCATGAACGGCACCGAGGTCATCGAGAACGGGGTCGTCATCGTCGACGGCAACCGGATCGAGGCCATCGGACCCGCGGCCTCGACCCCTGTCCCAGCGGGCGTTCCGGTCATGGACATGGCGGGCAAGACCATCATGCCCGGCATCATCGACGGCCACTGGCACGGGGCGATGGGTTCCGACGAGATCATCCCGGAGCAGAGCTGGGTCAACTATGCGTCGCTGGCCTTCGGGGTGACGACGATCCACAACCCCTCGGCCGACACCAGCGAGATCTTCGCCCACAGCGAGCTGGCGCGGGCCGGGCGGGTGGTGGCTCCGCGCATCTTCTCGACCGGCACTATCCTGTATGGTGCGACCAGCGGGGCGACGGCCAAGATCGACAGCCTGGACGACGCCCTGTCCACCTTGCGCCGCATGCAGGCGGCCGGGGCCTGGAGCGTCAAGAGCTACAACCAGCCGCGCCGCGATCAGCGCCAGCAGGTCATCGAGGCGGCGCGCCAGCTGAACATGTCCGTCGTGCCGGAAGGTGGCTCGCTGTATCAGCACAATATGTCGATGATCATCGACGGCCATACCACGATCGAGCATTCGATCCCGCTGGCGCGGCTGTACGACGACGTGCACCAGCTGTGGCGTCAGACGAACGTCAGCTACAATCCGACCATCGTGGTGGCCTATGGCGGCAGCTATGGCGAAAACTACTGGTATCAGGAAAGTCAGGTCTGGAACGATCCAATCCTGACCCAGTATGTCCCGCGGCGTCAGCTGGACGCTCGGGCCCGTCGCCCGGTCACCGCACCGGACAATGAGTGGAACCACATCTCCGTGGCGCGCGAGGCGACCCGCCTGGCCAACGAGGGCGTCAACGTCCAGATCGGGGCCCATGGCCAGCGCGAAGGCCTTGCCGCGCACTGGGAGATGTGGAGCCTGGCCCAGGGCGGCATGGCCCCTCTGGAGGTCATCCGCGCCGGCACGCTGAACGGGGCCAGGGGCCTGGGCCTGGACCGCGACCTGGGCTCGTTGGAGGTCGGCAAGCTGGCCGACATGGTGGTGCTGAACTCCAATCCGCTGGACAACATCCGCAACACCACGGCCATCGCCTACACCATCGCCAATGGCCGCGTGTACGACAGCGGCATGAACGAGGTCGCCCCGCGCCAGCGGCCGCGTCAGCCATTCTGGTTCTCGGGCGCGGACGGCGAGGCGGTGTCGACGACGGCGACCGAGAGCGACACCCACGGCCACGACAGCCACTAAGGCCTTCTCCCTCCCCTTATGGGGAGGGTGGCTGAGCCGAAGGCGAAGACGGGTGGGGAGCCGCAGCTCGGTCTTGCTCCGGCTGAACACGCCCCACCCGGTCGTCGCTGCGCGCCGACATCCCTCCCCTTGAAGGGGAGGGAGATTTACTCCGCGCTGTAGCGCTCGGCCACAGGTTCGTAGCGGTCCCAGACCTTGCGGTCGGCCAGCGAGCGCAGCAGCTTGATGTATTCCGCATGGGTCCAGGCCAGCGGCGTGGCCGAGTTGGTGCCCTGGCCGGGCTGGTAGTCATAGGCCGTGGGGTTGCCGACGCCGTCCCAGACCTGTTCCGGCAGCAGCAGTCCGCCGTTGGCGAAAGATTCCATGCCGCGGACATACAGCAGGCGGATGCCGTTCAGGCTGGATTCGCGCCAGCTTTCGTTGCCGGAGGTGTCGGCCAGGACAGCGGCCAGGTCATAGTGTCCGCGCTCGCCGGTGAAGAAGGGCCAGACCCGGCCGCGCTGGCCGGGGGTCATGCCGCCGACACCATAGCCGTTGCCGGTCTCGACATTCTCGCCATAGCCGTCGTTGCCATAGCGGCGCCAGGCCGGAACACCGTTCAGGTCATAGCGAACCCGCAGCCGATCCTCGCGTGTCTGGTCGTCATATTCGGGCAGGGTGGCGACGATCGAAGAGGCATAGGGCGGGCGCACGCCATAGCGAACCAGTTCCAGGAAGCCGCCGTCGACGATCTGATCCTCCGGCAGCCCCTGCTGAGCATTGGCCTCACCGATGGGCGCGCGGTCGTTGGGGTCCTCGTTGCGGGTGATGCGCACGAAGTATTTGCCGTCGCCCAGCGAGCCCTCGGTCGTGAACATGCGGCTCTCGATCTTGCCCGCATAATCGTCGGCGGTGGCCAGGTAGCGGTCAGCGGATGCGGTGTCGCCGGACGCCCGCGCGATCTCGGCGGCCGTGACCAGACCCGCGACCACGGCGGCGGTGGTGGAGGGGGAGTAGCCTTCCTGCTCCTCCCATCGCTCCTGCTGGGTCCAGGGCGGGGTGACGGTGCGGTCGTTCCAGTTCAGCCCCAGCTTGCCCCCCTCGACCAGGAAGTCGGCGGCGGGCTTGATCATGCGGGTGTACATGCCGGCCATTTCGGCGTCTGAGACCAGACCGGCCTTCCAGAGCTTGTAGCCCAGCATGATGGGCATGGCGGTCTGGTCCAGCTGGACCGCGACCCATTCGATGGTGCCGTCGACCCAGGTCTTCTGCAGGAACCAGCCCGTGGCCCCTGTATTACCGGGCGTGTCGGCGCGGACCTGCACCTGCGGCAGGTAGCGGAAGGCGGCCAGCGGCGTCTGGGTGTCGCCCAGCGCCAGCATGGCCATGGCCACCTGATAGAAGTCGCGCGGCCAGACGGCCTTGTAGCCGGTCGAGGGATTGGTCGCATCGACCGTGTCGCCCCACGGATTGGACAACGACGCGATCAGGGCCCCGGCATGGGTGCGATCCTCCTGCACCTTCAGCATCAGGGCCGAGGCATAGGCCAGCTTGCCGCCGTCGGTGGACTGTTCGGCGATGCGGGGCAGATCGGTCAGGGCGGCGATATAGTCTTCCCAGCCGACGGCGGAGCCCTCGCCGTTGAACTTGGCCAGGACGTTGTCTAGGCCTGTCTGGAAAGTCCCGTTGGCCGTGGATACGGCTGCTTCTCGGCTATCACCGAAGCCGATGACGAAATCCATTTCGACCGGCTGGCCTTCTGGCAGAGTGCCCAATCCGCCAGTCAGCATGATGTTGCCCGGTTGGTCGCCGGTCGAGCGGTACTGGGAATCCAACCGACCGTCCTCCAAATCGGTCAAGCCATCCGAAACACCGATGAAGCCGACGCTGGCGCTCTGAAAGGGGCGGTCCGACGTCAAGATCAAGTGCGTGTCGCCTTCGTAAGCGTAGAGGGTCGACGGTCCCTCACTCTGGGGCCGACCCTGCACAATCTGCGTCGAATCCAGGACCGCTCCATGATCGCCTACGCCGGTGTTGGCGATGTGGGGCTCTAGCAGCAGGTAGGGCGTGATCTCGCCGCGCATCGCCTTGATGGTCGTGCGGACGACCAACGACTGCTGATCCGGGTCGGTGTAGATGCGCTTCTCGATCTCGTAGCGGCCCTGGTTGTCCGTGGTGATGACCCGGTAAGCCGGCGACAGCGGCCGACCGCTGGCATCGGTGTGCAGATACTCCGTGCGGCTGGTGGTGTCCGTCCCCTCGACCGACAGGCCGGTTTCGGTGACCACGGCAAAGCGCATCTGCTTGATCTGGGCCTCGTGGATGAGGCCGTACATGGTCTCGGTCAGGACGCCGTCGGCCAGGGAGAACCAGACGCGGCTGACGTCGCCGGTCGGGCCGCCGTCGGCGTAGCGGCCATCCACATAAGCCTCATAGGACGCGCCCGCGCCGGTCTTGGCGGCATTGACCCAGGTCGGGGCGTCGCCGGGCGCGCCGGGAGCGATGCGGATCTGCTCCTGGGCGAGGGCAGGGGCGGCGCACAGGGCGAGGGCGGCGACGGAGGCCAGGATGATGGACTTGGTCATGCGGGGACTCACAGGTTCGGCGACAGAAGGAAGGTCAGGGGCACGTCGAGGCGGCTGTTCCAGCTTTTCTCGTTGTGTTCGGCGGTCGGGAAAACGAGGGTCCTGAAGCGGTCGGGACCCCAGCCGGCGTCGCGGATCACCGTGTCGATGCGCGACTGGAAGAAGGCGTAGAACTGGTCCAGCGTCTCGTCGCCCCTGTCCATATAGAGGCGATGCGTCGCCGGATCGGGCAGGCCGCGCCGGATGACGTCGGACCAGGCCTGGACCACCGCCTCGCGCCAGGTGTTCAGGGCGTCGCCCTCCAGACGTTCGAGCCTGAGCGGCCAGTGGGTCGACAGGCAGGCGGCGGCGCCGAAGACCTGCGGGTATTTCATCATGGCATAGAGCGAGATCAGCCCGCCCATGCTGGAGCCCGCGATCACCGTGTCGTCGTGGCCGGGCCGGGTGCGGTATTCGGCGTCGATGCGGGGCTTCAATTCCTCGACCAGGAAGCGCAGGTATTGGTCCGAGAGGGGCTCGCCGCCGTACATCGGCATCAGGCTGTCGCGGACCTCGGCGGGCAGGGCCGCGATGAGGTCGGCGGGGACATATTCGCGCAGGCGCAGCGGCGTGTTCCAGACACCGACGACGATGGGGGCGCGGACCTGACCGGTCTCGATCAGCCGGACCAGATGCTCGTCCACGCCCCATTCGCCGAAGTTGGCGCGGGCCGGATCGAACAGGTTCTGGCCGTCATGCATGTAGAGGACGGGGTTGCGATCCGTGCCCGCGTCATAGCCGGGCGGCAGCCAGACGGTGACGTTGCGGGGGCCCAGATGGGCGGAGGAGACGGCCTCGTATTCGACCAGCCGTCCGCCCGCGATCGCGCCGGTCTGGGCCAATGCCCGTGCTTGGGCCGCGCCGGCGAACGGCAGGGCGGCGAGGGTGGCCAAGAGGCCTCGCCGGTTCACGCCTTCACCTCGCGCACGCGCAGGGACATGGCCGCGGCGATGAAGAAGCTGACCCCGCCAACGACCAAGGCCCAAATGGCCTGGGACTGGAACAGGGCGTTCAGCATCAGCCCGAGAAGCGTCGCGGCCACCAGCTGGGGCACCACGATGAAGATGTTGAAGACGCCCATATAGACGCCCATTTTTCGGCCCGGCACGGCGCTGGACAGGATGGCGTAGGGCATCGAGACGATCGAGGCCCAGGCGATGCCGACGCCGATCATCGGCAGCCACAGCATCTGCGGATCGCGGATCAGGAAGATGCCGATCAGGCCGAGACCGCCCAAGGCCAGCGCCACCGCATGGGCCCCGCGCTTGCCGATGCGACGGGCCAGCACCGGCAGGGCGAACGCGACCAGAGCCGCGACACCGTTGTAGATACCGAACAGGACGCCGACCCAGTCCGCCCCCTGATTATAGGCCGCTGTGGTCGTGTCGCTGGAGCCGAAATGGACGGCGGTAACGGCGGCGGTGGTGTAGATCCACATTGCGAACAGGGCGAACCAGCTGAAGAACTGGACCACCGCCAGGTCGCGCATGGTCTCGGGCATGCCGAACATGTCGTCCAGGATTTCGGTCAGGCCATTGGATTTCGCGGCGCGGCGGAAGGCGGCGACGACCAGTTGCAGGGCACCGAAGCCCGCAATGAAGCCGGCCAGGACATAGAGTTCCTTTCCGACGGCCTTGCGCCAGTCGGGCAGCGCGGCGGGCAGGGCGGCGGCCTGGTCGCGGACCAGCCAGACGGCGAGGCAGGCGATGGCACCCAAGGCGAGCCAGACGATGCCGCCACTCACATAGCGGGCAGCGGGCCTCAGGGCCTCGACTGCCTGAGGCGCGGGGCGTGCGCCCTCGAAGGCGTCGATCTGTTCGGGGCTGTATTCCTTGGTCGAGAAGACGGTCCAGAGGACGGCCGTCAGCATGAAGGCGGCCCCGACATAGAAGCTGATCCGCACGCTGTCGGGCACGATGCCTTCCGGCGCGGTGTTGGCGACCCCGGCCTGGGTCAGCAGCCAGGGCAGGCACGACGCGAAGACCGCGCCTGTGCCGATGAAGAAGCTCTGCATCGCATAGCCGGTGGCGCGCTGTTCCTCGGGCAGGTTGTCGCCGACGAAGGCGCGGAACGGCTCCATGGTGACGTTGATCGCCGCGTCCATGATCCAAAGCGTCGCCGCCGCCATCCAGAGCACGGGGGCATTGGGCATGAAGATCAGGGCAAGCGTCGTGGCGATGGCTCCGAACAGAAAATAGGGACGGCGGCGGCCCAGCCGGCCCCACGTCTTGTCGCTGAAATGGCCGATGATCGGCTGGACGATCAGGCCGGTCAGGGGGGCGGCGATCCAGAGGATGGCCAGGCTGTCGACCTCGGCCCCCAGGGTCTGGAAGATGCGGCTGGTGTTGGCGTTCTGCAGGCCGAAGCCGATCTGGATGCCGAAGAAGCCGACGCACATGTTCCAGATCGCCAGCCGCGTCAGGCGGGGGCGGGCGGTCAGCAGAGCCCGGGGGGCATAGTCGGTCAACGGCGGGCCCTTCCGATCGGCACGAAGCGAATGGCCTGGCCACCGCCGGGCGCGAGGCGCAAGGCCAGAGTATCGGCGGCGCTCACTTCACGCTGTTCGATCACGATGTCCTCGCGCTTGCCCTTCCAGTCCGCCTCGGGGCCGTCGCGATAGATTTCGGCACGGTAGCGGCGTCCCGCGTCGAGGAAGCCCAGATGGGCCGACAGCACGCGCGGCTCCTCGTCGGTGACGGCTCCCAGGCACCAGATGTCGGAGTTCCGGTCCTTGCGGGCGGTGACGACATAGTCGCCGATCTCGCCGTCAAGCACGCGGGTCTCGGCCCAGTCGACCGGCACGTCCTTGATGAACTGGAAGGGAGCCGGATTGGCCTCGTAGTTTTCCAGCAGATCGGCCGCCATCTGGATCGGGCTGTAGATGACGACATACAGCGCCAGTTGCTTGGCCCAGGTGGTGGCGATGCCGTCCGGGCTGCGGGTCTGCATGCCGAAGATGCCGGGGGTGTAGTCCATCGGCCCGGCCAGCAGGCGGGTGAAAACCAGATTGGCCTCATGCTCCGGCGGATTGCCCGGCTGGCCCCAGGCACTGAACTCCATCCCGCGCGCGCCTTCGCGGCTGATCATATTGGGGTAGGTCCGCCGCAGGCCGGTGTCCTTGAACGGTTCGTGGGCATTGACCGCCACCTGATACTTGGCCGCCGTCTCGACGACCCGCATGTGGTGCTGGGCCATAGGCTGGCTTTCGTGCCAGGCCAGGCGCGGCTGGCCATCGGGCCCGGCGACCCGTGCCCCGCCTGCATCGGCGACATAGCCGGTCTTGACCGAATGCCAGCCAAAACGCTGCATCTGGGCGAAGGCGGGGTCCAGCTGCTTGTCATAGTGATAGGCGTTGCCGCCCGTCTCGTGGTGGCCGATGATCTCCACGCCCTTCTGGCGGGCATAGGCGGCGACGCGCTCAATGTCGAAATCCGGATAGGCCTCGGTGAAGCTGTAGTCCCAGCCGGTGCCGAACCAGTCGCCGTCCCAGCCGACGTTCCAGCCCTCGATCAGCACACCGCCAAAGCCATGCTCGGCCGCGAAATCGATGTGTTTGATGGCGTTTTCGGTCGTGGCCCCGTGTTTGGGCCCGGAGTTCCAGCTCTTCAGCTCCAGATGCATCTCCCACCAGATGCCGATGTATTTCATGGGCCTGAACCAGCTGACATCACCCAGCACATTGGCTTCGTTCAGATTCAGGATCAGGTGGGACTCGACCAGATCGCCCGCGCGGTCCGCGATCTGCAGCGTGCGCCATGGCGTGGCGAAGGGGGCGGTGCGTTCGACGGCGGCATTGGTCAGGCCGGGCGTCAGCGCCGCCTTGAACCGCCCGCCCTCGACCCGGCGCAGGTTCATGCCGGCATAGTCGACGCAGGCCGCCTCGTGCAGCGAGACATGCAGGCCGTTGTCGGTGCGCACGGTCAGCGGCGTCTGGGCGACGCCTACACCATCGATGCGGGTGCGGTTGTAGAGGTATTCCTCGCGGTTCCATTCGAAGGCCGGTATCCACCAGGCGGTGCCGGGCTCGACGACGGCGAACTCCGTCAGCTCGTCGCCGATGCGGACGGTTGTCAGGCCGGGCTGTTCGGGGAATTCGTAGCGGAAGCCGATGCCGTCGTCATACAGGCGGAATACGACATCCAGCCGCCGCTGCAAACCGTTTCGCTCCGTCAGATGAACGCGCAGCTGAGTGTAGCGATTGCGGATGAAGCGCTGCTCGCCCCACGGCTGCTCCCAGGTGTCGTCGTGCTGGGTCGGGGCCTCGGCGGTGACCGTGAAGTTGCGCTCCAGCTTGGGTCCGTCGGTCAGGATGAAGCCCAGCCGCGACGGCGCGATCACCGGGCGACCCAGGCGCGCGACCGAATACTCGGGGCGACCCTCGCCATTCACGCCGACCTGGACCGACAGGACGCCGTCGGGCGACGTGGCCCCGACAGATGTCGCAGGCGTTTGCGCGCGGGCTATTGCAGGCGCTGCCGCAATCATGGCGGTCGTCGAGATCAGGAAGCGGCGGGTCAGCATGGTCGGGCACTCCGGTAACAGGGACTTGCCAAGCGCGGCCGCAGCAGCGCAGAACAAGCAAGGTTTGCAGCAAATTTTGCAGACGTGGATTCGACCGGAGCCGCCGCGTGACCCGCAACACCCGTCTGGAAGACCTGGCCAAGCTGGCGGGCGTCTCGATCTCGACGGCGTCGCGGGCGCTGAACGACAGCCCGGCGGTCAATGCGCGGACCAAACAGCTGATCTGGAAGCTGGCGCGCGAGCATGACTATCCGTTCCGGCGCTACATGCCCGCCGGACCCGTGGGGGCCGAGGGCGTCATCGCCCTCGTCACACCGCGTCCGCAGGGCCGGGAAGGGCGCCTCAGCGATCCCTTCTTTCTGGAACTGCTGGCGGGGGTCGGCGAGGCGGCCCGCGAGCGGGGATGCGACGTGATCTTGAGCCACTTCTCGCCGGCCAACCATGACGACATGGCGGCGGCCATGAACACCCGTGCCGACGGCGTGATCTTTCTGGGGCAGAGCTTTCTGCATCAGAGCCTGAACCGGCTGGCCGAAACTGAGGGGCGTTTCGTGGTCTGGGGCGCCGAGCTGGCGGATCAGCTCTATTGCTCCGTCGGGTCCGACAATCTGGCGGGGGGACGACGCGCGACCCTGCATCTGGCGCGGCTGGGGCGAAAGCGGATCGTGTTCCTGGGCGATCTGGACCCGCCCGAATCGATGCAGCGGCACCGGGGCTATCTGGAGGCCCTGGCCAGGTCCGGGCTCGACGCCGATCCCGACCTGATCATGGAGGCGCATTTCGAGGTCGAGTCCGCCGAGGCGTCGGTCGACAGCCTGATCCGGCGCGGCGTCCAGTTCGACGGCGTTGTCTGCGCCTCGGACCAGATCGCGCTTGGGGCCGTGCGCGCCCTTTTGCATACGGGCCTGCGGGTGCCCGAAGATGTCTCGGTCATCGGCTTCGATAACGTGCCCTTCAGCCGATACAGCCGCCCGGCCCTGACGACGATCGCCCAGGACACGATGAAGGCGGGTCGCCTGCTGGTGTCCAAGCTGCTGGACAACTCCGGCACATCGGTCGGCCGGTCGGAGCGTATCCCCACCGATCTGATCGTGCGCGAGAGCTGCGGCGGTTAGGATCATGCCGTGGCCATGACCAGCCCGGCCATGGGCGGCAGCTGACCCTCCGGCGGAGCGTTCAGATTGACCGCCTCAATGACGCGCCAGCCGTCAGGCAGGGTCCAGTCGGCGGCCGCATGGCCCAGGTTGAAGACGCAGATCAGCCGTTGATTTCCCTGGGTGCGCTCGAAGCTGAGCAGGCCGGGGCCCGCGTCCAGCATCGCCATATCGCCCCACATCAGGGCGGGCTGCGACTTGCGGAACGCCACCAGACGCCGGGTGGAATGCAGCATGGAGGTTGGGTCCGCCTCCTGACGATCCACGGCCAGGGCGGCATGGCGCGGGTCCACCGGCAGCCATGGCTCGACGGACGAGAATCCCGCCTGCGGCCGATCGGCCGTCCACGGCATGGGGGTGCGGGCCCCGTCCCGGCCAAGCGTCTGGGGCCAGTTGGTGATGGCCTCGGGATCGGTCAGCCGCTCGAACGGCACCTCGGCCTGGGGCAGCCCCAGTTCCTCGCCATAGTAGATGAAGACATTGCCGCGCAGGCACATCAGCAGCAGCATCGCCATCTCGGCATAGGCCTTGGGGTCGCGGCCCTGGGCCCAGCGCGAAATGGCGCGCGGCGCGTCGTGGTTCGAGAAGGTCCAGGACGGCCAGCCCTGACCACCGCGCCCGTGCCAGACCTCGGCCCCCGCGCGCACCAGATCCGGAGCCAGGGACGGCGCATAGAGGTAGAGGAAGCCATAGGCGCTGTTCAGATGCGTGTCGCCGGCGGTGAAGGCCTGCATCTCGCGCTCGGCATGGTCGCCGCCGACCTCGGCCACGCTGAACCGGCCGCCATAGCTGTCGGTCAGGGCGCGGATGCGGGCGACGAAGTCGACGATGCCGGGCTGGGACTGGTTGTTGATCTTGTCCTGAAAGTCGAAGGGGCGGGTCCGCTTGCCGCCGGGGGGCAGGGGTGGATTGTCCGTTAGTTTCGGATCGTGCATCGCGAAGTTGATGGCGTCGAAGCGGAAGCCGTCCACCCCCCGATCCAGCCAGAAGCGGGCGGCGTCCAGAAGGGCGTCCTGAACGTCCGGATTGTGCAGGTTCAGCTGCGGCTGCGAGGGCAGGAAGTTGTGCATGTAATACTGGCCGCGCCGGGCGTCCCAGGTCCAGGCCGGGCCGCCGAAGACGGACTGCCAGTTCGACGGCGGCGATCCGTCGGGCTTGGCATCGGCCCAGACGTACCAGTCGGCGTGCGGACCGGTGCGCGACTGTCGGCTGGCGTCGAACCAGGCGTGCTGGTCCGAGGTATGGGCGAACACCAGGTCGGTGATTATCCGCAGGCCCAGACGATGAGCCTTGTCGATCAGCCGGTCAAAATCGGCCAGGGTGCCGAAGATCGGATCGACGTCGCAATAGTCGGCCACGTCATAGCCGAAATCTTTCATGGGCGAGGTAAAGAAGGGGCTGATCCAGACCGCATCCACGCCGAGCGAGGCGATATGCCCGAGCCGATCGGTGATGCCGTTCAGGTCACCGATACCGTCGCCGTTGCTGTCGGCGAAACTGCGCGGATAGACCTGATAGATGACGGCCCCGCGCCACCATTCGGTGTCGGCGGCGGTCTGCACGGCGGGATGTTCGAGTGTCAGGGCGGTCACGTCACAGGGCCTTCGGATACACAGACGACATAGCCCAGGGCGGGCACGGAAACAGAGACGGCACCGGGGGCGGCGCTGGCGGCCGGGCAGGTGCCAATCAGGCTGCGCCAGTCTGCACTGCCGATGTCGACGGGCACATTCATCTGCCGGGCTTCGGTTGCAGTGTTGAACACCACCACGGTCTCGCCGGCATCGTCCAGACGGGACAGGGCCAGAATGCCCGGTGTCTGATCGGCGGTGCAGACCACGACGCGGCCCCGGCGCAGGCGCGGGTCGGCGGCGCGAACGCGGGTCATCTCGGCGATGCGGCGGTACATCTCGGCCTCGGTGTCGAACGGGCCCGATGCGCGACCGATGCGGCGGTCGTCGGCATAGCTGGGGACGCGGGTCTGGAACATGTCCTGACGTGATCGACGGTCGTCGCCGTCACCGGTGAAACCCTGTTCGTCGCCATAGTAGATGACCGGCACGCCGCGCCCCAGGATCATCATGGCCTGGGCCAGGGTGGCACGATCCAGCAGTTCCCGATCCGAAATGTCGGGCCGTTCCTTCAGGATCAGGTGCCCGATCCGGCCCATGTCGTGGTTGCCGATAAAGGTCGGCAGGCGCAGCGCGGCCGCCTCGCCCCCTTCATAGACGGGGTCGGAATGGAGCACGCGGGCCAGGCGATCCGCGCCCTGCGTACCGGCCACAGACTCCTGCACCGCCCGCTGCCAGGCGAAGTCCAGAACGCTGGGCAGGCCGTCGACGCGGGTGTGGCGCGCCAGCTCGCCAGGCTCGAAGGCATAGATTTCGCCGAAGATGTGGAAGTTGGGGATGCCCGCCGCCTCGGCCCGCGCCAGCATGGTGGGCACGAACGCCTGCCAGAAGGCCGGGTCCACATGCTTGACCGTGTCGATGCGATAGCCGTCGATGCCATAGCGCTCGATCCAGTCGCCGTAGACGTCGATGAAGCCCTGGATGACGCGCGGATGTTCGGTCATCACATCGTCCAGGCCCGCGAAGTCGCCGTCCAGCGCGCTCTCGCCATACCAGGCGCTGTTGCCCCTGTTGTGATACAGGCCGACCTCGTTCAGCCACGCCGGGGCCTTGGTCGTCTCCTCGCCGGCGGGCACATAGGGCGTATAGGCATAGTCGGGGCGCACGATCCGCGTAACATCGGTGCCGTCGAAGTCCGGATTGATCGGTGCGCCGTCCAGCCCGCCACGGCGCTGTACCGGATAGTCGCGGCTCCAGCGATAGTCGCAGTCGTTGGCCGGGCATTCACGGTACTGGATGACGTCCGCCGTGTGGTTGATGACGATGTCCAGATAGACTTTCATCCCCCGCGCATGGGCGGCATCGACCAGGGCGCGGAAATCGTCTTCGGTGCCCAGGTGCGGATCCACGCGGGTGAAGTCGGTGATCCAGTAGCCGTGATAGGCCGCGCTTTCCTGACCCGGACGACCCTGGACGGGCTTGTTCTTGAAGACCGGCGCGATCCACAGCGCCGTCGCGCCCAGTCCCTGGATATAGTCCAGCCGTTCGGTCAATCCCTTCAGGTCGCCGCCATGATAGAAGCCGGGATCGGTGGGATCATAGCCCGTCGCCAGCCGATCGCCGGTCAGACCGCCCCGGTCGTTGGCCGTGTCGCCATTCTCGAAACGATCCGGCAGCAGGAAATAGATGACCTCGTCCTCGGCGGGACGCTGGCGCAAATTCTCGAGGGCGGGGCTCTGAGCCCAGGCCGCGCTCGTGGCGCACGACATCACGGCACTCAGTGCGGCGCTCAGGGCGATTCGCCGCCTGCGCCCTGTCACAGCCTTTCCTCTCATGGACGGCCTCCCTCAAATGTCCACAGACGACATGGCCTGCTGGATCGCTTTGCAAGATTTTGCAGTCGTTTGACTGGCTGTCAATCCATTGATGTCGAATGGCGAAATCACGGCGAAAGGCCCCCAAAACCTTGTTGCGCCGCAATATATGCCGTTGTGGCGTCGCATTTTCGTCACTGTTCAACAGCTCATCGAGATTACAGGCTTGCAACATTCTCACAAGTTTGCATAACTTTGCGATCAGAGCCCGGACGCTTCACCAGAAATGCGACGACGGCCTGAGGGAGAGAGAATGATGAGAACCCACGTCACACGTCGTGCGCGTCTGTTGACCGGTGCCGCCATCGGTGCCGTCAGCCTTCTGGCATTCGCCGGCAGCGCGGCCGCTCAGGATGCGCCGGCCCAGCCCGATCCGGACGAAGCGACCGAGATCGACGAGGTCGTGGTCACCGGCATCCGCGCCTCCATCCAGAACTCCATCGCGGCCAAGCGCAACAACAGCTCGATCGTCGAGGTCATCACGGCCGAGGACATCGGCAAGCTGCCGGACGTGTCGATCGCCGAATCGCTGGCCCGCCTGCCGGGTCTGACGTCGCAGCGCCTGGACGGGCGCAGCCAGGTCATCAGCGTTCGCGGCCTGGGCCCCGATTTCACGACGGCTTTGCTGAACGGGCGCGAACAGGTGTCCAGCGGTGACAACCGCGGCGTCGAGTTCGACCAGTATCCGTCCGAACTGCTTAGCGGCGTGACCGTCTACAAGACGCCGGACGCCGCCCTGGTCGGGCAAGGCCTGGCCGGGACGGTCGACCTGCAAACCGTGCGTCCGCTGACCTTCGGGCGACGCGCCATCGCGGCGAACTTCCGCTACGAGCTTAACGACAAGGGCGCGCTGAACGCCGGTACCGAGGACGCAGGCGAGCGTTACAGCCTGTCCTATATCGACCAGTTTGCCGACGACACAATCGGTATCGCCTTCGGCTATGCCCACACCGGTTCGCCCTATCAGGCCGAGCAGTTCCGCGCCTGGGGCCCGCCCTATCCGACGACCGGGGACAACAATCTGGTTCTGGGGGGCGCGGAGTTCCGCGTCATGTCCGGCGACCTGCAACGCGACGCCTTCATGGGCGTGCTGGAATGGCGCCCCAACGACCGCAGCCGCACCATCATCGACGCCTATCACTCGACCTTCGACAACACCCAGATCCTGCGTGGTCTGGAAGCGCCGCTGTTCTGGGGGGGCTTGTCCGAGTTTCCTTCAAGAAACGGTGGCGCGACGCCTCCGGTACTCGGCGGCTGCGAAATTAGCGGAAATGTTCAGGTTCCCGGGCAGTGCCGTCCCGGCCCCGCACTTCGCCCCGACTTCACTGTCGAGGACGGCCTGATCACCAGCGGCACCTTCGACAACGTCAAGGCTCTGGTCCAGAACTATGAGTTCGCGCGTGAGACCGAAATCAACGCCCTGGGCTTCAACACCCAGTACGATCTGACCGACCGTGTCATGCTGGAGGCGGACGTCAGCTGGTCCAAGGCCGAGCGCAGCGACGAGCTGTATGAGACGCTGGCCGGCACGGGCCGCAACATCAATGGCGCTCTGGACTCCTTCGGTTTCCAGATTCAGCCGGGCGAGGCACCGCGCTTCACGACCAACCTCAACTATGCCGACCCCAATCTGATCGTGCTGACAAGCCCGCAAGGGTGGGGCGGAGCCTCGGCACCGAACGGTCAAGACGGCTATCTGAACAGCCCGGCCATCGAGGACGAGCTGACCGCGATCAACCTGTCGGCCCATATCGATCTTGAGGGCGGCAGCGCCTTCAGTCGCCTGGAAATCGGCGTCTATGGCAATGAGCGCGACAAATCTCTGGACAACGAGCAGTATTACCTGGTCCTGCCCAACTCGCCCGGCAATCTGCGGGTGCCCGACCAGTTCCTGCTGGAGCCGACGTCGCTGGACTTCGTCGGCATCAACGGCGGCGTGCTCAGCTACGACGTGTCCGGCCTGGTCGGCAGCGGAGCCTACAACCTGATCCCCAACCTGGATCCCAACGTCATCGCCGGCAGTTGGGCGGTCAACGAGAAGATCCTGACCACCTATATCAAGGCCGACATCGACACGACCATGGGCTCCATCCCGGTCACGGGTAACCTGGGCGTTCAGATTGTTTACACGGACCAGAGCTCGGACGGCTTCTCCGCCAATGGGTCCGACGTGAGGCCGATCACCGGCGGTGACAGCTATACGCAGCTGTATCCCTCGCTGAACCTGATCTTTGAGCCGTGGGAAAACCAGTTCGTCCGCATGGCCGCGGCCCGCACCTTTGCACGTCCCCGCATGGACGAGCTGCGTGCCTCACAGACGTACGGCATCAACTCGGCGAACCTGACCTCGACCAATCCGCTGCAGGCCTATTTCAACGGCGGCGGTGGCAATCCGGAACTGCGTCCGTGGATCGCCAATGTCTTCGACATTTCGTACGAGCGCTATTTCGGACGGTCGGCCTACATCTCGATCGCGGCCTTCTACAAGGACCTGGAATCCTACATCTACAACCAGAACGTCCTGTTCGACTTCACCGGCTATCCCACCAACCCCGGCGAAACGCCCGCCTCCTTCATCGGTCAGATTTCCTCGCCACAGAATGGCGAAGGCGGTTCGATCCAGGGCGTCGAGTTCGCGGTCTCCACGCCGTTCGACTTCATCCATCCCTGGCTGGAAGGTTTCGGTGGGACGTTCAGCATCTCTTCGACCGAGAGCGACATCACGCCCAATCCCGGCGAGCCGTCGCAGCCCATTCCCGGTCTGTCGGAAGTCGTCGCCAATGCCACGCTGTACTACGAGAAGGATGGCTTCCAGGCGCGGGTCAGCAACCGCTACCGTTCGGAGTTCACGGGTGAGGTCTCAGGCTTCGGCAACTCCCGCACCTATCGCCAGGTCGGCGAAGAGAGCGTGGTCGATGCCCAGATCGGCTATCAGTTCCAGTCCGGACCGCTGGAAGGCCTGTCCTTCCTGGCCCAGGTCAACAACCTGACGGACGAGGAGTTCACGACCAACGTCAACGGCGACGAGCGTCAGACCATCAACTACCAGTCCTATGGCCGGACCTTCCTGTTCGGCATCAACTACCGCTACTGATCGCCCTGAACGGTCGAGACTTGGGCCGCCGCGGGAAACCGGGGCGACCTTTTCTTTGGCCGGGCTTCCTTATGCCGGGTGGGGCACATTTGGTTACCGCCTGCAAGAATGCGCTGGACGTGACCGCGCACGGATGAAACCTAGGCTTCTTGATCGTCGTGCGGATGCCGCCGACGACCCCCGGGGAGAGACATGACCGACACTTCGACCGCACCACGCAAGGGCACAGGCCTGGCCTTCGCCTATGTGACCACACTGTTCTTCGCCTGGGGGTTCGCCACCTCGCTGATCGATCCGCTGATTGCGGCGGTCCGTAAGGTGTTCGACCTGACGACGACAGAGGCGCTGCTGACGGCCTCAGCCTGGTTCATCGCCTATGCAGTAGTCTCGATCCCGGCCGCCGCCATCCTGGGCAGGCTGGGTTACAGCCGGTCGATCATCTCGGCCCTGGTCGTCATGGTGCTGGGCTGTCTGATCATCCCGCTGGCGACACTGGTGGATGTCTATGAGATCGTGCTGCTGGGTCTGTTCGTGATCGCGTCCGGCGTGACCTTGTTGCAGGTCGCGGCAAATCCGCTGGTGGCCGTGCTGGGCTCGCCGAAGGGATCGCATGCGCGCCTGAACTTCTCGCAGTTCTTCAACTCTCTCGGCACGACGCTGGGGCCGCTGCTGGGATCGAGCGTCCTGCTGACCGGTGGCGTCTTTGCCGCCGGTGCCGTGGTCACGGCGGCGACACGGGATGAATCCCTGCGCAGCATCGACTTCGCCTTCCTGGCGCTGGGCGGCTTCTTCGCCTTGGTCGCCTTCTTCATCTTCACGGCGCGCAAGAAGATCAACGCCGCCGCCGCCAGCGCCCAGAGCGATGCAGTGTCCTCGCCGCTCAAGGCCTTCAGCTCGCGCTGGGCCGTCTTCGGGGCCTTGGCCATCTTCATCTATGTCGGATCGGAAGTGACCATCGGCGGCCTGCTGACCAACTTCCTGGCCAGCCCGACCATCCTGAACATCCCCGAGGTCGATGCCGGTCGCCTGGTCAGCTTCTACTGGGGTGGGGCGATGGTCGGTCGTCTGATCGGCGCGGCCCTGCTGACACGGGTTCCGGCCGGTGTGCTGCTGACGGTCAACACGATCATTGCGGCGATCCTCTGCCTGGTCGTCACCCAGACCTCAGGTACCACCGCCGCCTATGCCGCGATCGGCGTGGGCTTCTTCAACTCGATCATGTTCCCGACCATCTTCACCCTGACGCTGGAGCGTTCGACCGCACCGGTCTCGGCAACGTCGGGCCTGCTGTGCACGGCCATCGTCGGCGGGGCGGTCCTGCCCCTGATCGGCGGCATGCTGGTTGACGATGCGGCAGAGATCTTCAACCCAGCCTTCTTCGTGCCTCTGGTGGGCTATGCCCTTCTGGCGGTGTTCGCGGTCGGGGCGGCGCGCAAGAAGCCGGAAAGCCGCGACGCCGAAACGGCGGCGACTTTCCACTGAGTTCGTCAGTCCGCGCCCGACCACATGCCTTTCGCCTTCAGATAGGTTTCGTGGTCGGGCAGGGCGGCGACGGTGCGGGCCAGGATGTCGGACAGCTGGCGCAGGCCCGCCGCCGGCCGCTCTGCGTCGTTCAGCGAGTATAGTGGATTGGCCCCGCGCGGCACGATGCCCTGGCCGGACATGACCGCTAGCCATGAGGCCTGGCTGAAATATTCGTCGGCCCCGACTTGATACAGCAGGGCGCGGTCGCGGAACGCCTCGACTCGCTCGGCCAGGCTGTCGGGGATGGGCATGTCGCGCACCTGCCGCCAGAACGGCGTGTCGTCCCGCTGGGTCGCGTGATAGTGCAGGATGACGAAGTCGCGGATCAGCTCGACCTCGCGGCCCAGACGACGGTTGTAGCCGTCGATGTTGACCGGGCTGAAATCCCTGTCCGGGAAGTGCTGCAGCAGGCGATAGATGCCCGCCTGCACCAGATGGATGCTGGTCGATTCCAGAGGTTCGATGAAGCCGCTGGACAGGCCCAGGCTGACGACATTCCGGTCCCAGTATTTCTTGCGTCGCCCGGTCACGAACCGCAGGGGGCGGGGCTCGGCCAGGGCCTCTCCGTCCAGATTGGCCAGCAGGGTCTCGCGCGCCGCATCGTCGGTGATGTGGTCCGAGCAATAGACATAGCCGTTGCCGGTTCGGTGCTGCAGGGCGATCCGCCACTGCCAGCCCGCCTCTCGCGCCGTGGACAGGGTGTAGGGCGTCAGGGGCTTCACGCTGGTGCAGGGCACGGCCATGGCCCGGTTGACCGGCAGCCAGTGCGACCAGTCCTCGTACCCCGCCTTCAAGGCCCCTTCGATCAGCAGGCCGCGAAAGCCGGTGCAGTCGATGAACAGATCGGCCTCAAGCATGCGGCCGTTCTCCAGCGTGACGCCCTCAACGAAGCCGTCGTCGGCCCGCTGGACCACATCGACGACCTTGCCCTCGACCCGCTCGACGCCGCGGCCCTCGCAGACCTTGCGCAGGTATTTGGCATAGAGGACGGCGTCGAAATGATAGGCGGTGAACATACTGTTCAGCGGCGAGTTCGGGTCCGGATTGCGGTCGCCGACCTTGCCCGCGTCGGCGGCGCGCCAGCAGACGGAGTAGTCACCCAGATCGCCCGCCAGACCCTTGGCCTTCAGCGAAAAATAGGTCTGCTGGAAGTCTGCCAGCGTCGGGCCGCGCCCGAAGGTGCCGAACGGATGGACATAGCGATTGCCGACGTGGCCCCAGTCCTGAAAGACGATGGCGACCTTCAGCGTCGCCTTGGTCTCGCGCATGAACTCGGCTTCGTCCAGGCCGATCATGGCGTTGAAGTCTCGGATCGGCGGCACGGTCGCTTCGCCCACGCCGACGATGCCGATGTCTTCGGATTCGACCAGCGTCACCTTTGCGTGCGGGCCGAGGGTGCGTTGCAGGGCGGCGGCCGCCATCCAGCCGGCGGTGCCGCCACCGACGATCAGAACGCTGCGTATCGGTTCCGCCATGATGCCCTCCCGGCCTGTTGATCGACCACGGATTCAGATTAGGCGGGCGGGCCGGTCGCTCAAGCAAAAAGGCGTGCCCTGCGACCGATGCGCCGCATGGACAGCCGGGCGATGCACAGGTCTTGAAAGCCCAGCTGCAGTCCTATACTGCGACGCGTTCTCATTCGCATGATTGACGGTTCCAATGCTTCGTACCCTGCTGCTCGCTTCATCCGCCGCACTGGTGCTGGCCAGCCAGGCGCAGGCCCAGGACGCGGACGTGACCCAGATCGACGACGTGATCGTCACGGGCTCGCAGGTGACGCTGACGTCGCCCTATGCCGGTGGCCAGGTCGCGCGCGGTGGACGGGTCGGGCTGTTCGGCAATCGGGGCGTCATGGACACGCCCTTTGCCACGACCAGCTACACCGAGGAGCTGACCCGCAATCAGCAGGCCCGCAGCGTCGGCGACGTGCTGCAGAACGATCCGGCGGTGCGCGTGTCCAAGGGCTTTGGCAACTTCCAGGAGCTATACGTCATCCGCGGCTTCCCGGTATATTCGGACGACATGACTTACAACGGCCTGTACGGCATCCTGCCGCGTCAGTTCGTGGCAGCGGAGTTTCTGGAGCGGGTCGAGGTCTTTCACGGTGCGACGGCCTTTCTGAACGGGGCGGCTCCGGGTGGCAGCGGCGTTGGTGGGGCGTTCAACCTGACGCCCAAGCGCGCCCCGGACGAAGCCCTGACGCGGCTGACCGCCGGTATCGACGGCGAGAGCGAGCTGTATCTGGCTGCCGATGTCGCCCGGCGCTTCGGTGCCGCCGACGACTATGGCTTGAGGCTGAATGTGGCCCGCCGGGACGGGGAGGCGGGGATAGAGGGCGAAAGCCGCGAGCTGACCGCCGTCGGCCTGGGTGTGGACCGCCGCGGCGAGCGTGCACGGTTCTCGGCCGACATCGGCTATCAGGACCACCGCATCGACGCCCCGCGCCCGACCGTGACGCCAGCCGGGGCCGTGCCCACGCCGCCGTCCGCCGACAGCAACTTCGCCCAGCCCTGGACCTATACCGACGAGCGCCAGCTGTTCGGCGTCGTGCGTGGCGAGTTCGATCTCAGCGACACCGTCACCGCTTGGGCCGCCTTCGGTGGACGTCAGGGCGAAGAGGCCAACGTTCTCGCCAACCCGGTGGCGCAGCCCGACGGCACGCTCAGCGCCTATCGCTTCGACAATACGCGCGAGGACGCGGTCTGGTCAGGTGACATCGGTGTGCGTGCCGAGGTGACGACCGGTCCGGTTGGGCATACGCTCGTGGCCTCGGCCTCCCAAGTGCAGTCCAAGTCGCGGAACGCCTATGCCTTCTCCGACTTCGCGGGTTTCGCCAGCGATCTTTACAATCCGGTCGTGGTCGCGCCTCCCGTGCCGGACTTCTTCGTCGGCGGCGACCTCGACAATCCACTGGTGACCGAGCGGGTCAACAACAGCAGCGTCGCCATCGCGGACATGATGTCCTTGATGGACGGGCGGCTGCTGGCTACGGTCGGGGTCCGTCATCAATGGATCGAGGTCGGCGCTTACAGTTATGGCGCAGGCACGCTCGACTCGAATCCCGAGGGAGAGGCGACCACTCCCGTTTTCGCTGTCGTCTATAAACCTACCGATGTCTTCTCCTTCTACGCCAACTACGCCGAGGCGCTGACACCGCCTCAGATCGCTCCGGCCTTCTCTGGCGGCACGATCATTAGCAACGTCGGCCAGGCGTTCGCTCCCTTCTTGGGAGAACAGGCAGAAGTCGGATTCAAGTATGACATTGGCCGCTTCGGCGGCTCGGTGAGCCTGTTCCGCAGCACCCTGCAGAGCTCCTACGCCGAGGGCGGCGTGTTTTATGCGGATGGTGAGCAGGAGAATACGGGCCTTGAGATCGCCTTCTACGGTGAGCCGCGTGACGGCCTGCGTGTCATTGGCGGCTGGACGTTCCTGGATGCCGAACTGACCCGAACGGCGGACGGCATCTTCGACGGTAATCGCCCGATCGGCACGCCCGAGGTTCAGGGCAACGTCAACGTCGAATGGGACGTGCCCCAGTTGTCCGGTCTGACGCTGGAGGGCCGCGCGATCTATACCGGCAATCAGGCGGTCGATGCCGCCAACGCTGTCGAACTCGACAGTTGGACTCGCTTCGATGCCGGTGTGCGCTATGTCGCCCAGGTCGCGGATCGCCCGGTCACCCTGCGGGCCCGGGTCGAGAACCTGGCCGATGAGGATCAGTGGGTCGCCGTCGGCGGCTTTCCGGGGGCCAACTATCTGACGCTCGGCGCGCCGCGCACACTGCGGCTGTCGCTGTCGACGGATTTCTGAGGCGGATGCAGACACGCACCCTCAAGGGCTGGTCGTGGGTCCACAAGTGGTCGAGCCTGGTCTCGACCGTCTTCCTGCTGATGCTGTGCATCACCGGCCTGCCGCTGGTGTTCACGCATGAACTGGACCACCTGCTGCTGGACGAGCCGTGGGCGCCCGCCCATGCAGACGGGCGTCGCTTGTCGCTGGATCAGGTGCTGGAGACTGCACTGGCGCGCCAACCCGGTGAGGTGCCGGCCTTCATGAGCTTCGACGAGGACCGGCCGGTGGTGAACGTCACCAGCCGGAGGCCCGATGCGCCCGAAGGTCAATACTCCTTCCAGCCCATCGACCAGACCAGCGGTGAGGCGGCACCGCTGGTGGCCGGCCATCCGGTGATGGAGTTCCTGCTGCAGCTCCACACTGATATGTTCCTGGGCCTGCCCGGCATGCTGTTTCTGGGGGCGATGGGGCTGCTGCTGGTCGTCGCCGTTGTGTCGGGCGTGGTGCTGTATGTGCCCTTCATGCGGCGGCTGGTGTTCGGGACGATCCGGATCGACAAGGCCGCGCGGACCCGGTGGCTGGACTATCACAACCTGCTGGGCATCGTGACGGTGGGCTGGGTGCTGGTGGTCGGGGTGACGGGCATCGTCAACACCCTCGCGACCCCGATCCTGGCTCACTGGAAGGATACGGCGCTGAAGGAACTGACGGTGGCCTATGCCGATCCGGCCCCGGTCGGCGAGCGGGCCTCGCTGGATGCAGCGGTGGAAAGGGCGAGAGCGGCCCTGCCGGGCAAGACCCTGCAGTTCGTGGCCTTTCCGGGCACCGCCTATTCGACGGACCACCACTATGCCGTCTTCTTCCATGGGGACACGCCGCTGACGACGCATCTGACGACACCGGCCCTGATCGATGCGCGGACCGGCGAGCTGGCGGCTGTCGCGCCGACACCCTGGTATGTGAAGACCCTGGCCCTGTCGCAGCCGCTGCACTTCGGGGACTATGGCGGGCTGGCGCTGAAGATCGTGTGGGCGATCCTGGACCTGGCGACGATCATCATCCTGGGGTCGGGGCTTTACCTGTGGCTGGGCAAGCGGCGGAAGGCGATCTGATGCGCAGCCAGCTGTCGCTGACCACAATCCTGGGCCTTCCGCTGGTTCTGCTGGGTCTCAGCCTGGCCGGCCTGGTCGGGGCCCTGTTGTTCGACGACGCCTGGGACCTGGCCTTCTCGGGAATGGTCGGCGTCGTGATCGTCACGATCGTCTGGGCCTGGGTCCGGGCGCATTGCAAGGGCTGGACGCGCCCGTCCCGGTGATGTTGGCTGGTCTCGGACCGTTCGGCTGCTGACAGCGCCTGGCGGCGTACTGACTTGCCGAGGACTGGCTGAATGTCGACTGACCCTGAAGTCTATCCCGTCGCGCCCGAATGGGCCGCTCGCGCTCATATGGATGTCGATGCCTATGAGGCCGCGCAGGAGGCGGCGCGTCGTGATCCGAACGCGTTCTGGTCAGGAGCGGCCCGGCGGCTGGACTGGATGACGCCCCCGACGGTCATCAAGGACGTGTCGTTCGACAAGGCCGACTTCCGCATTCGCTGGTTCGCCGACGGGGTGCTGAACGTCGCCTGGAACTGTCTGGACCGGCATCTGGAGACGCGCGGCGATCAGACGGCGATCCTGTGGGAGGGCGACGATCCCAATCGGTACGGTGGTCTGACCTACCGCGAGTTGCATTCCGAAGTCTGCCGCATGGCCAATGTGCTGAAGGGCATGGGGGTTCAGAAGGGCGACCGCGTCACGATCTATATGCCCATGGTGCCCACGGCGGCCATGGCCATGCTGGCCTGTGCCCGGATCGGGGCGGTGCACTCGGTCGTCTTCGGAGGCTTTTCGCCCGACAGTATCGCCGGGCGGATCGAGGATTGCGGCTCGCGCTTCGTCATCACCGCCGACGAGGGCCGCCGGGGTGGCAGGCCCGTTCCGCTGAAGGCCAATGTCGATGCAGCCCTGGAGCGGCCCGGCGTTCAGGGTCTGGTGCAAAAGGTACTGGTCGTTGCGCACACCGGTGCGGAGGTGCCGATCATTGCGGGTCGCGATGTGCGCTATGAAACGGCGCGCGAGAACGTCTCCGACGACTGCCCTTGCGAGCCGATGAAGGCCGAGGATCCGCTGTTCATCCTCTATACCTCGGGCTCGACGGGCAAGCCGAAGGGGGTGCTGCACACGACCGGCGGCTATCTGTTCTGGGCCAGCTGGACCCATGAACTGGTCTTTGATTATCGGCCCGGAGAAGTCTTCTGGTGCACGGCCGACGTCGGCTGGGTCACCGGCCACAGCTATTGCGTCTATGGCCCCTTGGCCAATGGTGCGACGACGCTGATGTTCGAGGGCATTCCGGTCTGGCCCGACGCCAGCCGCTTCTGGCAGGTGGTGGACCGGCACAAGGTCGAGATATTCTATACAGCCCCGACCGCGCTGAGAGCCCTGATGCGCGAGGGTGATGGGCCGGTAATGGCGAGCAGCCGCAAGTCCCTGCGTCTGCTGGGCACGGTGGGCGAGCCCATCAATCCCGAGGCCTGGCGCTGGTATCACGAGGTGGTGGGCGAGGGGCGCTGTCCCATCGTCGATACGTGGTGGCAGACCGAAACGGGTGGCATTCTTGTCTCGCCCCTGCCCGGTGCCACTGCGCTGAAGCCGGGTTCGGCGACCAAACCGCTGCCGGGTGTCGAACTGCAACTGGTCGATGCCGAGGGCACGGTGCTGGAGGGGGCGACCGAGGGCAATCTGGTCATCACCGACAGCTGGCCGGGCCAGATGCGGACCGTCTGGGGCGATCACCAGCGGTTCTTCGAGACCTATTTCAGCACCTATCCCGGCAAGTATTTCACCGGCGACGGCTGTCGACGAGACGCGGACGGCTATTACTGGATCACCGGCCGGGTCGATGACGTCATCAATGTCTCGGGCCACCGCATGGGCACCGCGGAGGTCGAGAGCGCCCTGGTCCTGCACGACCATGTCGCCGAAGCCGCGGTCGTAGGGTTCCCCCACGATATCAAGGGTCAGGGCATTTATGCCTATGTGACACTGAAAGCGGGGATCGACCCGCACGACGATCTGAAGTCGGCCTTGATCGCCCACGTCCGCAAGGAGATCGGCCCTATCGCCGCACCAGACGCCATTCACTGGGCCCCCGGCCTGCCCAAGACCCGCTCCGGCAAGATCATGCGGCGCATCCTGCGCAAGATTGCGGCGAATGAAACCGATGCACTGGGCGACACCTCCACACTGGCCGATCCATCGGTGGTGGACGATCTGGTCGCATCGCGGTCGCTCGAGGGCTGAAGCCGGCGCCCAGATCAGCGTTCTTTATGCGCAGCTTATGCCGGACCCGAAGGTTCGATATGGCCCGCTTATGGCCCTAGGGTGTCTGAACGCCTCCTGATCTGAACGCAGGAGCGCGGCATGGCCGACGTAATCTATCTGGCGCTCGGCGGCGGGGCCTTTGTGGCCTTCGCCGCCCTCGCCGTTTTTCTAAAGCGAGTTTGACGATGCTGGTCTCCATTCTGTGGGGTGTCGGCGCGATCGTCGTCGCCGGTTACATGGTCGCGGCCTTGCTGCGGCCCCAGCGGTTCTGAAGGAGCCGCTGTCATGACTATTCAAGGTTGGGCGGAAATCGCCCTGACGCTGGGCCTGTCCGTGCTGATCGCATGGCCGCTTGGCGTCTATCTGTCGCGCGTGTGGAATGGCGAGCGGACGTGGCTGGACCCCGTTCTGCGGCCGGTCGAAGGCGTCTTCTACAATGCTTCGGGCGTCGATCCGAAACGCAGCCAGGGGTGGCTGGGCTATGCCGGGGCGCTGCTTGCGTTCAACCTGGCGGGCTTCGTCTTTCTGTATGGCCTGCTGCGGCTGCAAGGCATCCTGCCGATGAACCCGCAGGCGTTTGCCGGCCTGTCGCCGCATCTGGCCTTCAACACTGCGGTCAGCTTCGTGACCAACACCAACTGGCAGAGCTATGGCGGCGAGACGACGATGTCGACGCTCAGCCAGATGGCCGGCCTGACCGTCCAGAACTTTCTGTCCGCCGCCACAGGTGCCGCCATCGCGGCGGCCCTGGCGCGAGCCTTCGTCGCCAATCGGGGCGAGGGCGTCGGCAACTTCTGGGCCGACATGACGCGGACCACGCTCTACCTGTTGCTGCCCGCGTCGCTGGTTCTGGCGATCGTGCTGGCCGGTCTGGGCGTGGTTCAGAGCTTGTCTGCCTCGGTCACCGCGACCGGTCTGGAGGGTGGCGAACAGACCCTGTCGCTGTTCCCGGTCGCGTCGCAACTGGCCATCAAACAGCTGGGCATCAACGGCGGCGGTATCTTCAACGTCAACTCGGCGCATCCTTTCGAGAATCCCTCGGCCCTGACCAATCTGATCACGGCCGTCTCGATCAACGTCATGGGCTGGGCGGCCTTCTTCGCCTTCGGTCGCAGCGTCCTGGCCAAGAAGGACGTGCGCGCCCTTGTGGTCGCTGCCGCCATCCTGCTGGGCGTCTGCACCGCCGGGATCTATGTGGCCGAAAGCCAGCCCGCGCCCGCCCTGGTCGCCGCCGGGATCGAGCAACCGGTCAACATGGAGGGCAAGGAGGTCCGCTTCGGCGTGCCGTCTTCCGTGGCCTGGGCCGGTCCCACGACCGGGGCCTCCAACGGCTCGGTCAACTCCATGCACGGCAGCTATATGCCGCTGTCGGGTGGCATCCAGATGTTCCTGATGCAGTTGGGCGAAATCCTGCCGGGCGGCATCGGCTCGGGCATCGCGATCATGGTCGTCATGGCCATGCTGGCAGTCTTCGTGGCCGGGCTGATGGTCGGGCGCACGCCCGAGTATCTGGGCAAGAAGATCGAGGCGCGCGAGATCCAGTACGCCATGATCGCCGTGCTGGTCCTGCCCCTAGCCATCCTTGGGTTCACCGCCGTCGCGGCCGTCTTCCCGACGGCGCTGGCCGGGCTGTTGAACAGCGGGCCGCACGGGCTGTCGGAGATGCTGTACGCCTATACCTCGGCGGCGGCGAACAACGGTTCGGCCTTCGCCGGTCTGACGGCCAATGCGCCCTGGTGGAATACGACGCTAGGTCTCGCCATGCTGATGGGCCGCTTCGTGCCCGCCGTCGCGGTCCTGGCCATCGCCGGAGCCCTGGTCGTCAAGCCCAAGCTGGCCCCATCGACAGGCACCCTGCCGACCCACGGGCCGCTGTTCATCGGCCTGCTGATCGGCGTCATCCTCATCCTGGGCGGGCTGCAGTTCTTCCCGGCCCTCGCCCTTGGACCCATCGTCGAGCATTTCCAGATGCTCGGCATGGCGTCCTGATCGGACCTGTTCCATGACACTCGCAAACCCTGACATGCTGGGCGACAAGTCCCAGCCCTCGCTGGCTCCGGGCGGGCTGACCGGCTCCATGATCGGCCGGGCCCTGGCCGATGCCGTCGTCAAGCTGAACCCGCGCCATCTGGTGCGCAATCCGGTGATCTTCACCACCTGGATCGTGGCCCTGCTGTCCACCGTCTCGGCCATAGCCGAAATCGCCAGCGGCCAGTCCGCCGGCTTCGCCATCCAGCTGGCTTTGTGGCTGTGGGCCACGGTCCTGTTCGCCAATGTCGCCGAAAGCGTCGCTGAAGGGCGCGGCAAGGCGGCGGCCGACAGCCTTCGCGCCACCCGCGTGACGACCAAGGCCAAGCTGATCGTCGATCCCAAGACCGGCACGGTCGTGCCGACGGCCGCCAATGATCTGGAGGTCGGCTCGATCATCCTGGTCGAGGCGGGCGACGTCATCGCCTCGGACGGGGAGATCGTCGAGGGCGTGGCCTCGGTCAATGAGGCGGCCACCACGGGTGAATCCGCCCCCGTGATCCGCGAGGCCGGCGGCGACCGTTCGGCCGTGACGGGTGGCACCACCGTGGTGTCCGACTGGATCAAGGTGCGCATCACCTCGGCCCCCGGTTCGACCTTCCTGGATCGCATGATCGCCATGGTCGAGGGCGCGAACCGCAGAAAGACGCCGAACGAGCTGGCCCTTTCGGTCCTGTTGGCCGGTCTGACGCTGGTCTTCCTGATCGCCGTCGTCACCCTGCTGGGTCTGGGGGCCTATTCGGGCGTGGAGCTGGATCCCATCGTTCTGGGGGCCCTGTTCATCACGCTCATTCCGACAACCATTGGGGGGCTGCTGTCCGCCGTCGGCATCGCCGGCATGGACCGTTTGCTGAAGGTCAATGTTCTGGCAACCTCGGGCCGTGCGGTCGAGGCCGCAGGCGATGTCGATACCCTGCTGCTGGACAAGACCGGCACCATCACCTTCGGCAACCGCATGGCCACTGAGGTGATCCCGGTGCCCGGCGTCCGCCCCGAGGTCGCCTTGCGCACCGCCGTCACCGCCTCCCTGGCCGACGAGACGCCGGAAGGCCGCTCCATCGTCGAACTGGGCCGCAACGCCGGTGTGGTCGTCGAACAGCCGGAGGGCTCCAAGGCTATCCCGTTCAGCGCCGTGACCCGCCAGTCGGGCCTGGAGGCCGGGACGTCGTCCTGGCGCAAGGGGGCGGTGGATGCTGTTCTCAAGGCTCTGAACCTGGCCGAGGCCTCGGTTCCGGCCGAATTCAAGGCCGCCGTGGACCGGATCGCACGCTCTGGCGGTACGCCCCTGGCCGTGACCCAGGATGAGGTGCTGGTCGGGGTTATCCATCTGAAGGATGTGGTCAAGCCGGGCGTCAAGGAGCGGTTCGCCGACCTGCGTCGCATGGGCCTGCGCACCGTCATGATCACGGGCGACAACCCGGTGACCGCCGCCGCCATCGCGTCCGAAGCCGGTGTCGACGACTACCTCGCTGAGGCCACGCCCGAGGACAAGCTGCGCCTCATTCGCGAGGAACAGGCCAAGGGCCGTCTGGTCGCCATGTGCGGCGACGGGGCCAACGATGCGCCCGCCCTGGCCCAGGCCGACGTCGGCGTGGCCATGCAGACGGGAGCCCAAGCTGCGCGGGAGGCCGGCAATATGGTCGATCTCGATAGCGACCCGACCAAGGTCATCGAGATCGTCGAGGTCGGCAAGCAGTTGCTGATCACGCGCGGGGCCCTGACGACCTTCTCGATCGCCAACGACGTGGCCAAGTATTTCGCCATCATCCCGGCCATGTTCGTGGTCGCCCTGCCGGCGCTGGGAGCCCTGAATGTCATGGGTCTGGGATCGCCCGAGAGCGCGATCCTGTCGGCGGTGATCTTCAACGCCCTGGTGATCGTGGCGCTGATCCCGCTGGCCCTGCGCGGGGTGAAGTATCGCGCTGTCGGGGCAGGCAAGCTGCTGGGCCGCAACCTGCTGATCTACGGCCTTGGCGGACTGATCGCGCCTTTCATCGGCATCAAGGCCATCGATCTGATCATCACGGGGCTGGGTCTGGCCTGAGCCTGATCTGACCCTCAACCTTCTATTTCCAGTACCCAAGGACCTATCCAAATGACCCGCAAGAAACGCCTGAAGGCCTCCGGTTCCAACGACGCCTGGTTCGCCGGGGCCTGTCTGGTGGCCGTGATCGTCTGGGGCGTCGCCTCCAACGCCGATGCCCAGGACGCCTCCGCATCCACCGGGCCGGACATCGCCTGGAACGTGGCCCTGACTTCCGACTACGTCTTTCGGGGCGTCAGTCAGACCGAGGAAGACCCCGCCATTTCCGCTGGGGTGGACCTGACTTATGGGTTCTTCTACGCCGGAGCATGGGCTTCCAACGTCTCATTCGCCGGGGACGACGACACCAATGCCGAAGTCGATCTCTACGGTGGCTTTCGTACCGAGGCGGCGGGCTGGGCGCTCGACATCGGGGCGGTCGGCTATCTCTATACCAACCAGCCTGATAACGCCGATTACGACTATGTGGAGCTGAAGCTGGCCGCTTCGCGCGCCGTCGGTCCGGCGACGATCGGCGGCGCCGTCTACTATTCGCCCGACTTCTTTGGCGCGGCCGAGGACGAGGCGACCTATGTGGAGGCCAATGCCGCCTTCAGCCCCGCCGACAAATGGACGATCAACGGGGCGGTCGGCCGTCAGTGGGTGTCGTCCGACTTCGACTACACCACCTGGAACGTCGGTGCCGCCTATCAGCTGACCGACACTCTGGCGCTGGACCTGCGCTATCACGACACCGACGAGCACGACTTCGGCGCAGTCTATGACAGCCGCGCCGTCGCCTCGCTCAAAGCCACCTTCTAGGGAACGACGATGGTCAATCAGATCCGCCCTGCGATCGTCATGGTCGCCCTTTTCACCCTTCTGCTGGGCCTGGCCTATCCCTTGGCCGTCACCGGCGTCGCACAGGGCATATTCCCGGCCCAGGCCAATGGCAGCGTGGTTCGCGGTGCCGACGGTACGATCCAGGGCTCGTCCCTGATCGGCCAGCCCTTCACCGAGGCGGGCTATCTGCGTCCGCGCCCGTCGGCGGCCGGTGACGGCTATGACGGCTCCGCCTCGTCGGGCTCCAACCTGGGGCCGCTGAACGAAGACCTGGCCACGCGGGTGGGCGAGAGCGCCGCCAGCATCCGGGCCGAAGACGGGGCAGGAGCCATTCCGGCCGATGCCGTCACCACCTCGGCTTCTGGCCTCGACCCGGACATCTCCCCGGCCTACGCTCGCCTTCAGGCCCAGCGCATCGCCACGGCGCGAGGCATACAGGTTCAGGAGGTCCAGAGCGTGATCGACGGGAACACCCATGGGCCACTGCTGGGCTTCATCGGCCAGCCGACGGTCAATGTGCTGATGACCAACCGCGCCCTCGATGCGCGCTTCCCGGCGACCTGATTTGCGGGAGACGTCTCCGACATCCTCGGACCGCCAGACGCCGGCCTTGCGAAAGCGGGGCCGGCTGAAGGTGTTTCTGGGCATGTCGCCGGGGGTCGGCAAGACCTATGAAATGCTGCGCGCGGCCCGCAAGCGAAAGGCCGAGGGGGCCGATGTCGTCGTCGGTGTGGTCGAAACCCATGGACGGCGCGAGACCGAGAGCCTTCTGCGCGGGCTGGAGGTCATGGCGCGCAACCCCATCGACTACAAGTCGCGCGCCCTGATGGAGTTCGACCTAGACGGGGCAATCACGCGGCGGCCAGAGCTGCTGCTGGTTGATGAATATGCTCATTCCAATGTGCCGGGCAGCCGCCATCCGAAGCGGTGGCAGGATGTCGAGGAAATTCTGGCCGCAGGTATCGACGTCTGGACCACGCTGAACGTCCAGCATCTGGAAAGCCTGTCGGACGTGGTTCTGCGGATCACGGGGGTTCGCCAGCGCGAGACGGTGCCGGACGGAGCCCTGAGCCGCGCCGACGACATCGAACTGGTGGACATCACGCCTGAGGAACTGCGCAAACGTCTGGCCGCGGGCAAGGTCTATGTGCCCGAGACGGCGCGGCTGGCGTCCGAGAATTTCTTCAAGATCGAGAACCTGACGGCGCTGCGCGAAATGGCCATGCGCCGCGCGGCCCAGACGGTGGACGATCAACTGGTCGCCACCCTGCGCGAAAAGGGGGTGCACGGCCCTTGGGCGGCGGGCGAGCGGATTTTGGTGCTGGTGGGTGGCGACGGCATGGCGGGTACGCTGGTGCGGGCCGGGCGGCGTTTGTCCGACATGACGATGGATGCGCCCTGGACCGTGGCGCATATCGACCGGCCCAGCGCGACGGCCCACGATGCTGCGCGCGGGGCGCGCCTGTCGGAGGCGTTGAAGCTGGCCGAACAGCTGGGCGGGCGCACCGTTGTGCTGAGTGGAGACGATGTCGTCGCCACCGTCATGGATTACGTCCACCGCAACAACATCACCCAGATCGTGCTGGGTAAGGGTCGCGACAGCCGCTGGAGCGCCTTCATCGGCCGCTCGCTGGCCACCGAACTGCTGCGCTCGTCACAGGGGGCGGCGGTCCACATCATCACCGATCCGGCGACGGCGACCGAAACGCCCGCACCGCGCCGCTGGACGGGCTTCGGCAGCGGGTCAGGCTATGCCATTGGCGCGGCGTTCGTCGGACTGGCGACCGGCCTGGCCCTGATGCTGGATCAGACGTTCCAGCGGGTCGATCTGGGCGTCGTCTATCTGTCGGCAGTGCTGGCGGCGGGGGTGCTGTACGGTCTGCGTCCGGCTCTGGTCGCCGCGACCGTGGCCTTTCTGACTTACAATTTCCTGTTTCTGGAGCCGCGCTACAGCTTCGCCATCGGCTCGCCGACGGACATCCTCACCCTGCTGGTCTTCTGGGCCGTGGCCTTGGTCACGGGGGCCTTGGCCGGTCGTGTGCGTGAGCAAGCGCGCCGGGCCCAGCGCCGGGCCTCGGCCGTGTCGGCTCTGCTGGCGGCCAGCCAGACCCTTTCGGCGGCGGAAGGGCACAGCCAGACGGCCCGGGTACTGGCCGAACAGACCGCGGCCGCCGCCGGGGCCCGGGCCGTCGTGCTGCTGCCTCAGGGCGACGACATCGTCATGGTCGCTCATGCGCCCGACGCCGGCGCGCCGGAAGACGGAACCCTGGGGTCCGCCGCAATGGCCGCCGCCCGCTGGGCGTGGGAACGGGGCGAGCCGGCCGGGCACGGCACCGGCACCCTGCCACAGGCCAGCTGGACCTTCTGGCCCCTGCAAGGTGTGCGGGGACGGGCTGGTGTCGCCGGGGTCGCCGCCAACGCCCTGGTGCCGGGATCCGATGAGGAACGGCTGGTCCTGGCCTTGCTGGACAATGGCGCGGTCGCCCTGGAGCGAGCCCAGCTGGCCGGAGACGCCGTCGAGACCGAAAGCCTGCGCCGGGCCGACCGTTTCCGGGGCGCGCTGATGAACTCCGTCAGCCATGATCTGCGTACACCACTGTCGACCGTGCTGGGAGCGTCGACCACCCTGATCGACTACGGCGCGACTCTCAGCCCCGAAGTGCGCGCGGATTTGCTGCTCAGCATCCGCGAGGAGGCTGAGCGGCTGAACCGCTATGTCGGCGACCTTCTGGACATGACCCGGCTGGAGGGTGGCGGTCTGAACGTCAAGGTGGACTGGATCGATGTGCGCGACGTGCTGAATGCCGCGGCCGAGCGGGTGTCGCGACGGCTGCAGGCCCGAACGCTGACGCGGGACTTTCCCGCCGACCTGAGCCTGGTCATGGCGGATCAGGGGCTTCTTGAGCAGGCGGTGGTCAACATCCTCGAGAACGCCATCGTCTACAGTCCCGACGGCTCGACCATCGAACTGGCCGCCTATGAGGATCGCGGCTCGGTCGTCATCTCGATCGAGGATCAGGGCAAGGGCATACCCACAGAAGCGCTGGAGCGCGTCTTCGACAAATTCCGCCGCATGGAAGAGCCGTCCGACCGCACCCAGGGCGCAGGCCTGGGTCTGGCCATCGCCAAGGGCTTTGTCGAAGCGATGGGCGGGCGTATCGCCGCCGCCAGCCCGATCATCGATGGGCACGGCACCCGCATCCTGATCAGCCTGCCCAAGGCCATCGCGACCCATCGCGATCTGCTCTAGCGTTGTCCTCAAGCAGCCTCGCGCCGCGCGCGAGGCGATAGGAAAACCAAAAGATCCCATGTCAGCCGTCCGCCCCCAGATTCTGGTCATCGATGACGAGGCCCAGATCCACCGCTTTCTGTCTCCGGCGCTGGATGCCGCAGGTTACGAGCCCCGGCGCGCCGACAGCGGTCAGGAGGGCCTTCGTGGCATAGCGCTTTGGTCGCCCGATGCCGTCGTGCTGGACCTCGGTTTGCCCGACATGGACGGCAAGGATGTGCTGATCCGGGCTCGGGAGTTTTACGGCGGCCCCATCGTAATACTGTCTGCCCGCGACCGTGAGGCCGAGAAGATCGCGGCGCTCGATCTGGGGGCCAATGACTACGTCGAAAAGCCGTTCGGGGTCGGGGAGCTTCTGGCAAGACTGCGGGTCCTGCTGCGCGCCGGAGCGCGTCGGGATTCGGCGTCGGGCCCCCTGATCCTAGGCCATGTGGAGTTCGATCCCGAACATCGGTCTGTCCGCCGCGACGGTCAGCCGGTGCGCCTGACCCCCAAGGAGTACGACGTCTTGGCCGTACTGGCACGCGACGCCGGCAAGGTAATCGGCCATCGCGACCTGCTGACCGCCGTCTGGGGGGCCGCGCATCGGGAAGACACCCAATATCTGCGTGTCGTCATCGGACAGCTGCGTCATAAGCTGGAGAACGATCCATCCGTACCGGCGCTGATCGAGACGGAGCCGGGCGTGGGATATCGACTCAAGGTCTGAAGCCAGACCTTCACCGCCCAATGCACCGCTTGCGCTGCGGCGACGTCTCCCCCTTTGCGGAATCTCCGGCACGGTCCATATCTGCGCCCATGCGCGGTGAACGGTCGGGGCGGAAATCGGATTCTCTGGCCAAGGCCGCCCAGGCAGGCATGGCCCCGTCCGCGACCGAAGGGCCGCCCACCTGGCAGGCGCTGGGCGACCTGATCAAACTGGTCGGCCGGTCCAATGCGCCCCACCTGCGGCTGCGTCTGTTTGCGGCTATCGCCATGACCCTGGCTGGCAAGGCCCTGGGCGTGCTCGCTCCGCTGGTTCTGGGCGCGGCGGTCAACCATCTGGCGGCGGATCAGCCGACGGGCGTCGCCATCGGTCTGGGCTTTGCCGGTTTCGCCGTGGGCTGGGCCGTCGTGCGCCTGCTGTCGGCTATCGCGCCCAATGCGTCCGACGTGGTCTTCGCCCCGGTCCGTTCGGCGGCCCAGCGCACGGCGGCGACCGAAACCTTTGCCCACGCCTTGAACCTGTCGCTGGATTTTCACCAGACCAAGCGGTCCGGCTCCCTGTCACGGACCATGGATCGCGGGGCGCGTTCGGTCGACTTCCTGCTGCGTATCCTCGCCTTCAATCTTGTGCCGACCGGGGTCGAGCTGGTGCTGGCCGCCGGCGTGCTGGCCGGCAAGTACGACTGGCGTTTCGGTGCGGTCGCCGTGGTCGTCGTGGCGGTTTACGCCGCCTCCACATTCGCCCTGTCCAACTGGCGGCTGGAACACCGGCGCGAAATGAATGCTGCCGACACAGAGGCGGCGGGCGTCTCCGTCGACGCCCTGCTGAACTATGAGACCGTCAAGTCCTTCGGCGCAGAGGCCCGCGCCGCCCGCACCTATGACGCCGCGCTGGGCGACTACACACGGGCCTCGCTGAAGGCCAACAGTTCGCTGGCGCTGCTGAACGTCATGCAGGCTGTGATCATGAACGTGGGTCTCGGCGTCATGGCCGTCATGGCGGGTTTCGAGGCCGCTGCCGGGCGTATGGGGCCGGGCGACGTCACCGCCGCCGTCCTGATCCTGATCAGCCTGTACGCTCCGCTGAACATCCTCGGCTTCGCCTATCGCGAGATCCGCCAATCCTTCATCGACATGGAGGAGATGCTGAAGGTCACACGCCAGACGCCCCAGGTCGCCGACGCGCCCGACGCCATCGCCCTGGCCAAGCCGGACGAGGGCTGCGCCTCCGAACTGCGCTTCGAGGCTGTCGGTTTTCGCCACGACGCCCGGGCCAATGGGCTGGAGGACGTCAGCTTCGTCGCCGCGCCCGGCACCACCACCGCCCTCGTCGGCCCGTCCGGCTCGGGCAAGTCCACCATCGTCAAACTGGCCTTGCGGCTGCTGGACCCTCAGGAGGGCAGGGTGCTGATCGACGGGCGCGACGTGCGGGCCGTGACGCAGGAAAGCCTGCGCGCCGCCGTCGCCCTGGTCCCCCAAGATGTGGCTCTGTTCAACGATACGATCCGCGCCAACATCGGCTTCGCCCGCCCCGACGCGGACGAGGCCGCCATCTGGGCCGCCGCCGACGCCGCCGAGCTGGATGACTTCATCCGCGGCCTGCCAGAGGGCATGGACACCCGGGTCGGGGAGCGGGGTTTGAAGCTGTCGGGTGGCGAGCGCCAGCGCGTCGGCATCGCCCGCGCCCTGCTGGCCGATCCCTGCATCCTGATCCTGGACGAGGCGACCAGCGCCCTGGACAGCCGTACCGAAGCCGCCATCCAGAAAACCTTGCGCAAGGCCCGCAGCGGCCGCACCACTCTCGTCGTCGCCCACCGCCTGTCCACCATCGCCGATGCTGAACAGATATTGGTCTTGAAAGCAGGACGTGTCATCGAGCGCGGGGCCCACCACGAATTGGTCGCCCGGCAGGGGGGTGAATATGCCGCCCTCTGGCGCAAGCAGACACGCGGCGCGCGGACGGGTGTCGTCGCGGACTGATGCGCCCGCTCAGTAGGCTATGGCGATCCCGTCCTTGCGCATCTCGGTCGCCGCACCATAGGTCCAAGGCCCGCGCTCATTGATCTGACGCACCACATTCTGATAGCCGCCGAAGCCGCCGTCGGGCGGGCCCAGCACCCAGCCCATCTGCTCCAGCGCCCGCTTCGTCGCCTCGGGCACGCCGCTTTCCAGATGCAAACGGCCGACGCCCTCCGCCGGCTGGCCGGTCGGCTCGGACGAGCCATAGTGCTGCCAGCGCGGGCTGTCCCCGGCCTCCTGCGGGTCCAGGCCGTAGTCGACCATGTTGATGATGATCTGGGCCTGGCCTTGCGGCTGCATGCCGCCGCCCATGACGCCCATGGCCATCCAGGGCTCGCCATCCTTGCAGGCAAAGCCAGGAATGATGGTGTGGAACGGCCGCTTGCCCGGCGCATAGACATTCGGGTGGCCGTCGGTCAGGGCAAACAGCTCGCCCCGGTCCTGGAACATGAAGCCCAGGGTCTGGCCATCCACACCGTCGGGCACCAGGCCGGAGCCCATGCCGCGATAGTTGGACTGGATCCAGCTGACCATCATCCCGTCCTTGTCGGCCACGCTGAAATAGGTGGTGTCGCCCTGCGTCGGGGCATCGCCGGGGAAGACGCGCTCCATGACCCGGTCGGGCCGGATCAGGCGGGCGCGCTGGGTGGCATAGTCCTTGGAGTTCAGCCACTCGACCGGGGTCTGGCTGAACCGCGCATCGGCGAACCATTTGGCCCGGTCCTCGAAGGCCAGCCGTTTCGCCTCGGCCTGATGGTGAATGCTGGCGGCGGACTGGAAGCCCATGCCCTTCAGGTCGAACTGCTCGCAGATGTTCAGGATCTGATTGGTCGACAGCCCCTGTGTGTTCGGCCCCAGACCATAGACCTCGACCCCGCGATAGGTGGTGCGGATCGGCTCGACCCATTCGGTGCGGTGCGCGGCCAGGTCGGCCCGGGTCATCCAGCCGCCGATGCGCCGGAAATAGGCCTGCATCTGATCGGCCAGCGGCCCGTCATAGAAGGCGTCGCGCCCGCCCTCTGCGATCAGGCGATAGGTGCGGCCCAGGTCGGGATTGGCGAAGACCTCGCCCACCTTGGGCGTGCGCCCGCCCGGCGCATAGACCCGCTTCCTGTTATCGTTTTCCTCGATCAGGGCGGCGCGGCGGTCAAAGCCGGCCATGCCCCGCTCCAGATACCAGGCGATCAGCTGGGGCATGGGCACGCCCTGCTCGCACAGCTCGGCGACAGACAGCAGGACATCCTTCCACGGCAGCTTGCCGTAGCGTTGGTGCGCGCTCCACCAGGCATCGACCGTACCGGGCACATTGACCGTCACCGCCCCTACGGCGGGCAGATAGCCGTCCACCGCCTTTGACCGCGCCGTCGCCAGCGACAGCCCCTGCGGGCTGTTGCCCGAACCGTTGAAGCCGACAACCTTGCGCTGGGCCGGGTCCCACAGCATGCAGAAGGCGTCGCCGCCGATGCCGTTGGCGACGGGCTCAAGAAAGCCCAGGGCCGCATTGATGGCGATGGCCGCATCAATGGCCGAGCCGCCGCGCTTCAGGGTCTCGATACCGATCAGAGTGGCGGTCGGATGCGCCGTCGCCGCCGCGCCATTGGCCCCCCAGACGGTCGAGCGTCCGACGAACTTCACCCCGCTGTTGCGATCGCCGATGCCGATGCCGGCATAGGGGTCGGCAGGCCGGGCGCGGGGTGTGGGGGGCGGGGGCGCTGCGGGAGCGGGGGGCGGCGTTTGTGCCTGGCCTGCGCTGGCACCGGCCAGAAGGGCCCCGGCGGGCAGGGTCGAGAGAAAGGTCCGGCGGCGCATGAGGCAGGCTCCCTGAAAATCAGGGTTCGGACCGTATAGGGTTCGCGCAGCTTGTGAAGCGCCTTGGTCGCACCTGCGTCAGCCGGTCCGCCAGTCGCTCAATACGCTGCCGTCGGTATCCTCGAAGGCGACGCGGTCCATCTGGACCGCGGCGATACAGACCGGGCGCTGATCTACGCTGGCGGCCCGGCAGCGGATGGCCCGGCCGTCGGGGAAGGCTGCGAAGCGACCTTCCAGGACCAGACGATAGCCGCCGGTGTGCGGAGGCGGCGGCTGATCATCCTCGCCGCGGATCGTGAAGCTGTAGGCCCGGCCATTGCGGCGATCCAGACGCGATCCCTCCGGCTCGAAGACGGCGGCCAGACCGACGGTCTGGGGCGAACTGACGGCCGCCGGACCGGCCGGTGCCTGATCGGGGTTCACCTGTGGACAGGTCTCTGTGCGCAGCCAGGGCCGGCTCAGCCACACGCCCTCGACCGCTTCCCAGATCGGCGCTTCGCCCGCGACCAGAGCGGTCTCGGTCCAGTCGGCCGGCGTCAGCGTGAGGCGTTGCGTCTGCCCATCATCGCTGGCAGTCCAGCCGGCAAGACCGTCGCTGACGGCGGCTGTTGAGGGCAGGGGACCGCCGCACCCAAAGGCCTGACGGATCGTGAAGCGGCGCCCCACGAGGATATCCTGACCTGTCGAGGCGGTGCCGCTCGCATAGGCCGCGACAGCGGCGTCGACGGCAGCCAGAAATCCGGCGCGATCCAGCACGATGGGTGCGGCCTCGACCGTGATGGGCGCAGGTGCCGGGGCGGGAGCCGCAGGCGCGACCGGAGTTTCGGCCTCACGCTCGCACGCCGCCAGGCTCAAGGTCAGGCTGACGATGGTGGAGGCAACCAAAAAGGAGCGAAGACGTGCAGTCGGCTTGAACATGCAACCAGCCTAGCACGACGAGCGCTTTCGTGTGGACCCGCACCGACCGCATGGTTGACGTCTAGGGTCTGCGGGGGCAGCACAGCGTATGAATTTCGATCAGATTGCCGCCCTGGTGGTCCTCGTCGCCGTCGTCGGCGCGCTGATCTACGGAAAGATCCGCGCCGATGTCGTCGCACTGACCGGTGCCGCTGCCTTGCTGATCATGGGCGTCGTGCGGCCGGTGGAGGTGCAGGGGGCATTCGCCAGCCCGGCGGTCATCGCCCTGGCCGGCCTGTTCGTCATCGCCTATGCGATCGAGTTGTCGGGTTTGCTGGGCCTGCTGATCCGCAAGGCGACGGCCCTGGCGTCGCGGGTGGGCGCGCGGGGCATCTGGATGGTCATCGCCATGTGCGGGTCCGTCGGTGGGTTCCTGAATAACACCCCGGTGGTCGTGCTGGCGGCCCCGGTGATCCGCGATGTGGCCACCTCGCTGAAGCTGTCGCCCAAGCGGTTCCTGATGCCGCTCAGCCACGTCACGGTCATGGGCGGCCTGCTGACGCTGATCGGGACCTCGACCAACCTGCTGGTCAACGACATGGCCCGTAACGCAGGCCAGCAGGTCTTCACCCTGTTCGAGATCACGCCCGTGGGTCTATGCATCGCGGCCGTCGGCGGCCTGTGGCTGTACTTCGTGGGCGCAAGGCAGCTGGGGCGGTCGGTGGCGGCCGACGAGGCGGAGCAGGCCCGTCAGGCCGAGATGGAGGAGGCCCGTCGCCTGGCGGCGGAAGAGGCGGCCCGCAAGCGCCGACGCCTGATCCCGTTCGGCTTTCCGCGTCTGGGCGAGGCCCGCAACCAGGCCGACGGCTCCGGCGACGCCCATCTGGGGGACGTGGACCTGTATGGCGCGGCGGACCGGCCATTCCGCTTCAGGCCGGCGGCGATCTCGATGGCGATCTTCGCCCTGGTCATCTTCTCGGCCGCCGTGGGCTGGGTCCCCATCGCGGCGGCGGCCTTCGCCGGGGCGGTCGCCTTGATCCTGTTGCGGGTCATTACACCGGAAGAGGCCTATGCCGGTCTGCGACCGGAGATCCTCCTGCTGATCGCGGGCATGGTCGTGGTCGGCATGGCCATCGAGGTGACGGGCCTGGCCTCGGCGGGGGCCGAGCGGCTGATCGATGTGATCCGTCCGCTGGGACCGCTCGGGGCGCTGATCGTGCTCTACGGCGTGACCCTGTTTGCGACCGAGCTTCTGTCCAATGCCACGGTGGCGGTGCTGATCACGCCGGTCGCGGTGGCTCTGGCCGAAAGTCTGGGCGTCGATCCCCGGCCGTTCCTGGTCTGCGTCATGATGGCGGCGTCGGCCGCCTTCGCCACGCCGTTCGGCTATCAGACCAATGTGCTGGTCTTCAACATGGGCGGCTACAGCTACATGGACTTCGTCAAGATCGGCGTGCCGCTGAACCTGATCACCTGGGCCGCGGCCATGGTGGCGATCCCGATCTTCTTCCCGTTCTGATCCGGCGTCAGCCGCCCAGATCCAGCGAATAGCCCGCAGAGCGAACAGTCCGGATCGGATTGACCGTGCCCTCTACGTTCAGCGCCTTTCGCAGTCGGCCGACGTGGACGTCGACGGTGCGGGCCTCGACATAGACGTCCGAGCCCCAGACCGAATCCAGTAACTGCTCGCGGCTGAAGACGCGGCCCGGGTGCTGCATGAAGTGGTCCAGCAGGCGGAATTCGGTCGGGCCGAGATGGATCTCGTTGCCCGCGCGGCGAACGCGGTGCGCGACGCGGTCGATGACGATGTCGCCGTGATTGATCCGGTCGTCGGCCAGGCCGGGACGGATGCGGCGCAGCACGGCACGGATGCGGGCCGTCAGCTCGGTCATGGAGAAGGGCTTGGTCAGATAGTCATCGGCCCCGGTATCAAGGCCCCGGATACGGTCGCTTTCCTCGCCCCGTGCGGTCAGCATGATGATCGGCAGGTTGCGGGTCTCGGCCTTGCCGCGGATGCGGCGGCAGACCTCGATGCCCGACAGCTTGGGCAGCATCCAGTCCAGCAGCACCAGATCGGGCAGCCGCTCGTCGATCTGCAGCATGCCTTCCTCGCCGTCGGAGGCGACCACGACGTGGTAGCCCTCTTTCTCGAGATTGTACGACAGCAGGGTCGCGAGCGCGTCCTCGTCTTCCATCACCAGAATATAAGGCTGCACGGCGTATTCTCCGGTCTAGCGGGGTCGTCTAGTTGGGGCCGACGTCGGCGCCCGGCTGGTCCTCGGGATTCCAGCGGGGACGCTCCCCGGTGAATTCCTGGCCCGTGATCTCGTAATAGATGGTCTCGGCGATGTTGGTGGCGTGGTCGCCGATGCGTTCCAAATTTTTGGCCATGAACAGCAGGTGGGTACAGGCGCTGATCGTGCGCGGGTCGCCCATCATGTAGGTCAGCAGCTCGCGGAACAGGCTGTTGTAGTGCTCGTCGACCTCGTCGTCGGTGTTCCAGACGGCGACGGCCCGATCGACCTCGCCGGCGGCATAGGCGTCCAGCACGTCGCGAAGGCGCATCGACACCAGCTTGCCCATCCGCTCGATGGAGCGGGTCAGGGGTTGCATCGGCTCACCCTCGGCGAGGATCAGGGCGCGCTTGGAGATGTTCTTGGCCAGATCGCCGGTTCGCTCCAGGTCGACGGCCAGCTTCATCGCAGCCAGCGCCCGGCGCAGGTCCGAGGCGACCGGCTGGCGCAGCGCGATCAGGCGGATGGCCTTCTTCTCGATCTCGCGGTGCATGGCGTCCAGCTTGGCGTCACGCTCGACGACCGCACGCGCGAGGGCCACGTCTCGGCGGGCGACACTGTCGACAGAATCGGCCACCTGGGCCTCAGCCAGGCCGCCCATGCGCGCGACTTCTGCCGTCAGCTGATTCAGCTCGTCGCCATACGCTTTTACAGTGTGCTGGTTCATCAGCCGAAGCGTCCCGTGATGTAGTCCAGCGTGCGCCGTTCGCGCGGATTGGTGAAGATCTCTTCGGTATCGCCGGTCTCGACCAGACGGCCCATGTGGAAGAAGGCGGTGCGTTGCGACACACGGGCGGCCTGGGCCATGGAGTGGGTGACGATCACGATGCAGTAGCGCTCGCGCAACTCGTCGATCAGCTCCTCGATCTTGGCCGTGGCGATGGGGTCCAGGGCCGAGCAGGGCTCGTCCATAAGGATGACTTCGGGCTCGACCGCGATGGCGCGGGCGATGACCAGACGCTGCTGCTGACCGCCCGAAAGGCCAGTGCCGGGTGAGTGCAGCCGGTCGGCGACCTCTTCCCACAGACCGGCCCGCTTCAGCGAGGCCTCGACGACCACGTCCAGCTCGCCCTTGGTGGAGGCCAGGCCATGGATGCGCGGGCCATAGGCGACGTTTTCGTAGATGGTCTTGGGAAAGGGGTTCGGCTTCTGGAAGACCATGCCGACGCGGGCGCGCAGCAGCACGGGATCGACCGCGCGAGCGTTGATGTCCTCGGCGTCCATCTCGATCCGGCCGGTGACCTTGCAGCCCGGGATGGTGTCGTTCATGCGGTTCATGGTCCGCAGGAAGGTCGACTTGCCACAGCCGGACGGACCGATCAGGGCCGTGACTGTCTTGTCCGGAATGTCCAGCGAGACGTCGTACAGGGCCTGTTTCTCGCCATAGAAGACCGAGACGTCGCGGGCGGCGATCTTGGTCGGCCCCACAGGCGCGCTACCGTGAACCACCGGCGGGGCGCTCATGACAGGTGTGGTGCTGGCGGGCGCGCTTTCCGTGCCGTCGGCTGCGCGAAAGATATTGAACTTCATAGCACTACCACCGGCGTTCGAAGCGCCGACGCAGGATGATCGCGGCGGCATTCATGATGATCATGAAGGTGAGGAGGACCAGGATGGCCGCAGCCGTCCGTTCGTGGAAGGCGCGTTCCGACGCATTCTCCCAGATATAGACCAGCGAGGGCAGGGCACCCGTCGGCTCGACGATGCTGGTCGGAATGCCGGGGATGAAGCTGACCATGCCGATCAGCAGCAAGGGAGCCGTCTCGCCCAGCGCATGCGCCATGGAGATGATCGAGCCGGTCATGACGCCTGGCATGGCCAGGGGCAGGGTGTGCTGGAACACCGTTTGGGTTTTTGAAGCGCCCATGGCCAGGGCGGCCTCGCGGATCGACGGCGGTACGGCCTTCAGCGAGGACCTTGTGGCGATGATGATGGTCGGCAAGGCCATCAGGGCCAGCACCAGACCCCCGACCAGCGGGCTGGCGCGCGGCAGGTGCATCCAGTTGATGAACAGCGTCAGACCCAGCAGGCCGTAGATGATCGACGGCACGGCGGCCAGATTGTTGATATTGACCTCGATCAGGTCGGTCAGGCGTCCGCGCGGCGCGAACTCTTCCAGATAGACGGCCGCACCCACGCCCAGCGGAATGGCGATGACGGCCGTGATCATCAGCATCAGCGCAGAGCCGACGATGGCTCCCAGCACCCCCGCCAGTTCCGGCTCGGTCGAATCGCCCTTGGTGAACAGGCCGGTGTTGAAGTGCGACGAGACGTTGCCCGAGGCCTCCATCCGGTCCAGCCAGTCGATCTGCTCATCCGTCAGGCGACGCTGATCCTGTGGCGTGTCGCGGCTGATCTCGCCCTTGAAATACAGATCGGCGTCGTCCGACAGGGGCGCGGCGATGGGCAGGGTCTGGCCGATGACGTTCGGATTGCTGGCCACGCGCTCGGCGGCCACGAACTTCAGCTCGGACGAGAACAGGCTGCGCATGGCCAAAGCCTTGGTGCCCGCTGCATCGTCGGTGATGCCGAACCGCGCCAGCTGCTGCTCGGCGACCAGCAGTTCGAAATTGGTACCCTGCGGATAGGCGCGATCGACCCGTGCGGGGTCCATATAGACCGGCGTCGTCAGGGTGTGGGCATAGAAGGCCGTATGCCCCTGCTCGATGATCCGGCCCAGCAGCAGCAGCAGGAAGCCCACGGCCACGGCGATGGCCAGCAGGCCATACAGCTTGAAGCGGCCCTCGCGTGCATAGCGGCGCTTCAGGCCCGCGCGCAAACGGTCGGTGCGGGCGCTGGTGTCGGCGGAAGTGGGGGTCGCGTCAGTCATACTGCTGCCGGTATTTCTGGACGATGCGCTGGGCGACGATATTCAGCATCAGGGTCACCAGGAACAGGGTCAGGCCCAGGCCGAAGGCCGACAGGGTCTTGGCGCTGTTGAACTCCTGGTCGCCGGTCAGCAGCGTTACGATCTGGACGGTCACCGTGGTCACCGTATCCAGCGGATTGAGGGTCAGATTGGCGGCCAGGCCCGCCGCCATGGTCACGATCATGGTCTCGCCGATCGCCCGCGACATGGCCAGCAGCATGGCGCCCGCGACACCTGGCAAGGCCGCCGGCAGCAGGACCCGCTTGACCGTTTCGGACTTGGTCGCCCCCATGGCGTATGAACCGTCACGCAGGCTCTGCGGCACGGCATTGATGATGTCGTCGGACAGCGAGCTGACGAAGGGGATCAGCATGATGCCCATGACCATGCCCGCCACCAGCGCCATCTGGTTCTGCACCAGCATCAGATACTGCCCCAGCCCGTCCAGCGGTCCTCCGACCAGCATGGCCCCCAGATCGTTGAAGAAGGCGCGGAAGGCCGGACCCACCGTCAGGGCGGCGAAGAAGCCGTAGACCACGGTCGGCACGCCCGCGAGGATCTCCAATACCGGCTTGATGACGGCCCGGAACCGCGGCCCGGCGTACTCCGACAGATAGATGGCCGAGAACAGGCCGACGGGCGCGGCCACGGCCATGGCGATCAGCATGATCAGGAAGGTGCCCGCAAACAGCGGCAGGGCCCCGAATGCGCCGGTCGAGCCGACCTGGTCCGCGCGAATGGCCGTCTGCGGGCTCCACTGGGTGCCGAACAGGAAGTTGGCGATCGGGATTTCGGAGAAGAACCGCACCGAATCGTACAGTAGCGATCCGATGATGCCGATGGTGGTCAGAACCGCCACGGCCGAACAGACGAACAGGGCCCCGATGATCCAGCCCTCGACGCGGTTGCGCGCGCGCATGGCGGGACGAATCTGGCTGAAGACAAAGAGACCACCCAGCAGGGCCGCGAGCAGGGCACCGACCCCGCCGCCCAGTCCGATGGTCTGGCCGATGCGTTTCGCGCGCTGGCCTTCGACGGGCAGAAGCTCGGCATAGGGCGCGGGCCAGATCTGGGCGGTCGGCTGGCCGGCCCCGACGTTGCGGGCATCGGCGAAGAAGGCCTCGCGGCGAAGCGGCTCCAGCTGCTGCACGGCCTCGGGCGCACCCGCCAGGGTCAGCGACCGCTCCATGGGGGCCGAGAAGACCGCGACGCCCAGCAGCACGACCAGCGCCGGGATGGCGGTCCAGATCAGGGCGTAGGCTCCGTGCTGGCCCGGACGGGAATGGGGGTTCTGACCCTCGCCGCGCTTACGCGCCAGACGCCGCGCCGCCAGATAGGCCGCGACCACGATGACGATCAGAATGGGCAGGAAAAGCCAGGTCATGGACGTCCGGAACAGGGAATCGGAACGCGCCGGTCCGCCGGTTCGTCCGCGGCGGAACCTGCCCCAGAATGGTCAGCGGATTAAGACGGCTGCGTGACAGTTCTGTTACGCCGCACAGCTGGGCTGTGACGGGACCGTCACACTGGCCGAGGCTACCCTCAAAGAGCCACGTCTCGCGAGGTTTCGGCTACGGAAGCCACGCGCTTCTCCGCCACCGGGAAATAGGCCGTGAACGTTGCGCCCTGACCCGGTTCGCTCTCGACCGTCAGCCCGCCGCGATGGCGGTTGACGATGTGTTTGACGATGGCCAGGCCCAGGCCCGTGCCCGCCCGCTCGCCGCTCTTCTGCCCTTCGACGCGGTAGAAGCGCTCCGTCAAGCGAGGCAGGTGCTCGCGCGCCATGCCTGGACCATGATCCTGCACCGTTACGGCGGCATAGCGGACGCCCGTCTCCCGGTCCGGTGTCACCAGGGGGAGGCGCGTCGCCCCCGCCCCGCGATTGCCGCCCGACCAGGGCGCGGACGCCTGATCCAGGGTCATGTCGGGGCGAATGACGATCTGCACCGTGTCGCCCTCGGCCGAATATTTGATGGCATTGTCGACCAGGTTCTGGACGACCTGAAGGATTTCGTCCCGGTCGCCGCTGACCGGGGCGGTGATGTCGTCGGCTTCCAGCTGAATTCTCACCTTCCGCTCGGCCGACAGAATGCTGACCGCATCGACCACGTCACCCGCCGCGCGGGCCAGGTCGACTCGCCCCGAAGGCGGAATGTGTTCGTTCAGTTCGATCCGGCTCAGCGATAGCAGATCAGCCACCAGCCGGCTCATCCGCTCCGCCTGGGTGGCCATGATGTCCAGGAACTTGTCGCGCGCCTTGGGATCGTCGCGGGCGTGGCCCTTCAGCGTCTCGATGAAGCCGCTCAGCGAGGCGAGGGGGGTCTTCAGCTCGTGGCTGGCATTGGCCAGGAAGTCGACGCGCATCAGCTCCATGCGCCGCACGTCTGTCTCGTCGCGCAGAACCAGCAGGGCCAGCGAGGCCCCCTCGGCGGCGGGCAGGGGCCGGGTCATGGCCCGCCAGTGCCGGGTCTGGGCACCCGATCCGCCATAGTCGGTGGTGCGTACCATGCCGCCGAACAGGGCCTCGTCCACCGCCTCCAATACTCCGGGGTCGCGCAGGGCCGAGACCAGCAGCGCCCCCTCGCGAGGGATGCGCAGCAGCTCGCGCGCCGCCGCATTGGCCAGAACGATGCGGCGGCCGGCGATGTCGTCCGCCTCCCCGCCCGCGATCACCATGACTGGATCGCCCAACCCCTCGAACACGCCATCCAGCAGGGTCGGGTCGGCCAGATCGAGCGACTCGATGACCTGATCCGCAGGCGGACCATCCGGGGCCTGTGCGGGAGGGTTACGATGGATGGTCCAGGTCGCCAGCGCGATCACTGCGGCCGCACCCAGCAACCAGACGGCCAGTTGCGGCTGCATCACCGCCAGCCCCAGCAGGACCGCGACGGAAATCCCCGCGCTGGCCCCCACGGTCCACAGGCGCGATCCGGTCTGCGGCACAACGGGAGAGGGGGCGGCGTCGTAGGGCATTCAGGCGTCCGGCAATCGATCGGTCTTATGCACCGAACATGACACGGAATTCATGACAGGACAGAACGGATCGACTTGTAAACCGTCCTTTACACCCCCTATGATCGTTCCGACGCAAGGAACGGGGTTGGACCATGACGGCAGCATTGACGCTGGAGGGCGTGAGCAAGCGCTACGGAGATTTCCAGGCGGTGCGCGATCTGAGCTTTCAGGTCGGCAAGGGCACCATCTGCGGCTTCCTTGGCCCCAATGGCGCGGGCAAGACCTCGACCATCCGCATGATCCTGGGGCTACAGTCGTCCAGCGCCGGTCGCATCGAAATCCTGGGGGCCGACGATGGACGCAAGGTGCGCGACCGGATCGGCTTCCTGCCGGAGGAGCGGGGTCTCTACAAGAAGATGACGCCCATCGACGCCATCGCCTTCTTCGGCTCGCTGAAGGGCGTGCCCCTGGCCGAGGGGCGCAAGCGGGCCAAGGCAATGCTGGAGGCGCAAGGCCTTGGCGCGTCGAGCAGGAAGAAGATGAAGGAGCTGTCCAAGGGGATGGCGCAGAAGGTGCAACTGATCGCCTCCGTCGTGCACCGTCCGGAGTTTGTGATCCTGGACGAACCGTTCAGCGGTCTGGACCCGGTCAACCAGCAGGGGCTGGAACAGGTCATCCGGGGCCTGGCCGAGGATGGGGCCACGGTCCTGTTCTCCACCCACGTCATGCAGCATGCCGAGCGGCTGTGCGACAAGGTCGTGCTGCTGGCGCGAGGCCAGAAGGCCTTCGAGGGCACTGTGGCCGAGGCCCGCGCGACCTCGCCGCGTTTCCTTGAGCTGGAAGGGGCCATCGAGGCGGCGCAGGCGGCGACCCTGCCGGGCGTCAGCGGTGTGGAAGTCGTGTCAGAGGCCGACGGCGTGCGGGTGCTGAAGGCCTCGCTCAGGGGTAACGCACAAGGGCAGGAGGCGCTGAAGGCGGCCTTCCTGGGCGGGCTGGACGTGCGCCGGTTCGAGCTGAAGGAACCCAGCCTGCATGACGCCTTCATCGGCCTGACCGGGGATCACCCGGATCAGGACCAGTCCGTCAAAGTCGCCGGTGTGGAGGCCGCCCGATGAACCGTATCATCCTGATCGCGCGGCGCGAATATGCCGCCTATGCCAAGACCGTCGGTTTCTGGCTGTCGCTGCTGGCCCTGCCGCTGTTCGGCGTCATCGGTGGCGGTGTGGGATATCTGACCGCCGCATCGGAATCGCCGGCGCAGTCAGTCGCCTTGATAGAGGATGGACGCGAGGCGACCGGCCTGGCCGCCGCCGTGCGCGATGCCCTGGCCGGCGACGCCGAACGCAGCGCGGCTCGTGCCCAGGCCGCCTTCGCCGAGGCCACGAAAGGCCAGCCCCTGCCGCCCGGAGCTGCAGAGAATGCCGCCGCCTCGGTCAGCCGAAAGGGTCTGAACCTGGTCGCCACACCCCCCGATCTGGCCAGCGCCGCCCCCGGCGCGGCCCAGGAGGCTCTGGTGCGTCAGTATCTGGATGATGAGTCGGACAAGTCTCCGCATCTGGACGCCATCGTTTTCCTGACCCGCACCGACGGCAAGCCTACGGCCCGGGTCTGGAGCGCTTCGGCCACCAATGACAATGTCGCCGACGCCATCGAGGACGCCCTGAAATCCGTCAACCGTCGCGAAGCTTTTGCCGCCGCCGGGATCGATGCCTCGGTCGTCACCGCAACCGACGATTTCCGACCCACCGTGACCAGCTTCTCGCCGAAATCCGCCAGCGGTGGTGAAGTCTCGATGCGCGACCAGATTCCCATCTTCATCGGCCTAGCCGCCGGTTTCCTGCTGTGGTCGCTGGTGATCACCGGGGCCTCGATCCTGCTGAACAGCGTGATGGAGGAGAAGTCGAACAAGATCCTGGAGGTGCTTCTGTCGTCTGCCTCTGCGACCGAGATCATGGCCGGCAAGGTGCTGGGCGTCGCGCTTCTGACGCTGACCGTTATGGCCTTCTGGGGCATTCTGGGCGGCACGGGTCTTGTCGTGGCCAATCCGCAGCTGGCGGCCGACGTGGGGGCGGCCCTGATGGATGGGGGGCTGGTCTTCTACTTCTTGATCTACATGGTCGGCGGCTACCTGATGTATGCGGTGCTGTTCGCCGCCATCGGGGCGTTCTGCGAGACGCCGCGCGACGCCCAGACGCTGATGGGGCCGATCATGATGGTGCTGGTCGTGCCGATCCTGATCATGCAGCTGGCGATCCGCACGCCCGAAAACCCCATCGTCCAGATCGCGTCCTGGGTGCCGTTCTTCACGCCCTTCCTGATGAGCGCCCGCGCGCCGTCAGAGCCGCCCCTGCTGGAGATCATCGGCACCATGATCGGGATGTTCGCCTTCGCCGCCCTGATGATCTGGGTTGCGGGACGTGCCTTCCGCGCCGGTGCCCTCTCCGACGTGAAGCTCAGCTTCAAGAGCTTTGCCGGCGCGATCCGGGGTGGGGGGCGGTAGTGCCATCGTCTCCTCCCCGTCGCCGTTTGGCGATGGGGAGGGGGACCGCGCGTAGCGTGGTGGAGGGGGCGGCGCGGTCGAATGGGATTGGCGTTTCGTCTGGCTAAGACCTGCGCCGCCCCCTCCGTCACGGCGCGAAGGCGCGCCGATCCACCTCCCCATCGTTACGCGACAGGGAGGAGACAAAGAAAAAGGCCGCCCCGGTTTCCCGAGGCGGCCCTTCAAATCTGTATTTCGCTGTCGGCTTAACCGCGCGGGGCGCCCTGGCCGGGCACGCGGGGCTTGGGCGCGGGCAGCAGGCCTTCGCGCTGCATGCGCTTGCGGGCCAGCTTGCGGGCGCGACGGACGGCCTCGGCCTTCTGGCGGGCGCGCTTTTCCGAGGGCTTCTCGAAATGCACGTGGCGCTTCATTTCACGGAAGCTGCCTTCGCGCTGCATCTTCTTCTTGAGGGCCTTCAGCGCTTGATCGACGTTATTATCGCGAACGAAAATCTGTACCAGGTTGAACTCTCCTTTGGCCGCCCGCCGCGTCCTGTGAGGGAGACGGGCGAACAAATAAAAATCGCGCTCCGAACCTGAGGGCTCGCGAGTGAAGGCGGGCTGATACACGAGCCGACCGGCCCTGTCCAGATCGTCGCGCCTATATCTGAAGGCTCGAAACCCACCGATTACGGGCTTATGCTGCCCCGATGACCGATGCGCCACACCTGTCGAACGAGGCCCCGGAGCAAGACTGGGGCGACCGCATGGAGCAGGCGGTGCTGGACGCCGCAATCGTGAGGGCCCCCGTCATGGGCTGGAATAGTCGCATGGTCCGCGCGGCCTGTGAGGACAACGGCCTGTCGCTGGGCGACCAGGAACTGCTGCTGCCCAATGGCGCGCGTGATCTGGCGGCCCTGCTGTCGCGCCGTCACGACGACCGGGCGCTGGCGACCCTGGCCGAACTCGACGTCGCCTCGCTCAAGATCCGCGAGCGAATCGCCCGCGCCGTCTCCGCCCGGCTGGAGGCGGGGGCACAGGACCTTGAGGCCACCCGCCGCTGCGCCGCCTTCCTGGCCCTGCCGACCAATGCAGACCTGGGGCTGAAGCTGGCGTGGGAGAGTGCCGACCATCTGTGGCACTGGGCCGGCGACACCGCCACCGACTGGAACCACTATTCCAAGCGCACCATCCTGTCCGGCATCCTGATCCCCGCCATGACGATGCGCTGGTTCGACGGCAAGGAGGCCGCCGACGCCTTCGTCTCGCGCCGCATCGACAACGTTATGGCCTTCGAAAAATGGAAAGCCGGCAAGGACTTCGACGCGCCGTTGCGGAAGGTGACCGAGGTGCTCAGCCGGATGCGGTATGGGGCGAAGGTCTGAGCCTCAGGCCAGAGGTCTAACCCGGTTCACATGTGCCATCTTGCGGCCCGGCCGGGCCTCGGCCTTGCCATAGAGGTGCAGGCGGGCGTCGGGTTCGGCGGCCAATGCGCGCCATTGTTCGACCTCGTCGCCCAGCAGATTGGTCATCTCGACCTGCGCATGCGCCTTTGTCGGGCCCAGCGGCCAGCTGGCGATGGCGCGGATATGCTGTTCGAACTGGTCGCAGACGCAGCCGTCCTGGGTCCAGTGGCCGGTGTTGTGCACGCGCGGCGCGATCTCGTTGACCCGCAGGTCGCCGTCGCCCAGATCGAACAGCTCGACGCCCAGCACGCCGACGTAATCCAGCCCCTCCAGAACCGCCCGGGCAATGGCCTCGGCCCGTCCTTGCGTCGCCGCATCGACCACGGCCGGGGCCAGGGTTGTCTTCAGCACCCCGCCCGAGTGGATGTTCTCGCCCAGCGGATAGACGGCGATCTGGCCGTCGCGGCCCCGCGCGGCGATGACCGACAGCTCGCGCACGAAGGCGGCCTTCGCCTCCAGCACGGACGGCCGCTCGCCGACCGCATGCCAGGCATCGGCGGCCATGGCGGGCGAGGTCACCCAGATCTGGCCCTTGCCGTCGTAACCCTCGCGCCGCGTTTTCAGCAGGGCCGGGGTGCCCAGCCGATCCAGTCCCGCGATCAGATCGTCGACGCTATCGACCACGGCGAAGTCGACGGTGGTCGCCCCGACACCGTTCAGGAAGGTCTTTTCCTCCACACGGTCCTGCGCCACGGCCAGGGCGCGCGGGCCGGGCGCGACCAGAGCACCCCCCTCGGCCAGATAGGCGACCGAGGCGGCGGGAACGTTTTCGAACTCGAAGGTGACGGCCTGACAGGTCTGGCCCAGCACCCGCAGCGCCGTGGGATCGTCATAGGCGGCGACGATCTGGCCCTGGGACACCCGGCCCGCCGGGCTGTTTTCCTCCGGATCCAGAATCACGACATTGAAGCCCAGCCGCGACGCCGCCTGGCTGAGCATCCGGCCCAGCTGGCCACCGCCCAGGATGCCCAGGGTCGAACCGGGGGGGAGGGGTTTCGATGACACAGGCTTGGCGCTCAAGCTCAGTCCTCGACCGTCTCGTGAACGCCCTCGGTTTGGGCCGCGCGGAAGGCCGTCAGCCGCCCGGCCAGGGCTTCGTCCGACAGAGCCAGGATCTGCGCAGCAAGGATGCCCGCATTCTTGGCCCCCGCCTCGCCGATGGCCAGGGTGGCGACCGGCACGCCGCCGGGCATCTGGACGATCGACAAAAGACTGTCCATGCCCTTCAGCGCCTTGGATTCGACCGGCACGCCGAGTACCGGCAGGTCAGTCATCGACGCCGCCATGCCGGGCAGATGGGCGGCACCGCCTGCGCCTGCGATGATGACCTTGTGGCCCGCCGCCCTGGCCCCCGTTGCGAAATCATACAGCCGCTGCGGCGTGCGGTGGGCGCTGACGACCTTCGCCTGCCAGGCGACGCCCAGACGGTCCAGCGTGTCGGCGGCGTGTTTCATGGTCGGCCAGTCCGAGCGGCTGCCCATGATGATCGCCACAGGAGCTATCTGGTTCGCCATGCCGTCGGACCTTTCTCGGAAAGCGGCGCGATACAGCACACACGTTGCGCCCGCAACCGACGGCGTTAGGCTGCATGCGGGCCGGGCGGGGTGAGTCGCGCGGACCGGGGAGCTGGAATTCACCCTTGACCGACGCGGCCGTCATCGACCCCCACGCCGAGATCGAGCGCCTGCGCGCCGAGGTCGAGGCCCTGCGCCTGCGCGCCGAGGCGGCGGAGGCGGCCGCCGATCATGACGTCCTGACCCCCGCCCTGAACCGGCGCGGCTTCGTCGCGGTGCTGGAGCGCACCATGGCCTATTGCAAGCGCTATGAGGCGACGGCGGTGCTTCTGTATCTGGATCTGGACGGGTTCAAGGGCGTGAACGACAGCCTGGGCCATGCCGCCGGGGACGCTGCTCTGGTCCATGTGGCCAATCTCCTGCTGGCCAATAGCCGGGCCGCCGATGCCGTCGGGCGCATGGGCGGCGACGAGTTCGCCCTGCTGATGCTGAACGCCGGTCTGGACGAGGGCCGGGAAAAGGCTGCCAAACTCAACGCCGCCCTGGCCGAGGGCTTCGACTGGAACGGCACACGCGCCACGCTGGGCGGCTCGTTCGGCGTGCGAGCCTGGGTCGATCACGAGGATGCCGAGGTCTGGCTGGCCGAGGCCGACGCCGCCATGTGGGTCAGGAAACGCGGGCGTTAGCGCCTATTTCAGGCTGGCACAGAACCGCTGGATCCGCCCGCAGGCTTCTTCCAGGACCTTTTCAGACGTCGCATAGCTGATGCGGAAATAGGGACTCAGGCCGAACGCCGTGCCCTGGACCACCGCCACGCCCTCGGCGTTCAGCAGTTCGGTGGTGAAGGACTCGTCCCCGTCGATGACCACGCCGCCCTCGGTCGTTCTGCCGATCAGTCCCTCGATCGAAGGATAGACGTAGAAGGCCCCTTCCGGATTGGGGCAGCGGATGCCCGTCGCCTGGTTCAGCATCGACACCACCAGATCGCGCCGCTGCTCGAACGCCTTGCCACGCTCTGCGATGAAGTCCTGCGGCCCGTTCAGCGCCTCGACCGCGGCCCACTGGCTGATGGACGACGGGTTGGACGTCGTCTGCCCCGCCACCTTGCGCATCAGGTCGATCAACGGCTTGGGCCCGCCCGCATAGCCGATGCGCCAGCCCGTCATGGCATAGGCTTTCGACACGCCGTTGATCGTCAGGGTCCGGTCGTACAGGTCCGGGGCGACCTGGGCCATCGTGGTGTAGTCAAAGTCGCCGTAGATCAGATGCTCGTACATGTCGTCGGTCATGACCCAGACCTGCGGGTGACGGCGCAGCACCTCGGCCAAGGCCTCCAGTTCGGCCCGCGTATAGGCCGCGCCGGTCGGGTTCGACGGGCTGTTCAGGATCAGCCATTTGGTCCGCGGCGTGATCGCGGCCTCCAGCGCCTCGGGCCTCAGCTTGAAGCCATCGGCCTCATGCCCCACCACGATCACCGGCTCGCCCCCGGCCAGCAGGACCATGTCGGGATAGGAGACCCAATAGGGCGCAGGCACGATCACCTCATCCCCCGGCGACAGGGTGGCGACCAGGGCATTGTACAGCACCGCCTTGCCGCCCGGCGCGACGTGGATCTGGGCGGGCGAATAGGTCAGGCCGTTCTCGCGCGCGAACTTGGCGACCACGGCGGCCTTCAGCTCGGGCAGGCCGTCAACATCGGTGTATTTGGTCTCGCCGCGCTGGATGGCGGCGATGGCGGCGGCCTTGATGTTCTCCGGCGTGTCGAAGTCTGGCTCCCCGGCCCCCAGGCCGATCACATCGCGTCCTTCCGCCTTCAGCGCGCGTGCCTGTGCGGTCACGGCCAGGGTGGCGGACGGCTTGACGCGGGCAAGGGCGGACGACTGCAGGCTGGACATGGCGAATCTCGAAGATGTCGGGAGCCGGGGAGGGCATCGCCTGTTTACGGGCAGGGTCGGGCCGGTGCAAATGGTCAGGACGATGTTCGGTAAGGAGTTCGCCCATGCTTGCTGCGCTGATGATGTTGCTTGTCTTGGCGGGGCAGGAGCCCGAGACCAAGGGCCGCAACTGCATTGACGACAATGGCGCGGATCGCTGCGCGCGTCTTGCCGAGGATGCCCGCACGCTGGGCATGCCGGCGCTAGATCAGGAGCAGACTAGTGGCACGGAGGTCTATCGCATCCTTCAGATCGACGGCTATGGACGCCTGATGCCGGGCATCGCCTATGAGCGACGCGCGGGCTTCTCGCCTCAGGTAGTCGTGTACGGCAATGAAGGGGCGCGGATGTCGGCTCCGGTCTCCCCGGAGGAGTGGCGGGCCGTGCAGGATATGGCGCGGTTTGCCGACCGCGAGCTGGCGGCACTGCCCGATGAGCGGCCCAACGCACTGGCGGGAATCTGTATGCATTCATGGCTCAGCACAGTCGAAATCGCCAACGGCGCACAGCGTGGCGTTCCCAACCAGCCGATCCGCCGGCGCACTGAGAGTGCCTGCGGCGGTGGCTTGACGACGATGTTCGCCTTCGACCTGACGGCCATGGCCATCAAGCGGTTTCCGGATTGCGACCTGTTGGACAAATCCGACTATCGCAACGACATGACCCGACTGGAGCAATGTCTGCGGTTCAAGGGTGACCGGCTCGCGGCGGTGGAGTTGATGAATCAGGTTGGCTGGCGATTTGTGCCAGACGATGCCGAGGATAAGGCCTTGGCCTGGGCCCGGCGGTTGCAGCCCAGACAGACCACGCGTCTGGACTGGGGTGGCACGGTCACGACAGGCGGGGGCGGCGGGCGATCGCCGGTCGCGGCCTTCATGGCGCAGTTGCAGACGCAAAACCCCAGCCTGCGTGGATACATATCCACTCTGAATGCCGTCTCCTCGACGCGGGTCGAGGCGACGGGCCGCATAGATATGTCCGGTCCCGACGACGCGGATTTGACAGCCCCCTTTACCCAGACCTGGGTCTGGGATCCCAATAGTCTGGCGTGGACGCTCGAAACCTGGATCGTTCAGCCGTTCACACCTGTTCGTTAGCCCTGCATGCGCCGCCTCCTCGACTTCATCCTGAATATGGAGGCCGCACGTTGGCGGGCCTTGCTGGCGACCGCGGTGCTGCTGGCGGCCGTCACCGGCCTGTTCCTGTTCGGCAAGCATCAGCTGGACCTGGGGGCGGAGCATCAGCTCGAGTCGTGGATGAGCGGGTTTCGAAGCGGCCCCTGGGGCGTCTTCGTCGCCATCGCGGTCTTTACCCTGTCCGCCTTCCTGGGGGTGCCGCAGTTTCTGTTGATCGCCGCCTGCGTGGTCGCCTTCGGGCCGTGGTTCGGGTTTCTGTACAGCTGGATCGCCACGGTGGTGTCGGCGGGCGCAACCTACTGGCTGGGCCGCGGGCCGACGGCGCGGGCGCTGGAGCGGTTCGGGGGACGCACGACCGACCGCCTCAAAAGGTTCGTCGGCGACAATGCCTTCTATGCCAGCTTCATGATCCGCAATGTGCCTTCGGCTCCGTTCATCGTGGTCAATATGGCGTTTGGGGCGACACGGGCGAATTTCTGGGGGTTTCTGACGGGCTGTGCCTTGGGCGTCTTGCCCAAGACGGTGCTGGTGGCCTTCTTCGGCGGGGCCGTGGTTTCGGCCGTCAGCGGGGACGGCATCTGGACGTCCCTGATCCTGGCTGGCGTGGCCGTGGTCTGGCTAGGCCTCATGCTCGGTGTCCGCGAGCTGGTCCGTCGGCGGGAGAGGGCGACGGAACGAGAATAATCAGGAACTGCTATTGTTACGGATAGGGCGCGCCTCTATCTGCGTTGTCTATCCAGTCCATTTCAGGAGATCGACATGCTCAAGCTCTATATCTCGCCCGGTGCCTGCGCCACCGCCTCGCATATCGCACTGGAAGAGGCGGGAGCGGACTACCAAACGCAGGTCATCGACCTGAAGACCGGCCAGCAGAAGACGTCGGAGTATCTGGCCGTCAATCCAGCGGGTGTGACGCCGGCGCTGGAAACCGATCATGGTGTGATCACCCAGAATGCGGCTATTCTGGCCCTGGTCGCCCAGACCCATCCGGACCGCAACCTGGCCCCGACCGAGCCGTATGCCTTGGCCACCTTCAATGCCTTCAATGGTTTTCTCGCCTCCTCCCTTCACCCAGCCATCGGCAAGGTGCTGTTCAGCCGCCCGCCGTTGGAGGGCGAAGCCAGGGACCAGGCGGTAGAACTGGCCCTGTCGAAATATCAGCTGGTCGAGGATCACTATCTGAAGGGTGACTACGTCCTCGGCGACACCTTCAGCCTCGCCGATGGTTATCTGCTGATCTTCGAGCGCTGGGCGCGTCAGGCGGGCTTGCTGGATACGGCCCGCTTCCCGCGTCTGAATGCCCATCTGGATCGCATTCAGGCCCGGCCTGCAGTGCAGCGCGTTCTGGCTGCCGAGGGACTGTCGGCCGTCTGATCTTCAGACCTTGGCAATGTCTATGGCCCAGCCTCTCTTTTTCGAAGGAAGGCTGAAGCCATGGACACCCAAAGGCTTCGCCGGGAGCATGGCGCGCTTCTGCGATTTGCCAGCCAGCTGACCGGTCTCGCCGCGACCCTGAAGACCCGCGCCGACGCCGTCGAATGCCGCGCGGTCATGGACGGCATAAACACTCAGATGGTCAGCCACCTCACAGTCGAGGATGACGACGTCTATCCCGCCTTGATGGCTTCTCCTGATCCCTCGCTTCAGTCCCTGGCGCGCGAAGCCTTTGCAGAGATGGGTGTCATACATGGCGGCTGGACCGCCTATCGCGATCTGTGGACAGTCGACCGAATTGTGCAGGACAAGAGCGCATTTTCCACGGCGACGGCGGCCCTGATGAAGGCCCTGAGCCTGCGGATCGCGATGGAAAATGAAATCCTCTATCCGGCGTTGGAGCGGGCAACCGAAACGAAATGACGCTCGTCCGACGTGCGGGTCGATCACCTCACGGTGATCGGTGGCCTGCAAGCCCCACCTTGGCGGCAAGGGGGTTGTAATCGCCGTCGCACAAGGGCAAACCGGCCCACGGTCAGTCAGGCGATAATGATCAGGTGGCGTTGCGTATGGGGATGCGCGGTGCCGGGGCGTCGCCGAAGCGGATCACGACGACCAACGCCCTTCTCAGGCCCGAACCAGACGGTATCCCAAGCCCATGTTCAACACCCTCTTCGGCTCGATCTCCAACGACATCGCCATCGATCTCGGCACCGCCAACACCCTGATCTACATGAAGGGCAAGGGCATCGTTCTGAACGAACCGTCCGTGGTCGCCCTCAGAAATGTCGGTGGACGGAAGATCGTCCATGCCGTCGGCCTGGAAGCCAAACAGATGCTGGGCCGTACGCCGGGTCACATGGAGGCCATCCGTCCCATGCGTGACGGGGTCATCGCAGACTTCGAAGTCGCCGAGGAGATGATCAAGCACTTCATCCGCAAGGTTCACAACCGCAAGGGCTTCGTGAATCCCAAGATCATAGTTTGCGTGCCCTCGGGAGCCACGGCCGTTGAACGTCGTGCCATCAACGACAGCTGCCTGAACGCCGGCGCGCGCCGCGTCGGCCTGATCGACGAGCCCATGGCCGCCGCGATCGGCGCGGGTCTGCCCATTCATGAGCCGACCGGGTCGATGGTCGTCGATATCGGTGGCGGCACCACCGAAGTGGCCGTCCTGTCCCTGTCCGGCATCGTCTATTCGCGTTCGGTCCGCGTCGGTGGCGACATGATGGACGACGCCCTGATCAGCTACATGCGCCGCAACCACAATCTGCTGATCGGCGAGACGACCGCAGAGCGCATCAAGAAGGACATCGGCACAGCCCGCATCCCCGCCGACGGCGAGGGCCTGTCGATCGACGTCAAGGGCCGCGACCTGATGCAGGGCGTCCCTCGCGAGGTCCGCGTCTCCGAACGTCAGGCCGCCGAGGCCCTGGCCGAGCCCGTCACCCAGATCGTCGAGGCTGTGAAGGTCGCCCTGGAAGCCACCCCGCCCGAACTGGCCGCAGACATCGCCGACAAGGGCATCATGCTGACCGGCGGCGGGGCCCTGCTGCGTGGCCTGGACATCGAGATCCGCGATCACACCGGCCTGCCGGTCTCGGTGGCGGACGATCCCCTGTCCTGCGTGGCCATCGGCTGTGGCCGGGTGCTGGAGCATCCGCGCTGGATGAAGGGCATCCTCGATTCGGCGCTCTGACCGGCCGGACCCGTCCGACCTGTAAAATCCGCGTCACCGCACGACACGCCCGTTTCCATCGGGACCGGATTTTGCCATAGCCTGTCAATAATGGCGGTATCATCCGCTCGACTCAGACTGTTCGAGTTCACTCAAAGATCAGGAAGGCGCGCCGTGGCGTTTCGCGACGGACCGTTCGAGAATATCAAGGTTCCCGTGGTCTGGACGGCCGCGGTGGCTCTGGTCGTCTGCGCCATCGGGGCCAGCCTGCTGCTGATCAGCGATGCGCATGGCGAGGCGACCTATCGCCCCGTCCGTTCCGGCGTCGAAAGCACCGCGGGTCCTGTCGGCGGCGTCCTGGCCGCGCCCGTCCGCTGGTTCGGCAGCCTTGGCGACGGCATCAGCGGCTATTTCTTCGCCGTCTCCGAGAACCGCCGCCTGAAGGCGGAGCACGTCGAACTGCTGCGCCTGCGCGACGAGAATACGGCTCTGCGCATCGAGAACGCCCGCTACGAGACCCTGCTGGCGATCCGGCCCGACCCGCCTGTGCCCATGGTCAGTGGTCGTGCGATATCCGATGCGCGCGGACCCTTCTCCAATGCGCGGCTGATCGACGTCGGCTCGGCAAAGGGCGTCAAGATCGGGCAGCCCGTCGTCAACGAGCAGGGCCTGCTGGGCCGCGTCGTCGGCACCTCCGGAAACGTCAGCCGCCTGCTGCTGCTGACCGATGTGGCCAGCCGGACGCCGGTGATGATCCAGCGGACCGACGCCCGCGCCCTGCTGACCGGCGACGGCTCGGGCAACCCCCGGCTGGAGTTTGTGCGCGGCGTCGGCTCTGTGCAGGTCGGCGACCGCATCCTGTCGTCCGGCGACGGCGGAGCCTTCCCACGCGGGGTGCCCGTGGGTGTCGTGGCCAAGGGTCTGGACGGCAGCTGGCGGGTCAAGTTGTTCAGCGATCGCGGCCCGATCGACTACGTCCGCGTCATGCTGTTCCAGGACTTCGGCCAGCTGGTCGGTCCGCACGAGCTCGACGCGCCACCGCTGGCGGGCCTGACCCCGGTACCTCGGCCGGCACCTGCTCCTGCCGCGCCAGCGCCCTCCACAGCTGCGCCCGAGACTCCGGCCCCCGCCACCGGAGGCCCCGGATGAGACGGCCCGTCGCGGTCCGCGTCGTGGGGCCGGTGCAGTGGATATTCATCCCGGCGGCGATCACCCTGGCTGTGACGCTGCTTCTGGCGACGCCGATCAGTTTGTTCGGCCTGCATCTGCCCGAGCCGGTCATTCCCATGGTGCTGGCCTTCGCCTGGGCCATGATCCGGCCCTCCATAGTGGCCCCGGTGATGCTGCTGTTGATCGGCCTGCTGCTGGACGGCTTCTGGGGCAATCCGCTGGGGCTCTGGCCTTTGGCCCTGCTGGCCATCTATGGCGTGGTCCTGTTCTCGCGCAGTTTTCTGGTGGGGCAGGAGACGGCGGTATTGTTCGTCACCTATGCGGCCTGCTGCCTGATGGCCTATGGCCTGTGCTGGCTGATCATGACCCTGGTCACCGGCACCTTCCCCAGCCTGGTCGCCGTGGCGGGCAGCCTGATCCCGACCCTTTTGCTGTTTCCCTTCGCCAATCGCATGATCGAGCGGTTCGAGGACGGCGATGTGAGGTTCCGATGAGCTCGGAACCCTCGCTGATCTTCTCCGATCCGAACCAGCGCCAGGGGGCTTTCCTGCGCCGTACCCTGGTCTTCGGCGGCCTGACGGCGCTGGGCGGCATCGCCCTGGTGGGCCGGCTGGGCCAGCTTCAGGTCGTCCAGGCCCAGGAATACGCGACCCTGGCCTCCAACAACCAGTTCAACTTCCGCATCGTGCCGCCGCCGCGCGGGCGGGTGCTGGACCGCAACGGCGTGGTCATCGCCGGCAACCGGCCCAGCTTCCGCGTCCTGGTCGTGCGCGACGAGACCAAGGATCTGGACCAGACGCTCGATCTGCTGGGTCGCCTTCTGCCCGACACCGTGGATCGCCGCCGCACCATCATCCGCGACGTCAACGCCGCCCCGCGCTTCTCGCCCGTGCCGGTCAAGACCGACCTCAGCTGGGACGAGTTCGCGCGCGTCAACCTGTATGCCAACGAGCTGCCGGGCGTCATGGCCGACATGCACGACGCCCGCTACTACCCCTTCGGCGGGGCCTATGCCCATGTCATCGGCTATGTCGCCAAGCCCAACGACCGCGACGTCAAGGCGATCAAGGATCGCGGCGAAACCGTGCCGGAGCTGCTCTACAATCCGGGCTTCCGCATCGGTCGCTCGGGGCTGGAGAAGGCGCTGGACCTGGAGATGCGTGGAACCGAGGGCGGCAACCGGGTCGAGGTCGATGTGCGCGGCCGGGTAGTGGCTCAGGACGTCGGCGGCTCCCGCGCCCCCATCCCCGGCAAGGATGTGGTCCTGACGCTGGACAACGACATCCAGAACCGCGCCCTCGAAGTCTTCGGCGAGGAGGCGGGCGGCTGTGTCGTCATGGATGTCCGCACCGGCGACATCCTGGCCATGGTGTCTTCGCCGTCGTTCGACCCCAACCTGTTCGTCGAGGGTGTGCCCTCGCGCATGTACCGCGCGCTTGCCGACTACGAGCGCCGCCCCCTGACCGACAAGGCCATGACCGGCACCTTCGCGCCCGGCTCGACCTTCAAGCCGGTGGTCGGTCTGGCGGCGCTGAAACGGGGGGTCAGCCCGGACCGCCGCATCGTCTGCACCGGCGGCTATTATCTGGGGCGTCGGTTCGCCTGCCTGGGGCGGCACGGCGCCCAGGACATGCGCTCGGCGATCAAGAACTCCTGCAACGTCTACTTCATGACCCTGGCGGTCGAGATGGGGCCGGACGCAGTGGCGCAGACGGCCCGCGACCTGGGCTTCGGCCAGACCTTCGACATCGGCATCGACGGCCAGAAGAAGGGCCTGGTGCCCGACACCCGATGGCGGCGCGAGAACCCCGTGCGCGGCGATGGCAAATGGTATCCGGGCGAGACGCCCAGCTATGCGATCGGGCAGGGGGCCCTGACCGTCAACGCCCTGCAACTGGCCGTATACACTTCGCGCATCGCCAACGGGCAGAAGGCAGTCGTGCCGCGTCTGATCAAGTCGATCGGCGGGGTCGAACAGGCACCGGGTGCCGCCTTTGCCGACCTGCCCTATGACGCCGAGTGGCTGAAGATCCTTCGGGAAGGCATGGAGGCCGTGACCGACGTCGGCGGCACCGGCTTCCGCAACAGCCAGCTGGGTCTTGGCCCCATCCGCATGGCCGGCAAGACCGGCACGGCCCAGGCCCGCAACTATGGCGCAGGCAGTCGCAAGGGTGCGGGTCGCCCGTGGGAGCAGAAAGACCACAACCTGTTCATCGCCTATGCTCCGACCGATGCGCCCCGCTATGCCGTCGCCGTCATCGTCCAGCACGGCGGTCTGGGCGGGGGCACGGCCGGGGCACCGCGTGCGCGTGAGGTCATGCGCGTGGCCCTGTTGAAGGACCCCGAAATCCGCGCGCGTCTGGAGCAGTCGGGACTGGCCGGACCGGCAGAGGTTAATCCTCAGGACGCCCAGGCGCTTGAGGCGGGGGCCGCGACCGGCACGGTTGCACCGACACCGACACCCGACGCCGCCCCGGCACCGGATGCCACGCCGACCGATGCTGCGCTTGTCGCGCAGGCTCCGCAATGACCGCCTCGGCCCTGACCCGTCCGGGCGAGCGCGATCGCGTCTCCTCCAAGATCAGCGAGATCGACTGGCGGGTGGTCGGCCTGATCACACTCATCTCGCTGGCGGGCTGCGCCATGCAGTATTCGATCGCGGGTGGCAGCTGGTCGCCCTGGGCGCTGAAGCAGATGATCCGCTTCGGCGGCCTTCTGGTGATGATGCTGATCCTGTCGATGGTGCATCTGAAATGGTGGTTCCGCGCAGCCTATCCGCTGTATGCCGTCCTGCTGGTGCTGGTCCTGGCCATCGAGTTCACGCCCTTGGGCTATACGGCGGGCGGCGCCAAGAACTGGCTGAACCTGGGCTTCACCCGTATCCAGCCGGCCGAGTTCATGAAGATCGGCCTCGTCCTGGCCCTGGCGCGCTGGTACCACGACCATACGGCCCAGGACGCGCGCTGGTCGTGGAAGCTGCTGATCCCGGCGGGCATGATCGGTTTGCCGTTCATCCTGGTCGCCAAACAGCCCGATCTGGGTTCCGCCATGATCATCGGCCTGACGGGCGCGGTGGTCATGTTCCTGGCGGGGCTCAGCTGGCGGGTCATCGCGACGGGCTTAGCCGCCGCCGTCGCCATCGTGCCGCCCTTCGTCATGTTCGGCATGCACGACTATCAGCGCAATCGCGTGCTGACCTTCCTCAGTCCCGAATCGGATCCGTCCGGCACCGGCTACAACATCATCCAGTCCAAGATCGCCCTGGGCTCCGGCGGCCTCTTGGGACGCGGCTATGGTCTGGGCAGCCAGAGCCAGCTGGAGTTCCTGCCCGAGCGGCACACCGACTTCATCTTCTCGACCCTGGCCGAGGAGTTTGGGTTCCTCGGCTCCTTCACCCTGCTGGCCTGCTACGTCGCCCTGATCCTCACCGCGCTGCGGATCGCGTCCCTATCGTACAGCCATTTCGGGCGCATCGCGGCGTCCGGCATGGTGGCCTTCTTTGCCCTGTTCGTCCTGATCAACGGGGCCATGATCATGGGTCTGGCCCCCGTCGTGGGTGTGCCCATGCCGCTTCTGTCCTATGGCGGCTCGTCGATGACGACCATCATGATCGGCTTCGGTCTGGTCCTGTCGACGCGCGTCCACCGCTACGCCGAACTGCCGAAAGGGCAGGGGCTGTTCTGATCTTGGGTTCAGGCGTTAGGCTGTCGTCATGAGCAAAGCCAACGCCAAAGCCGAACCCGCCGCCGCGTCTGTCGTCGCCCCGGCCTCGATGTTCTCCGACTGCGGCGACAAGCCCTGTCCCGAGCCGCTGCTGCCTAGCGCGACCGCCGAACAGGCGGCGGCCCTGACCGACGGCGTCCGCATGCGCGAGAACCCGGCGGAATGGGCCTTCGTGCGGCTGTCCAAGCTGATCGAGGATTTCGAAAAGGGCCTCGACAAGGATGAGGAGATCGGGGCCCGCATCGTCGGCCTGCCTGGTGACGGCACCATGCAGATTCAGGACGTCGGCTTCTGGGGGCCGGACTTCATCATGTTCCTGGGCAGGAATAGCGACGGCAAGCCCGTGCGCCTGATCCAGCACTATGCCCAGATCAACGTGCTTCTGGATGCCCGCAAGAAGCCCGAGGAACGCCCGGCCCACCGCATAGGCTTTCAGCTGTCCGAACTGGTCCAGAAGACCAATCCAAAATAGCCGTCAGTCGGACAGATCGCCGCTGCGGTCATCCAGCGCCTCACGCGCCAGGGCCCGCGTGACCGGCCGATGCAGGGCATCCAGCCGCTCGACGATCGTCGCGGCTGCTTCAGCGGATCGATCGATACGTCGCACCAGATAGGGGATGACGTCCTTCGGCGACCGGATGCCGCGCTCCGCGAACCGGGCCTCCAGCATGGCGGCCAGGACAGCGTCGTCCGGTGCCTCCATCGGCACGCTGAAGACGGCGTTCAGCCGCGAGCGCAGGTCGGGCAGGGTGGCATGCCAGGCGCTGGGTGCCGGGCGCGACAGCATCAGCATGGCCCCGCCAGGGGCCTGGGCCAGGTTGATCAGGTGGAACAGGGTCTCGTCGTCCGCATCCATGGCCCGGTCCAGCAGCACGGGCCGCCCTTCCAGCTCCATGGGGTCGATCACCGCCGCCTCGCCGCCGTGAATGGCGACGGCCCCGACCCGCTCGGCCCAGATCTGGCCCAGACGGCTCTTGCCGCATCCGGCGGGGCCGCAGATGGCCATGACGCCGCCGATCAGATTGGGCCAGTCGGCTACCGCCTCGACCGCCGCGCGGTTGCAATCGGACACGACGAAGCCGTCCGCCCCGTCGGGCAGGTCGCTTTGCAGCGGCAGGCGCATCTGGTCGATGGGCGCGGTCATGGCTTTACCATAGCATCTTGGCGGTAACCTTGATGCCCTCGGTGCAGACAGCGGTGCAAGGCTTTGCGCAAGCTGTGGATTTTCCGTCCGTCGTCAGAGGAACTGCGCCATCTCCGGATGATATTTGCCCGGCGCGAACTCGATGACCTGATAGCTGGCGACGCCTGCGATCTGGAACGGGTCGTCCTTCAGCAGGGCCTTAAGCTCGGCCTTCGTCCCGCCGCCGCGCGCCAGCAGCACCCCGCCTGTGCGCGGCACCTGCGGCCCCGTCGCGATCAGCAGGCCGCTGGCCACATGCGGGTCCAGCCATGCGCGGTGCTGGGTGGTCACCGCCTCCACCTCTTCCATCGGCTTCACATAGGTCAGAAGGACGACAAACATCGGATCGCTCGTTCGGCTGCAGAGAGAACACCCTATCGGCCACTGCGTCGGCGCTGGCAACGGGCTGCAGGAGTGGATTCCGGACCCTGATCATCCGGTCGGAAAGCGTACCAAAGTGAAGACACTGGAGACATTGGGCGGTGCCATTCCAGCGTCCAAACGGTCGCTACCGGACTCACGAGCCATGCAACCGGTGCCTGCCTTGGCTGAGGTCAGCAACCAAGCGGAAAGCCCGCCGACGTGGCCTGATCAGCCCCGCCGCGGCGTCTTCCCGACGCCGCTCCAGCCCATGCTATAATCGCGTCGCATCACCGGTCTTTGAAACCCTGAAATCACGCCGTGCCGCATTTGTCGCTGGGGATTGGAGACATTGGCCCTTGGGCGGGGCTCGAACCTTGACCTTCCGGGGCTAGGCGCCCGTGCGGACATCCCTTTCGACAAGACGAACCGACCATGCACACCTATCGCTCCGATACCTGCGGCACCCTCCTTCTGACGGATGCTCGGACTGGATCGCGCGGTCGGGGGTCAGGCGCGGTGCTGACCAACCTGTATCTTGACCTGGACCATGCGGCGCTGAAGGCCGTGGCGCCGGACAATGGTGAGGTGGGGTTCGATGGGTGGAGTACCCGGCTCTAGCCCAGCAGCCGCGCCGCCTGCGGGGCGAAGTACGTCAGGACGCCCGCACAGCCCGCCCGCTTGAAGCCGTGCAGGGTTTCCAGGATCGCGCGGTCCTGGTTCAGCCAGCCGTTGGCGATTGAGGCCTGCATCATCGCGTATTCGCCACTGACCTGATAGGCGAAGGTCGGGACACGGAAGGTCTCGTGGACCCGACGGACGATGTCGAGATAGGGCATGCCGGGCTTGACCATGACGGCGTCGGCCCCTTCGGAGATGTCCATGGCGACCTCCCGCAGGGCCTCGTCGGAGTTGGCATAGTCCATCTGGTAGGTCTTCTTGTCGCCGACCAGCATGGCGGCCGAGCCGACGGCGTCGCGGTAGGGGCCGTAGAAGGCCGAGGCGAACTTGGCCGCATAGGAAAGGATCATCGTGTCGTGCAGGCCGTTGGCCTCCAGCGCCTCGCGGATGGCCTGGACGCGGCCGTCCATCATGTCGGAGGGGGCCACGACATCGGCCCCGGCATGGGCGTGGATGAAGGCCTGCTCGGCCAAACGCTCCAGCGAGGCATCGTTCAGCACTCGCCCGTCCTCGACCACGCCGTCGTGGCCGTGGTCGGTGTAGCAGTCCAGCGCCACGTCGGTCATGACGCCAATGTCCGGCACCGCATCCTTGATGGCCCTGATGCATTCGGGGATCAGGCCGTCGGGATCGGTCGCGCCGGTACCGACCGCATCCTTGATCGCGCCGTCGATATTGGGGAACAGGGCGACCATGGGGATGCCCAGGGCGTGGGCCTCCTTGGCCGCCTCGGCCGCAGCCCTGGACGACAGGCGAAAGACGCCGGGCATGGAGGCGACGGGGATGCGGTCGTCAGCCCCGTCATGGACGATCAGAGGCCAGATCAGGTCGGCCGGGGTCAGGGTGGTTTCGGCGACCAGACGACGCACCCAGGGGCTGCTGCGCAGGCGGCGCGGACGGGCGTAGGGGAAGGCGGCGGGCGCGAAAGGCTGGGTCATGCCTCCCCTTAGCTTCCTTCACCCGTTGGGAGAAGGTGGCGCGCAAGGACGACGGCTGCGCCGCCGTGCGCTCAAGCCCTCTCCCGCCGGGAGAGGGAAGGCGTTAGAAGGCTCGAAAACACCAAGGAAACGCTTCATGGACTTCGCCCTCAACGACGATCAGCGCGCCATTCAGGATGCGGCGCGGGCCTTTGCGGAGGCCGAGCTGGCCCCGCACAGCGCGGAGTGGGACGAGACCAAGCACTTCCCCGTCGAGACGATGCGCCAGGCCGCCGAGATGGGGTTCTGCGGCATCTATACCGGCGAGGAGCACGGCGGGATGGCGCTGGGCCGCGTCGAGGCGGCGGTGATCTTCGAGGAGCTGTCGCGGGGCGATGTGTCGACGGCCGCCTTCATCTCGATCCACAACATGGCGACGTGGATGATCGACAGGTTCGGCTCCGACGACCTGCGGGGTCGCTATGTGCCGTCGCTGGTGTCGATGGAGAAGATCGCCAGCTACTGCCTGACCGAGCCCGGCTCGGGGTCCGACGCGGCCGCCATGCGCACGACGGCGCGGCTGGACGGCGACCACTATGTGCTGAACGGCTCCAAGGCCTTCATTTCCGGAGCCGGGACGTCGGACGTCTATGTGGTCATGGCCCGCACGGGGGAGCCGGGGGCCAAGGGCATTTCGGCCTTCGTCGTCGATCTGGGCACCCCCGGCCTGTCGTTCGGGGCCCAGGAAAAGAAGATGGGCTGGAACAGCCAGCCGACCGCCATCGTCCAGTTCGACGACTGCCGCGTGCCGGCGGCCAATCTGCTGGGCCAAGAGGGTGACGGCTTCCGTTATGCCATGATGGGGCTGGACGGCGGGCGGCTGAATATCGCAGCCTGTTCGCTGGGCGGGGCGCGTCTGGCGCTGGAGACGGCCCAAGACTACGTCGCCAGCCGCAAGCAGTTCGGCAAGGCGCTGGCCGAGTTCCAGAACACCCAGTTCAAGCTGGCCGACATGGCGACCCAGCTGGAGGCGGCGCGGCTGCTGGTGCTGCGCGGCGCCTGGGCCATCGATACTGATCATCCGGAAAAGACCAAATGGTGCGCCATGGCCAAGCGGTTCGCCACCGACGTCTGTTTCCAGATCGCCGACGAGGCGCTGCAACTGCACGGCGGCTATGGCTATCTGAAAGACTATCCGCTGGAGCGGATCGTGCGCGATCTGCGGGTGCACCGCATCCTGGAAGGCACCAACGAGATCATGCGGGTGATCACGGCGCGCGAGATGATGCGTCAGTAATCGTCGGCTGACATTCCCCCGGTGCTGTGCTGAGCTTTGGCAAACGGGAGGATGCATGATGCGAATGCTGTGGATGGCGGTGGTCGGTGCCTTGGTGGCGACCTTGGGCATGGCCGAGCCGGTGTCGGCTCAGGATCAGACCGAGATCGACGAGATCGTCGTGACCGGGTCGAGGATTCAGCGGTACGATCAGGACGTCGATCCATCCTCGGTGCCGTCGGTTACGGTGACGCGTCGGGCCGACAATCTGATCGTGTCCATCCGCGTCGTGAACGATACGCGTGAATTGGCCGGGCGACGCGAAGAACTGATGCAGACGCTGCGTAGCATGGCGCGCGCAGCGGGAAGCGCCCCGGACATTGCTCTGAGCATCGAGGACGAGGGGCAACTGGTCGCTTTCAACAGCGATATGGTGTCGACCCTGACGCTCGGCGTTGACGGCAACCGGGCCGACACCAGCACGGCCAGCTTGATCGTCAAGACGCCCATCCGGCCCGACGACACTCTGGATAGCGCCTCCAGCCGAATCGAACAGTTCATCGCGCGGGTCGAGAAATCCGGCCGATCGTTGATCTCGCTCAATGGCGGCTGGCAACTGTCCATCATCAACGCGGCGCAGTACCGCCCGTCGATCCTGCAAGCGATCGCAGAGGACTCTCGCAGAACGGCGGCGATATTCGGGGAGGGCTATGCGGCGGAAATCACAGGCATGGCCAACACCCTGACCTGGGTGCAGTCCGGCCCACTCGATCTGGCGATGTTCGTTCCCTATTCGATGACGATTACGCCGAAATGACCGCAGCGCCGGATGAAGCCGCGAAGGGCGAAGTAATCTGCGAGCGGGAGTTCCTAGCGCTGAACGGCGGCGAAGGATTTCCTCTTCTGGTGCAGTGGATGAAGCCGGAACCTGATCAGCGTCGACCAAACGATCAGCACACACATTGGCGGTGTGACTATGTGATCCACTGGCCTGGACAACCTGCGCATCGACGGTATGCGATGGGTGTAGACTCGACACAGGCTCTTGTTCTGGCCTTGTCGATCGTCGAGACGGAACTGCTGACAGGCCCATGGCCCGTGCGATGGTTCGAGGACATGAAGTCTCTGGGCCTGCCTCTGCTGGAAATGCCAAGCCTTGATTGATGGCCTCGACTAGACGCCTGCATGCCGCGTCCCTAGACGGTCACGCATGACTAGCGAATCGGAAATCCTGACCCGCGTCGCCTCTAGCGTGGGCATCATCACCCTGAACCGACCCAAGGCCCTGCATGCGCTGAACCGGGGCATGTGCGCGGCGATGACGCGGGCGCTGCTGGACTGGCGCGAGGATGAGGCGGTCAAGTCGGTGCTGATCGACCATGCAGGCGAGCGCGGGTTCTGTGCCGGGGGCGACATCCGCATGATCGCCGAGAGCGGGGCAGGGGATGCGTCGGAGGCCAAGGCCTTCTTTCTGAGTGAGTACCGGCTGAACCATCTGATGTTCGACTATCCCAAGCCGATCACGGCCATTGTGGATGGCATCGTCATGGGCGGGGGCGTCGGTATATCCGAGCCTGCCGTGGTGCGGATCGCGACCGAGCGGACGACCTATGCCATGCCCGAGACGGGGATCGGCCTGTTTCCGGATGTCGGAGGTGGCTGGTTCCTGCCGCGGCTCCCGGGGCAGACGGGGGTCTGGCTGGCGCTGACCGGGGCGCGGCTGAAGGCGGCGGATACGGTGTTTCTGGGCATTCACACCCACTATCTGCCCAGCGATGCGCTGGAGGCGTTCCGCGCCATCCTGTCGGCCGATCCGGCCCACCCGGTCGATGTCGCGGACGGGCTGGAGGACGATGCGGGGGAGGCCCCGATCGAGGCGCATCTGGAGGCCATCGACCGGCTGTTCGCCTTCGATACGGTCGAGGACATCTTTGCGGCGCTGAAGGCAGACGGCTCGGACTGGGCCATGGCGCAACTGGCGACGCTGAAGACCAAGTCGCCGCAGTCGCTGAAGGTCTCGCTGCGTCAGATCCGGACCGGGGCCACGCTGACCGATTTCGCCGACAACATGGCCATGGAATACGCCCTAGGCGGTCGTGTGGTTCGTACTCACGACTTCCAGGAGGGGGTGCGGGCCGTGATCGTGGACAAGGACAATGCGCCGAAGTGGTCGCCGGAGACGTTGGAGGGCGTCACGGACGCGGCGCTGGACGCCCTGTTCGCGCCCCTACCTGTCGGTGAGGCCTGGACGCCGCTCGACTGAAGCGGTGCGCGGGGGCTTGCGTTGCGGCGCGAACCGTAGCCTTGATCTAGGTCTGTCCCGGAGCGCCCCATGCTGAAATCCACGATCCTCGCCGCCGCCATGGCGGCCAGTGCCGTCGCCCTGTCGGGCTGCGTGATCATAGCCAGCGATGGCGGGACGCGGACGGTCTATGTTTCGGCGGAGGAAGCGGCTGCGATGGGCGCGCCGACGGCGTCGGACTATGCGTCAGTTCTGGCCGACCCGCGCCGACTGGAGACCGAGGTCGCCCGCGATCCCCTGCGCAAGCCCGCCGAGATGCTGGCCTTCGCGCAGATCAGGCCGGGCGACGTCGTGGCCGATATCCGGCCCGAGGAAGGCTATTTCACCCGTCTGTTTGCGCCGGCGGTGGGCGAGACGGGCAAGGTCTATGCCTTCGTGCCGAACCAGACGGCGGGGCGCGAGAATGCGTTTGCCGACACCCTGGCCGCGACCTATCCGAACGTCAGCCGCGTGACCGGGGCGTTGGAGACTATGACGTTCGACCGTCCGCTGGACGTCGTCTTCATGGGCGAGGAGTACCACGACTTCACTATCCCCCGCTTCGGCGTGGATGTGGCGGCAATGAATGCGGCGGTGTTCGCGGCGCTGAAGCCGGGCGGGCTGTACGTCATCCTGGACCACCAGGCGGCGGACGGGGCGGGCATCAGCGTGGCCGGAACCCTGCACCGGATCGAGGCGGCGGAGTTGCGCCGTCAGGTCGAGACCGCGGGCTTCGTCTATGACGGCGAGAGCGATGCGGTGCGCGTGCCGAGCGACGACCATACGCTGAGCGTCTTCGACGAGAGCATCCGGGGCCGGTCCGACCGGTTCGTCTATCGCTTCCGGAAGCCGGGCTAATCGATCGGTCCCGCTGGCGGTCGGCGGGATGACAGGCTAACCCTCCCGCAAAAGACAAACCGGGAGACGACGCCATGACCACCAAGAAGATCGCCTTCATCGGCCTGGGCAATATGGGCGGCGGCATGGCCGCGAACCAGGCCAAGGCCGGACATGCGGTCGCGGCCTTCGATCTGTCGCAAGCGGCGCTGGATCGGGCTCAGGGCACGGGCTGCACGCCAGTGGCGTCGGTGGCCGAGGCGGTCAAGGATGCGGACATCGTCATCACCATGCTGCCCGCCGGGCCGCACGTGCTGAAGGTCTATTCCGAACAGATCATCGGGGCCGCCCCGACCAGCGCCCTTCTGCTGGACTGCTCCACCATCGACGTGGACACGGCGCGCAAGGTCGCGGCTCTGGCCAAGGAAGCCGGCTACGCCATCGCCGATGCGCCGGTGTCGGGCGGGACGATGGCGGCAGACGCGGGCACCCTGGCCTTCATGGTCGGCTGCGACGAGGCGGACTTCGCGCGCATCGAGGCGGCGCTGGAGCCGATGAGCCGGGCGACCTTCCGCGCGGGCGACCACGGGGCGGGGCAGGCGGCCAAGATCTGCAACAACATGATCCTGGGCATCACCATGCTGGGCACCTGCGAGGCCATCGGCCTAGCCGAGAAGCTGGGACTGGATCCGGTGAAGATGTTCGACATCGTGTCCAAGTCCTCCGGCCAGAGCTGGTCGACGACGACCTATTATCCCTGGCCCGGCCCGGTGCCGACGGCACCGTCGAACCGCAACTATGACGGGGGTTTCGCCACGGCCATGATGCTGAAGGACCTGAAGCTGGCCCAGGACGCGGCGGCCAAGTCGGGGGCCTCGACACCTCTGGGGGCGCAGACCGAGGCTCTGTTCCAGATGTTCGACGGGCTGGGATATGGCAGTCGCGACTTCTCGGCCATTCTGCAGATGCTGCGCGGCAAGCTGGACGAACTGCCGAAGGCCTGAGCGCACGAACTGACCTGATAATCATTATCAATTAGACGGTTGCGACGATTTAACCGCCACCGCTGATAGACTTTCGCGGCCCTGCGGCGCACATAGCGGTCCTGTTTCAAAGACCAGACGAGCGTCAGGGTTGTTCGACTACAAGGCGGCATTCGAGAGCTCGGTAGAGCAGGTCAAGGGCGAGGGGCGCTATCGCGTCTTTGCCGACCTGAAGCGCGTGCGCGGCCAGTTCCCGCTGGCGCGCCGCCGCCGCGAGGACGGCACCGAACAGGACGTCGTGGTCTGGTGCTCCAACGACTATCTGGGCATGGGCCAGCACCCCGAGGTGCTGGGGGCCATGCAGGCCGAGATCGATTCCGTTGGCGCAGGCGCGGGTGGCACACGCAACATCTCGGGCACCACGCGCTCGGCCGTTGATCTGGAGGCCGAGCTGGCCAGCTGGCACCAGAAGGAAGCCGCGCTGCTGTTCACCTCCGGCTATGTGGCCAATGAGGCGACGCTGACGACGCTGCAGCGCATCCTGCCGGGCCTGATCACCTTTTCCGACAGCCTGAACCACGCCTCGATGATCGCGGGCATCCGCAACGGCGGCGGCGAGCGGCACATCTTCGCGCACAACGATCTGGTGCATCTGGAGGCCCTGCTGGCCGCCGCGCCGGTGGATGCGCCCAAGCTGATCGCCTTCGAGAGCGTATATTCGATGGACGGCGACATCGCCGACCTGGCCGGGACCATCGCCCTGGCCAAGAAATACAATGCCCTGACCTATCTGGATGAGGTCCATGCCGTGGGCCTTTACGGCGCGACCGGCGCAGGCGTGGCCGAGCGGGACGGGGTTCTGGACGGCATCGACATTGTCGAATGCACCCTGGGCAAGGCCATCGGCGTCATGGGCGGATACATCGCCGCCGATGCCGTCATCATCGATGCCGTGCGCAGCTGGGCCTCTGGCTTCATCTTCACGACGTCGCTGCCCCCGGCATTGACGGCTGGAGCCCTGGCCTCGGTGCGGCATCTGAAGGCCAACAGCGCTCTGCGCGAGGCGCATCAGGAGCGGGCGACGACCTTGAAGGCGCGGTTCGCGGCGGCGGGCATTCCCGTCCTGCCCAGCGTCAGCCACATCGTGCCGGTGCATGTCGGCAATCCGGTCCACTGCAAGATGATCTCGGACATGCTGCTGGAGCAGTACGGGGTCTACGTGCAGCCGATCAACTATCCCACCGTGCCCAAGGGGACGGAGCGGCTGCGCTTCACGCCGTCGCCGAACCACACGGACGCGATGATGGACGACCTGGTCAAGGCCATGGACGCCTTGTGGACCCACTGCAACGTGGTGCGCCTGCCGCAGGTGGCCTAGCGGTCGCAATAGGATGTCGGGGTCCACTCCGGGCTCAGCGACATCCACGGATCATCGGCGGGCAGAAGCAGGGCCACAAGGTTGCGGCGACCTGTTGGAGCGGCCTGCAGATGGGGCCCGTCCTCCAGAATGTAGCTTTCGCCAGCACCGATCCGAACCTGCGCTACGGGCGCATCCATGCATTGCTCGCCTTCCACAACATAGAAGGCTTCGGGCCCGGGGTGCGCGTGCGCCCGGGTCTTCATCCCGGGCGGGAAAATGGACTCCAGAAAGCGCACGACGAGCGGCCCGGTATCGGGACGGCGCAATGGGCCGATGACCGCCTGACGGTCGCCCGCCGTGATCGTCAAATCCTGAGCGCCGATGACGTATAACCAGACCTGGTCGTGGGCCGTGACCACCGTTGCTGCATCGTGAAGGGCCGCCTGCGCCTGAGCTGCAGAAACATCGTCGAAGGTGGCGATATGCCAGAACAGGGGCTCGGTTCCAGCGGGAATGGCGATCTGGGTCGAGAGATAGCATCCCGGCTTTCCAGCGTTGGCGCTGGCGGGTTCCGAGCACAGGCCGGGCACGGGTGGGGTCTGTGGTGGCGCCATCAGCAGAAGCGCGAATGCAGAGGACACAAGCACGGCCAGACTCCTCATCAAGGCAGATTTCAAGGTAACATCGAACGTCCAGCCGGACTATCGGGAGGCCACGCATGACGGGCGATATCGGCGAGGTCATCATCGAGCTGACCCGCAACGGGGCCTATCTGAAATGCTCGGCGGTGCACGTCGCCACGGGCGTCGAGGTCACAGCCATCGGCCCCGCGACCGAACGGCACGGGCTGGAGCGGATCGCCCTGGCCAAGCTGAAGCGGGCCCTGTTGTCACGGTGACCCACTAGATGTTGTGGTGAACCCGCGTCAGGCCTAAATGGATCGCCGCTCAAGCCTCGGGGATTCCAGTGACCGCCTTCACCCACGCCGACTATTTCTCCAAAAGCCTCGCCGCCGCCGATCCCGACGTGTTCAAGGGCATCCAGGGTGAGCTGGCGCGGCAGAAGGAGCAGATCGAGCTGATCGCGTCCGAGAACATCGTCTCGCAGGCGGTGCTGGAGGCGCAGGGGTCGGTCCTGACCAACAAATATGCCGAGGGCTATCCGGGGCGTCGCTACTATGGCGGCTGCGAATACGTCGATGTGACCGAAGACCTGGCGCGGTCGCGGGCCAAGGAACTGTTCGGCTGTGCCTTCGCCAACGTTCAGCCGCACTCGGGGGCCCAGGCGAACCAGGCGGTGTTCCAGGCCCTGCTGCAGCCCGGCGACACCTTCCTGGGCATGGATCTGGCCGCAGGCGGACACCTGACACATGGCAGCCCCGCCAACCAGTCGGGCAAGTGGTTCCGGCCCGTCACCTATACGGTGCGCCAGGACGATCACCTGATCGACTATGACAACGTCGCCGAGATGGCCGAGCGCGAGAAGCCCAAGCTGATCATCGCCGGGGCCAGCGCCTATTCGCGACCCATCGACTTCAAGCGGTTCCGCGAGATCGCGGATAGCGTCGGAGCCTATCTGATGGTGGACATGGCCCATTATGCGGGTCTGGTGGCCGGGGGTGTCTATCCCGACCCGCTGCCGCACGCGCATATCGTCACGACCACGACGCACAAGACCCTGCGCGGACCGCGCGGTGGCATGGTGCTGTCGAACGACATGGAGATCGGCAAGAAGATCAACTCCGCCGTCTTCCCGGGCCTGCAAGGCGGGCCGCTGGAGCATGTGATCGCCGCCAAGGCCGTGGCCTTCGGCGAGGCGCTGAAGCCGGAGTTCAAGGCCTATGCGCAACAGGTCGTGGACAATGCCCGCGCCCTGGCCGCCGTGCTGGTCGAGCGCGGCACGCACATCGTCTCTGGCGGGACGGACACCCATCTGATGCTGGTCGATCTGCGGCCCAAGGGCGTGACGGGCAAGGCGACCGAGGCGGCGCTGGAACACGCCCTGATGACCTGCAACAAGAATGGTGTGCCATTCGATACCGCACCCTTCACCGTGACCTCGGGCGTTCGCCTGGGCACCCCCGCCGGCACCACGCGCGGCTTTGACGTGGCCGAGTTCCAGCAGGTCGGGCACTGGATCGCGGACGTGATCGATTCCATGAAGGGCACGGACGAGGCTGATCTGGCGGTTCAGGCCCGTGTGGCAGGCGAAGTTCGCGAACTGACCGCGCGCTTCCCGATCTATGGATAGCCCGCGATGAAATGCCCTTTCTGCGGACATGCCGACACCCAGGTGAAGGACAGTCGCCCGTCCGATGACGGCGCGGCTATCCGGCGCCGACGGTCCTGTCCGCAGTGCAACGGGCGTTTCACGACCTTCGAACGGGTTCAGTTGCGCGAATTGGTGATCCTGAAGCGTAACGGGCGGCGCACGCCCTTCGACCGCGACAAGCTGGAGCGGTCGCTGGGCATTGCGCTGCGCAAGCGTCCGGTCCAGCCGGAACAGGTCGAGCAGATGGTGTCGCGGATCGTGCGTCAGCTGGAAAGTCTGGGCGAGACGGAAATCCATTCCTCGACCGTCGGCGACTTCATCATGAAGGCGCTGAAGTCGGTCGATGAGGTGGCCTATGTCCGCTACGCCTCGGTCTACAAGGACTTCCGCGCCACCGGCGACTTCGCCCGCTTCCTGGGCGACGAAGGGCTGGACGAGCCGGGCAAGGGCTGATGCCCCTCAGGGTCACACTGAAGCTGGCGACGTCGCTGGACGGACGCATCGCCATGCCGTCGGGCGAAAGCCGCTGGATCACCGGTGAGCCTGCGCGGGCGCAGGGGCATCGGCTGCGGGCGGCGCATGAGGCCATCCTGGTCGGGGTCGAGACGGTACTGGCGGACGATCCGGCGTTGACGGTGAGACTGAGGGAAAAGCCCTTCCCCCTTGATGGGGGAAGGGTTGGGATGGGGGTGAAGGCGGTTGGGGCAGACGGCTCCGTCGAGACCACTTCCGCCGAAACTGTCACCCCCAACCCCGGCCCTTCCCCCATCAAGGGGGAAGGGGGCGATGAGGCGTACAGTAGCATTCAGCCCTTTCGTATCGTCCTCGACAGCCGCCTTCGCACACCCCCGTCGGCAAGGGTCGCAATCGGCGGCACCCTGATCCTCACCGCCACGGAGCCGCACCCCATCGGCGCCGCCGAAGTCGTCCAGATCGCTTCGACCGATGGCCGACCCACCATCGAGGCCGTCTTAGGCGCTCTGGCCGAGCGCAATATCACCTCCGTCCTGATCGAAGGCGGAGGGCAGGTGGCGGCGTCCTTCATCCGGGCTGGCTGTATCGATCGACTGGAGTGGTTCCGCGCGCCCATCCTCCTCGGCGCGGAGGGGCGACCCTGTATCGCCGGCCTGGCCCTTGCGAAGCTGGGCAATGCCCCCAAGTTCCGTCGTCTGTCGGCCGAACCTCTCGGAGACGATTTGTGGGAACGCTACGAGCGCATCGAGCGTGAGGCCTGACATGTTCACCGGCATCATCACAGACATCGGCCGCGTACGTTCCGTTCGCCAAACGGACCGTGACCGCCGCTATGAGGTCGAGACCGTGTGGGACACGGCGACCATCGATCTGGGGGCCTCGATCAGCCATGCAGGCTGCTGTCTGACGGTCACCGAAAAAGGTCCCGGCTGGTTCGCGGTCGAGGTATCGGCCGAGACCCTGTCGAAGACGACCCTGGGCGACTGGGCCGAGGGGCATCGCGCCAATCTGGAGCGGGCGGCGAAACTGGGCGATGAGCTGGGCGGGCATATCGTCTCGGGCCACGTGGATGGTCTGGGCCGCGTCGTCTCGGTGACGCCGGACGGCGGGTCGCACCGGATCGAGATCGAAGCTCCGGCCCCGCTGCACCGCTACATCGCGCCCAAGGGCTCGATCACGGTGGATGGGGTGTCCCTGACGGTCAATGCCGTAGAGGGCGCGACCTTCGGCCTGAACATCATCCCGCACACCTGGGACGCGACCACTCTGGGCACGCTGAAAGCCGGGGATCGGGTGAATCTCGAGATCGATATGCTGGCGCGATACCTCGCGCGGTGGCAGGAGACGGCGTGATGCAATTGGCCGCGAACATGAATGACAGCCCGATCAGTCCCATCGAGGACATTCTGGAAGATGCCCGCAACGGGCGTCCCTACATTCTGGTGGATGCCGAGGACCGCGAGAACGAGGGGGATGTCATCATCCCGGCCCAGTTCGCGACCCCGGACCAGATCAACTTCATGGCCCGTCATGCGAGGGGCCTGATCTGTCTGGCCATCACCAGTGACCGGGCACGGCAGCTGCGCCTGCCGCCGATGGCCGCCGACAACCGCACCAGCATGGGCACGGCCTTCACCGTCTCGATCGAAGCGCGCGAGGGCGTGACGACGGGGATTTCCGCCGCGGATCGGGCCCGGACCGTGCAGGTGGCCTCCGATCCGACCAAGGGGGCAGACGACATTGTCTCGCCGGGGCATGTGTTTCCGCTGGTCGCGCGGGATGGCGGCGTTCTGGTGCGAACGGGCCATACGGAGGCGGCGGTCGACATCAGCCGCATGGCCGGACTGACGCCTGCGGGCGTGATCTGCGAGGTCATGAACGACGACGGGTCGATGGCGCGGATGCCCGATCTGGTTGCCTTCGCCCAGCTGCATGGACTGAAGATCGGCACCATCGCCGACCTGATCGCCTATCGCCGCCGCACCGAACGCTATGTCGAGCGGATCATGGATACGCCGTTCGACAGCGTCCATGGCGGGCCGTTTCGCCTGATGCTGTACCGGAACACCATCGAGGGGGCCGAGCATATCGCCCTGGTCAAGGGCAAGGTCGAGGCCGGCAAGCCGACGTTGGTGCGCATGCACCAGGTCGATTTCGCTGCAGACATCTTGGGTCATGTCGAGGCACGGCAGGACTACGTGCCCCAGGCCCTGAAGGCCATATCGGATCATGACGGGGCAGGCGTGACGGTCTTCCTGCGCGATCCGGATCTGCATGGCCTGGCCGAGCGGCTGTCGGGTGTGCCCCGGCCGCAGGCGGCGGATCGGTCGCTGAAGAACTATGGCGTCGGTGCGCAGATCCTGCTGGATCTGGGCGTGCGCGACATGATCGTGATGAGCTCGACCCGCCCCAATCCCACCGCGCTTGAAGGCTATGGCCTGCGCATCGTCGGCTGGCGCGGAATGGACGGAGAAGACCAATCCTGAGTGAACCCATCCGCGTCCTCATCGTCGAGGCGCGCTTCTATGACGATCTGGCCGACGCCCTTCTGGAAGGGGCGAAGGATGCGCTGCGGGAACAGGGTGTTCAGTTCGACGTCGTCTCCGTGCCCGGCGCGCTGGAGGTGCCGACGGTCATCGCCCTAGCCGAAGAGGCCGGCCGCTACCCAACCGCGCCGCGCTACGACGGCTATGTGGCGCTGGGCTGCGTGATCCGCGGCGAGACCTATCATTTCGAGATCGTCTCGGATCAGTCGGCGGCGGGCATCCGCAATCTGGGCCTGAAGGGCATCATCATCGGCAACGGCATCCTGACGACCGAAGACGAGCACCAGGCCTGGGCGCGCGCCCGGACGAGTGAGGGCGACAAGGGCGGCGGCGCGGCCCGCGCGGCCCTGGACCTGATTGCGCTGCGCAAGCGGCTTCGCGTAGGACTGGGATCGTGACCCAGCCCAACAGCATTCAATCCGTCCTCGAACAACTGGCCGAAAACCAGAAGGCCAATGCCGAGCCTCAGCTGAGCAGCCGCCAGCGGCGTGCGCGCACGGTCGCGCGCCTGGCCGCCGTCCAGGCCCTGTATCAGATGGAGCTGGCGGGCGAGGGCGTGGACACCGTCATTACCGAATTCTCCAACCACCGTTTCGACGCCGACATCGAGGGCGAGCCCTTGGCCGAGGCGGACGAAGAGTATTTCGCCCAGATCGTGCGTGGTATGGTCAGCGAGCAATCAGCCATCGATGCGGCGGTCAAGGCGCGTCTGGCCTCCAACTGGCGGCTGGAGCGGCTGGATTCGACCCTTCGGGCCCTGCTGCGTAGCGGGGCGTGGGAGCTGCGGTCGCGGCCCGACGTGCCGCGCGAGATCGTGATCGATGAGTATGTCGAACTGGCCAAGGCCTTCTTCGACGAAGCCGAGGCCAAGTTCGTCAATGCCGCCCTGGACGGGGTGGCACGGGACGTTCGCGCGGCCTGATGCCCTCGGTCGATGTCGCCGGTGAGTTCGAAACCATCCGGCGACTGTTCGCGCCCCTGGCTCATCCGGAGTGGGGCAGGGGGCTGAAGGACGATGTGGCCGTGGTGCCGTCGCGGCCAGGGTTCGATCTGGTCCTGACCAAGGATGCGATGGTCGAGGGGGTTCACTTCCTGCCCGACGACCCGCTGGACACTGTGGCGCAGAAGCTGCTGCGGGTGAACCTGTCGGACCTGGCGGCGAAGGGGGCGGAAGCCTTTGGCTATATGCTGGCCTGTCACTGGTCCGACCGCTGCGGTTGGCCCGAGCGGGAGGCCTTCGTCGACGGCTTGCGGCGAGATCAGGCGATCTTTGAGGTCCTGCTGCTGGGCGGTGACACGGTCTCGACCAAGGGGCCCGCCAGCTTTTCCCTGACTCTGATGGGATGGACGCCCAAGGGGCGAACGGTCGGGCGAGCGGGTGCGAGGCCCGGCGATGTGGTCATGGTCACGGGCGCGATCGGTGACGGCTGGCTGGGCCTGCAGGCGGCGCAGGGCAAGTTGTCGCTGGAGATGGAGCGGATCATCGCCCTGGTCGAACACTATCGCCGACCCATGCCCCAGACGGATTTCGCCACGACGATCCGCGATCTTGCCAGTGCCTCGGTCGATGTATCCGACGGTCTGATCGCGGACCTGGGCCATATCGCCTCGGCCAGCGGGGTCGGGCTGGAGATCGACTTGGAGGTCACGCCCCTGTCGCTGGCGGGCCAGGCCTGGTTCGAGCAGAGAGTCGATCCGCAGGCTGCGTTGGAAAAACTGGTTACCGGCGGCGACGATTATGAGATCGCCTTCACCGCTCCGGCCGCCAGCGAGGAAGCCCTGCGGCGCGAGGCGGACCGTCGGCATATTCCCCTGACGCGCATCGGGCAGGTCGTGCCGGGCGCAGGCGTGTCGGTGCGGTATCAGGGGCAGGCCGTGACGCTGGCCAAGCCGGGGTTCACCCACAGCTAGGCTGCAAACGAAATCTCAAGCCCTGTCGGATATCGGGGTGGCATGCGCCGTCGTGACCTCATCGCCGCCTCTGCCGTCCTGCCTGCCGGCCTGCTGGCGGGCGAGGCCATGGCCGGCGAGGATGCCCCCGCTACCGCTGCGCCGCTGAGCATTGCTGGCGTGGGCCTGCCCGTGATCACCGAAGGACGCATCCGCAACTATGTCTTCGTGTCGCTGAGGCTGCATCTGGGTGCGGGCGCGACGGCGGAGGCCCTGCGGGTCAAGGAGCCCTATTTCCGCGACGCCCTGGTACGCGCGGCCTATCGCACGCCGTTCACGGTCGCGAACAACTGGACAGTCGTGGATGGGGCTGCCGTCGCGGCCAGCCTTATGCGAGCGGCCACGACCATTGCGGGGCGTGGCAAGGTCGCGCGGGTCGAGATCGTCAGCCAGACCCCGCGCCGCCGAACCGGTGTCCGCGCCGGCTGATCGCCGTTCACCGTAAGTGGTTGCGTCCTGTTGACGCATTTGCCAGTCTTCCGACGCAATCCCCACAGGACGCAGCTCCGCGTCCGTCGCGCACGGGGGGACCGGAAGGCGGAAGAGGCCAAAAAGGCTCGCCGCGCCAAGGATCCGGGCGCTCAATGCACTCAGGGTTTGGAAACGCCATGAATAACTATCTGTGGCTGGTCATCGCCGCAGGCGCGCTGGGAGTCCTCTATGGGCTTGTCCAGACCGCCGCGCTGATGAAGGCCAGTACTGGCAACGACAAGATGCGCGAGATCGCCGCCGCGATCCAGGAGGGCGCATCGGCCTATCTGCGGCGGCAATATATCACCATCGGCATGGTCGGGGTCGTCATCCTGATCGCCGCCTATTTACTGATCGGCATCTATGCGGCCATCGGCTTCGTCATCGGCGCGGTCCTGTCCGGCCTGGCCGGGTTCGCGGGCATGCTGATCTCTGTGCGGGCCAATGTGCGCACGGCGCAGGCCGCGTCCGAAAGCCTGTCCAAAGGGCTGGACCTGGCGTTCCGCTCGGGGGCCATCACCGGCATGTTCGTTGCGGGCGGGGCCCTGCTGGGCGTCGCGGGCTACTATGCCCTTCTGACCGAAGGCCTGGGCCTGGAGCGCACGGGCCGCGAGGTTATCGACGGTCTGGTCGCGCTAGGCTTCGGCGCCTCGCTGATCTCCATCTTCGCGCGTCTGGGCGGCGGTATCTTCACCAAGGGTGCGGACGTCGGCGGCGATATGGTCGGCAAGGTCGAGGCGGGCATTCCGGAAGACGATCCCCGCAATGCCGCGACCATCGCGGACAACGTCGGCGACAACGTCGGCGACTGTGCCGGTATGGCTGCCGACCTGTTCGAGACCTATGCGGTGACGACGGTGGCGACGATGGTGCTGGCCGCCATCTTCTTCCGCGACCAGCCCTATGTCGAAGCGATGATGCTGCTGCCTCTGGCGATCTGCGGCATCTGTGTGGTGACCTCGATCATCGGCAGCTTCTTCGTCCGTCTGGGCAAGTCGAACAACATCATGGGGGCGCTGTATCAGGGCCTGATCGTCACCGGCGTCCTGTCGGTTGGCGCGGTCTGGTGGGTGATCACCAGCCTGACGCCTGCGACCATTACCGTGCCGGGCGTGGCCGAGGCCATACCGGCGATGAACCTGTTCTGGTCCGGCCTGATCGGTCTGGCGGTCACGGCCGCCATCGTGGTGATCACGGAATACTATACGGGCTCGAACTTCCGGCCCGTGAGGTCGGTGGCCAATGCCTCGGTCTCGGGTCACGGCACCAATGTGATCCAGGGTCTGGCCGTGTCGCTGGAGTCCACCGCCCTGCCGGCGCTAACGATCATCGTCGGCATCGTGGTCAGCTTCCAGCTGGCCGGCCTGTTCGGCATCGCCATCGCCACCACGACCATGCTTGGCGTGGCGGGGATGATCGTGGCGCTGGACGCCTTTGGTCCCGTGACCGACAACGCAGGCGGCATCGCCGAAATGGCGGGCCTGCCCAGCGAGGTGCGGCATTCGACCGATGCCCTGGACGCGGTCGGCAACACCACCAAGGCCGTGACCAAGGGCTATGCGATCGGTTCGGCGGGCCTCGGCGCGCTGGTGCTGTTCGCGGCTTATACGTCGGACCTGCAATACTTCTCGGCCAATCCGGCGGACTATTTGTTCTTCGCAAACATGGGGCCGGTGACCTTTGACCTGACCAACCCGTATGTCGTGGTCGGCCTGCTGTTCGGGGGGCTGCTGCCCTTCCTGTTCGGCGGCATGTCGATGATGGCGGTGGGCCGTGCGGCCGAATCGGTCGTGGCCGAGGTGCGTCGTCAGTTCCGCGAGAACCCGGGCATCATGACCTACGAGACGAAGCCGGAATATGGCAAGGCAGTCGACATCCTGACGAAGGCAGCAATCCGCGAGATGATCGTGCCGTCGCTTCTGCCGGTCCTGTCGCCGATCGTCCTGTTCGTCGCCGTCCTGATGATCTCGGACAAGGCCAACGCCTTCGCCTCGCTAGGCGCCATGCTGATGGGCGTGATCGTGACGGGCCTGTTCGTCGCCATCTCGATGACCTCGGGCGGCGGGGCCTGGGACAATGCCAAGAAGGTGATCGAGGAAGGATTCACCGACAAGAACGGCGTCGTTCATGGCAAGGGTTCGGAAGCGCACAAGGCCGCCGTAACGGGCGATACGGTGGGTGACCCCTACAAGGACACGTCCGGCCCGGCAGTGAACCCGATGATCAAGATCACCAACATCGTGGCCTTGCTGTTGCTGGCCGTCCTGGCCAGCGGGAAGATCGGCTAGGTTCTTCCGACGGTTCAACGAAAGACGCCCCGGAGAGCGATCTCCGGGGCGTTATTCTTTTGGGGAAGGTGCTGGCCGTTAGTCGTCGCGGCGCTGCTGGCCGGGGACGTCCTCGTCCGTGCGCGGCAGCTGGCCGCGGCCGACGTTGCCGAGCAGCTGTTCCAGGATGGTCAGCTGGCGACCGCGCGTTGGGGTCTCATTGCCGTTCATGGCCAGGCGCTGACCGTCTTCGAGGCCGAGGGTACGAACAGCCGCGACCTGACCGGCCTCGTTGAAGGTGATTTCCGTCACGCTGCGCTGCGTCACCTGCGGGCGGTTGTAGGTGTATTTTTCGGTCGTCTGGCTGATGTAGTACCAGATGGTGTCTTTCTCGAACGTCGAGGTGGTGGACGGCGAGCCCAGACGGGTCAGGACCGTCTGGCGCGTGTCGGTGCCCGCGACGATATCCGTCGGCTTGGCGTCGATGGCCTGAAATCCGTTCTGGCCCACGGTCGGGGCGCAGGCGGCGGTCAGGACCGCAGCCGAAAGAACGGCGAAAGTCAGCTTGGTACGGAGCATGAGCGAGCCTGCGACAAAACAAGGTCTTTGACCTAACCGGACCTGCGCCTTAGTTCAACGGCGCGGCGGAAAAGGGGCCGTATGATCATGCTGTCAAAACTGTTCCGATCCCGACCCCACGCCCGAATGGGCGAGGCCCTGTATGAAAGGGCGGTCGATCAGGCACGCCAGCCCGATTTTTACACGACGCTGGGGGTCGCGGACCGGATCGATGCGCGGTTCGAGCTTTACACCCTGCATGCCCTGCTGCTGATTCTGCGTCTGCGCGACGAGGACAAGACTGGCGAAGCGGGCGGGGCGGAGGCGGCGCAGGCCCTGTTCGACGCCTATGTGTCGGCGTTGGACCACGCTCTGCGCGAGCTGGGCGTGGGCGACACCTCGGTGGGCAAGAAGATGCGCAAGCTGGGCGAGGCGATGTACGGCCGGATGCAGGCCTATGAAACGCCGCTGCGGGCCGACGATCAGGCGGCGCTGGCCAGCGGGCTGGCGCGCAACGTCTATGAAAGCGATGATCCCGCCACCGGTGACGCCCTGGCGCGTTATGCGCTGGCTAGCCGTCAACGTCTGGCCGGGCAGGGTTTCGGTGATCTGGTGATGGGCCCGGACTGGGCGGAGATTGCGGCATGATCGAGAGCGGACTGCCCTACAGTGTGCCGGTACGTCTGAATCAGGCCGGCGCGGGCCTGGATCGGCGGCTCGAGCCGGATGCGGCCGAGCGGGCGAGGATTGCAAGGTCGCTGGACTTGGCGTCGCTGGATGCCTTTGAGGCGGAGATGCGGCTGGAACCCTATGGAAATGTCGGTTGGCGCGTTTCGGGGCGGGTGCGGGCCGATGCCGTTCAGACCTGTGGCCTGACGCTGGAGCCGCTGCCGGTTCACATCGATGCGAAGTTCTCGATCCCGCTGGCCGAGGCGGTCGAAACCGAAAGTGACGAGATCGATGTCACCATGGATGACGATGCGCCTGATCTGATCGAGGATGGGCAGATTGATCTGGGCCAGTATGCGGTCGAGCAGCTGGCGCTGAAGCTAGATCCGTTTCCGCGCAAGCCGGGGGCGGAGTTTGTCCAGCCCGAGGAACCGGCGGAAATCTCGCCCTTTGCCGTGCTGAAGCAACTGAGACCCGCCGACGAAGGTTGACGCAGGGTCCGCGCGGTTGCATCCCGCCCGCGCGGGTCTATCCTTCCGCCTCGATGCGCCCGAGTCCCTGGCGCGACGGAGTCGAACCGGCTTGCCATCCTCCATACTGATTTCGCTCGACGGCATGGGCGGGGACCACGGTCCGCCCGTCGTGATCGCGGGCATCCAAGATTATCGCAGACAGCATGGCGGCGAAGGTGTCCGCTTTCTGGTGCATGGCGACGAAGCCGCCATCCGGACCGAGATGGGCAAATGCGGCTTGGGCGACGATCTGGTCGTCGTGCGTCACACCGACAAGGTCGTGGGCATGGAGGAAAAGCCGGCCCAGGCCATGCGGCGGGGCAAGGGTTCCAGCCTGTGGAACGCCATCGAGGCAGTAAAGACGGGCGAGGCGCACGCCGTCGTTTCTGCGGGCAACACCGGGGCGCTGATGGCGATCGCCAAGCTGATCCTGCGGATGTCGGCGCACGGCTTGGAAAGACCGGCCATCGTGGCCAGCTGGCCGACGCTGCGCGGCGTCACCGCCGTGCTGGACGTCGGGGCCAATATCGAGAGCGATGCTGAGCAACTGATCGAGTTCGCCATCATGGGCGAGGCCTTCCATGCCGCCGTGCATGGCGTGGCGCGCCCGACCGTCGGCATACTGAACGTCGGCTCCGAGGACATGAAGGGCCATGAGGAGGTCCGCGAGGCCAGCCGCATCCTGCGAGACGGTGGCCTGGGCCTGAACTATCACGGTTTCGTCGAGGGCGACGACATCGCCAAAGGCACGGTCGATGTGGTGGTGACTGACGGCTTCACCGGCAACATTGCCCTGAAGACCGCAGAGGGCGTGGCGCGGTTCATCTCGGCCCTGATGCGGGAGGCCCTGACCTCCAGCCTTCAGGCCAAGGTCGGGGCGGCGATCGCCATGCCGGCCCTGAAGGCCATGGGGCGGCGGATTGACCCCAGTTCGATCAATGGCGGACCTCTGCTGGGCCTGAACGGCATTGTGGTGAAGAGCCATGGCGGGGCTGACGCCAAGGGCTATGCCAATGCCATCCGCATCGCGGTCGATCTGGCCCGCAGCGACTATCTGACCAAGGTGCAGGACAGCCTCGGACGCCTGTCCGCGACCCTGGAGCTGGCGGCGACCGCGCCGCAGACCGTGACGGAGCCTTCCCAGTGAGCGTAGTGCGCAGTGCCGTGACCGGCGTCGGATCCTTCCTGCCCGAACAGGTCGTGACCAATGCCGACCTGGCCCAGTTCGTCGATACCTCCGACGAATGGATCCAGGAGCGCACCGGCATCAAACAGCGCCACAAGGCGCGCGACGACCAGCCGACCAGCGACCTGGCCGTCGAGGCGGCAAGGCGCGCCCTGGCCGATGCGGGCAAGACGGCCGCCGATGTCGATCTGATCATCGTGGCGACCACGACGCCGGACATGACGTTCCCGGCCACGGCCTCGATCGTGCAGCGCAAGCTGGGCGCGTCGGTCGGCATTGCGTTCGACGTTCAGGCGGTCTGTTCGGGCTTCGTCTATGCGATGAGCGTGGCCGATGGCTTCGTGGCGCGGGGGCTGGCCAAATGCGCTCTGGTCATCGGGGCCGAGGAGATGACCCGGCTGATGGACTGGACCGACCGGTCGACCTGCGTCCTGTTCGGTGACGGGGCCGGGGCCTTCGTCATGGAACCGCGCGAGGGGCAGGGGACCAAGGCGGATCAGGGCCTGCTGGGCTTTGCCCTGCGCTGCGACGGCAACAAGACGGACCTGCTGTATGTGGACGGCGGGCCGGCGACGACGGGGACCGTCGGCCATCTGCGGATGGCGGGCAATCAGGTCTTCCGGCACGCGGTCGTCAATATCGCCGAGGCGATCACGGCGGCCTGCGAGGCCTCGGGCATCGAGGTGGCGGACGTCGACTGGTTCGTGCCGCACCAAGCCAATCAGCGGATCATCAAGGGCGTCGGAGACCGGTTGGGTCTGGACGAGAACAAGGTGATTTCGACTGTCGCCATCCATGCAAATACGTCGGCGGCGTCGATTCCTCTGGCAATGGATGCCGCCATTCAGGATGGGCGGATCAAGCGGGGCGACATGGTTCTGCTGGAGGCCATGGGCGGTGGACTGACCTGGGGTGCCTGCGCCTTCCGGTTCTAGGCAAGGATTTCGGCTTTCCATTTGACTGCGCTTGCCCTTTTATGGGGGCGAACGACCCTCGGAGGGGAGCGGCCTCGTGACTGACCATCAAACACTGACCCGTGCCGACCTGTGTGAAGCCGTCCATGAAGAGGTCGGCCTGTCGCGTCTGGAATGCGCCGCCATGGTTGAGCGGACCCTGGAGCTGATCATCGAATCGCTGGAGCGCGGCGAGACGGTGAAACTGTCCGGCTTTGGCGTCTTTCAGGTTCGCGAGAAGCGGGCGCGTATGGGGCGCAATCCCAAGACCGGAGAGCCGGCGGCGATCAATCCGCGCCGGGTCATCAGCTTCCGCGCCTCGCAGATTATGAAGGGCCGGGTTCACGACGCGATCGTGAGCGCCTGACGCCCGTGGCCAAGAGCCCCAACGCCTTCCGCTCAATCTCCGAAGCCGCCGAAGAGGTCGGCGTGCCCCAGCATGTTCTGCGATTCTGGGAGACGAAGTTCGCCTTCGTCGCACCGATGAAGCGGGCGGGCGGTCGCCGCTTCTATCGTCCGCAGGATCTGGTGCTGCTGAAGGCCGTCAAACGGCTGCTGCACGACGAGGGCCTGACGATCAAGGGCGTGCTCCGGCTGCACAAGGAGCAGGGGCTGAAGGCGCTGGCGCGGTATGGCGACCCCGGCGCCCTGGTCAGTTTCGATGGCGAGGAGGCTGTGGCCGTGCCGGAAGTGCGACCGCCATCGGGCCGGGCGACGGTTCGGCTGCGTCAGGCCCTGGCCGAGATCGAGGGCGCGCGGGCCCGTCTGGACGCCGTTCTCATGAGAAGCGCCGGTTAGGCCATTTTTCCGTTTGCGGCGCGGCCAAGCCCGTTTATAGGGAGCGCCTCTCGGAGCGTGGCGCAGCCTGGTAGCGCACTTGACTGGGGGTCAAGGGGTCGCAGGTTCGAATCCTGTCGCTCCGACCATCTTCCCTTGACCCGGTTAGAAATCACTTCTTCGACTTGCCGCCCTCGGCCCATTTGATCAGCGGGAACAGCGGCACGCCCCAGGCGATGCCGGCGATGGCGAAGAAGGCCAGGTCGATCAGTGGCGAATCGGGAAGACGTTCGCCGATGGCGATGACAGCCCAGACGTAGAAGATCAGAAAGGCGACGCTGCCCAAGGCGGCAATCAGACGGCGGAGACGCGGGTTCATCAGCGCTTGTTCCGGAACAGGAAGAAGGTGCCGAGCGACAATGCCCCCGCGATGCCGGACCACGCCAGCCACAGCCACTGCTGCGATGTCGCGACGCCGAAGACCCTGACCGCCAGGAACCAGCCAGCGACGGCACCGACGCCGGACACCAGCGCCATGGCGAAGAAGCCGCGCCGCCCGGTCAGCATGTCGGCCGCCCCGGCGAGGACGAGGGCGATGGCCACGGCGGCGGCGATCTGGGCATAGGGCAAGCAGTGTCTCCTGTTGCGGCGATCAGACGCCGTAAAGCGACTGGCACTCGTCGTGCGGGGCGGGCATACCGCTGATCCCGGCGGTGGGCCAGCGCCACTGGGAACAGTGTAACGGTCGGAACGGCAGGCGTCGAATGAAGCGTTTCAGCGCAGGTGGGCAGAGCCGGGCGGTGGCGATCTGGCTTTTCGCGACCGCAGCCCTGGTGTTCGCAATGGTCGTGGTCGGCGGGGTGACCCGTTTGACCGGATCGGGCCTGTCGATCACGGAGTGGAAGCCGATCATGGGGGCTTTGCCGCCGATGAGCGGTGCCGACTGGGCCGAGGCCTTCCAGAAGTACAAGACGATCCCGCAATATGAGCACATCAATCCGGACATGACCCTGGACGGGTTCAAGACCATCTTCTGGTGGGAGTGGGCGCACCGGTTCCTGGGCCGGATCATCGGGGTGGTGTTCGCGGTGCCCTTCTTCGTATTTCTGGTGCTGCGGAAGATCCCCAAGCGGCTGATCGGGCGGTGCGCGGTGTTGCTGGCCCTGGGCGGTCTGCAGGGCCTGATCGGCTGGTGGATGGTATCCAGCGGCCTGTCGGAGCGGGTCGATGTCGCGCCCGAACGGCTGGCGACGCATCTGGGTCTGGCGCTGCTGATCTTCATGGGGCTGATCTGGACCGGTCTGGAGGCCTGGAGAGGCGAGGGGCATGTGAGGCCGCCCGTGGGCTGGAGCCGGGGTGCGGCGGTGCTGCTGGGGGCGGTCTTCGTGCAGTGCCTGCTGGGCGGACTGGTGGCGGGGTCCAAGGCGGGCTTCGTCTATACCGATTGGCCGCTGATGAACGGGTCGGTCCTGCCGGCGGTGGAGTGGGGTGCGGGGGCGCTGACCTTCCTGCACGATCAGGCCCTGGTTCAGTTCAATCACAGGATCGCGGCCTATGGCTTGCTGATCGGTGGGACGATCTATGCGGTACAGGCCTGGCGGTGGCGGCTGGCCGAGGGGCTGGGCGTCAGCGCAATGGTCGTGGCGGCCGTGCTGTGGATGCAGGCGGCGCTGGGCGTCGTGACCCTGATCCACGCCGTGCCGTTGTGGCTGGGGGCACTGCATCAGGCGGGGGCGGCCCTTGTTCTGGCCGTTGTGACGATCAACCTGTGGCTGGTGCGCCGGTCTCAGCCGCGGCTGTTCATGTCCGGACCGAGGACCAGGGTCCTCTGATCGCCAGGGTGATGCCCGGGTACATGATGTTGACGAACAGAACCTCGCCATCGGGCGAGAAGACCGCGCCCGCGAACTCCGAGTTGCCGGCGAAGACGTTTCGGGCGATGGCGTAAACCTGACCGTCGGGGGTGACGCCCTTCAGATGGTTGCGGATGTCGCTGGAGTAGTTGTCCTCGCAGACGATCAGATGGCCCCAAGGCGCGATGCAGATGTTGTCGCCCATATTCATGGTGCGCAGGTCGGCGCTCTCGGTGAACAGTTGCAGGCGGCCCGGACGGTCGATCTCGCCGGGCTGGCCTTCGTCGGGCGAGGGGACATAGCGCATGATCTGGCCGCGCTTCAGCGGCCCGCCCGAGGTGGCGGTCATATAGAGCTCGTTGTCGCCCCAGAAGATGCCTTCGCCGCGCGCAACCAGGGCTGCACCTGAGGCATGGCCGCGCAGGCGAAGGTCGTCGTTCGGCGATTCGACGTCGTCCATGTCGATCCAGACGACCTCGCGCCAGTCGCGCACAGCCCATTCGGCCCTCTCCCAGTTGCGGGTGTCGGCGCGGGGCTTGTCCTTGAAGGCCATGGCCTGGAGGCGACCGCCCTCGATCAGCTTGCCGGGCGTATTGGGGATGAAGCGGTAGAAGAGGCCGTCGCCCTGGTCCTCGGTCTCATAGACGATGCCGGTGCGCGGATCGATGCAGACCGCCTCGTGGTCGAAACGGCCCAAGGCCTTGAGCGGGACGGGATCGACCAGGCCGGTGGCGGTTGCGGGGACTTCGAAGACGAAGCCGTGAGGCTTGGTGACGTCGCGTGTGGCGGGCGTTTCGGTCGTCTCCTCGCAGGTCAGCCAACTGCCCCATGGGGTATGGCCGCCGCAGCAGTTGGTCGAGGTGCCGGCAAGGGAAAGATGCTGGCTGACCTTCCGGCGCGTCGCCAGATCGTAGATCAGGGTGGTGGTGCCGCCGGGCAGGGCGCGACCGTCCTTGTAGGTGTCATAGCCCTTTGACGGGTCCAGCAGGCCGATGCGCTGCTGATGAAAGCCGCCGGGGCCGAGATTGCGGTGAAGGGCGCTGGATCCCTTGAGCTCGTGATTGCAGACCAGGGCGACGCGGGTGCCGTCCAGCGGGAAACAGCCCATGCCGTCCGGCTGGCCCGGCACGAACAACCCGTCGTCCATGGTGTCGCCGCTCTGGGACACGATCTCGTAGGTAAAGCCCTCGGGCAGATCCAGCAGCTTGTCGGGATCGGCCATCAGCGGGCCATAGCCATGAACGTCGTTGACATAGGTCTCGCCTGCCGGAGCCGCCTGGGCCCGGACATTGCTGGCCAGGCCTGCGAAGGCGACGGCGGCGGCCGAGCCGGTGAACAGCTGACGACGATCAGGACGCATGGGCAGGACTCCGAAGATGTCGCCTTATGCCGGGCGACAGGGGCTGGATCATCATGGTTCTGTGACGAACGGCGGAATGACGCAGGCGAGCGTCGGCCCCGCCGGGATTTCCGTCGGTTGAAGGTGGGATGGGCCGGCGGAGCGCCGGGCGCGATGCCCGGAGACCGTTGGAAATGTGTGTTTCGGCATCGCGTCGTCGCTCCGCACGAGATGTCTGACCGGTGGCTGTCGGCCTGGGATGGAGGGGCTTCCCCCACCCAGGACCAGCGACGCTCTTAGCGCCTTGCCGACATGGCCTCCGGCGGGCGGGTCGGAGCCTTGCGAACCCGATCCCCGGAACAGCATGGGTTCCCTGCCACATGCTCTTTGTGCCGGGCGTCCCCGAAGGGACGCCTGACGGAAAGGGCCTAACGCTCGCCTCGCGGAGGCTCGCTGCTTGAGGCCCTTCCCTTTTTTGGGGAGGCATCGTGCTCGCGGAGAAGGCCGACGCTTGCGCCGACAAACCCGCGTAGACGAGGCCACCCCACCCCGCTCATCTCGTTCCCGCCGCGACAAGCCGCAAGGCCTTGCGCCCTTCCCGGCGACGGGACAGGGAGGATTATGGGGCCGTGGCTTCCTATGGCGGGGACAGGTCGCTGATCGCTCGAGATTATGGAGCGGGAACAGGGGGTTGGCGGATTTGTTTGTGCGGGTTGGCGGCGAACTCTCAGCATATGGTCGCTGCGGATGGAGGTCAGGCCTGTTGATCCTTCTCCCCCTGCGGGAGAAGGTGGCAGCCCGAAGGGCTGACGGATGAGGGGTCGCGCGGTGTGTGACGACTGGCTTCAGGGACGCGCCAGCGGCTAGGCCGGTGCGACCCCTCATCCGCCCCTCCGGGGCACCTTCTCCCGCAAGGGGAGAAGGAATCGATGCATGGATTTGCCCGCAACCGTCTGCGGGGCTAGAGCATCGGCTCCTTCCCCAGACTGACTGAACGACCATGCACGACATCAAGGCCATTCGAGAGAACCCGCAAGCCTGGGTGAGCGGCTGGTCGTCGCGTGGGGTGGTGGGCGCGGAGGCGCTGGTCGAGGAGCTGTTGCGGCTGGATCGGGAGTTGCGGGTTGCGCAGACGGCGGGGCAGGAGGCGCTGGCCAGGCGCAATGCGGCGTCCAAGCTGATCGCCGCGGCGATGGCGAAGAAGGACATGGCCGAGGCCGAGCGGCTGAAGGCCGAGGTCGAGAGCCTGAAAGGGGAGATTGCGGCGTCGGAGGCGGTGGAGCGCACGATCGGTGCGGAACTGCACAAGAAGCTCTCCGAGCAGAAGATGCTGGCGGCGGACGATGTGCCGGACGGCGAAGACGAGGCGGGCAATGTCGAGATCTCGCGCTGGGGCACGCCGCGTGAGGGTGGCCCGGCCAAGGATCACGCCGATCTGGGCGAGGCGATGGGGCTGCTGGACTTCGAGGCGGCGGCGCGGATGTCGGGGGCGCGGTTTGCGGTGCTGAAGGGCGGGCTGGCGCGACTGGAACGCGCCATCGGCCAGTTCATGCTGGACATTCAGACGATCGAGCACGGCTATCTGGAGGTCAATCCGCCGTATCTGGTGCGCGACGAGGCGATGTTCGGGACCGGGCAGCTGCCGAAATTCGAAGATGATCTCTTCAAGACTGAAAATATTGACTTGGAACGACGCGATATCGCGATGCGCGAAGAAGCATTCGCGTTTTGGGATGAGCATTTCAAGGCGCAGCAGCTTGCTTTGAATGAACTGAAAAGTGAGCTGTCCGAAGCTGATTTTCAGGCGGCTAGGTCCGGAATGAAGGAGGTTGCTGTCAGAGCGGCCTACGACGCACTTGCAACTAAAATGCATGCGAGAAGCGAAGAGTTTTCCGACCGCCGCTACCTCATCCCCACCGCCGAAGTGTCCCTGACCAACCTCGTCCGCGAGCAGATCCTGGCCGAGGACGAACTGGCCGAGCCGATGCGGCTGACCGCTCTGACGCCCTGTTTCCGGGCCGAGGCGGGGTCGGCGGGGCGGGATACGCGCGGGCTGATCCGGCAGCACCAGTTCCACAAGGTGGAGATGGTCTCCATCGCCAAACCCGAGGACTCGGAGGCCGAGCACGAGCGAATGGTGCGCTGTGCCGAGGTGGTGCTGGAGAAGCTGGAGCTGCCGTACCGGCGCATGCTGCTGTGCAAGGGCGACATGGGCTTTTCGGCGAGGAAGACCTTCGATCTGGAGGTGTGGCTGCCGTCGCAGGGGACCTATCGCGAGATCAGCAGCTGCTCCAACTGCGGGGACTTCCAGGCGCGGCGCATGGATGCGCGGTTCAAGCGGGCGGGCGAAAAGAAGACCGAGTTCGTCCACACATTGAACGGCTCGGGCCTGGCGGTCGGTCGTACTCTTGTCGCCATCATGGAGAACTATCAGCAGGAGGACGGGCGGATCGCCGTGCCGTCGGCCCTGCTGCCCTATATGGGTGGCATCACCCATGTGGGAGCGTAAGCCATGAAGACGATGATCGCCGCCGCCCTGTCGCTGTCCGCCTTGACGCTGGGGGCCTGTGCCACCGGCCCTGACAATGTCGCGCCGCCGCCCAGCTGGGTCGATGTGTCGGCGACCGAGTTCACCGGCTGGGTGCGGGTCAGGGGCGAGGAGTTCCAGCTGTACGAGACCGAGCCGCGCTTGCTGGCCGGCGGGGCGACGCCCTGCATCAGCGGGGCCCTGCCGCGCAATCTGCAGCGGGCGTCGGGCGATATCTCGGGCCAGAAGGTCAAGTTCTTCGGTCGCACGCGGGCCTGGTCCGAGCGGGGCGACAGCGCCCTGATCGACCTGCAGGGGTCGGATGTGGCCAACCTGTGCCGCCGCGACGTGGTGATCCAGGCGGACCGGGTCGAGGTGCTGCGGTGATGGGTTCGGCGGTGCGCGCTTGAGGATACTGCTGACCAACGACGACGGGATCGAGGCCGAAGGTCTGGAGTGTCTGGCGCGGATCGCGGCGCAGCTGTCTGACGACGTATGGATATGTGCGCCGCAGACCGAGCAGTCGGGCAAGGGGCGGGGGATTACCCTGACCGAACCATTGCGGGTCAACCGGCTGGGCGACAAGCGGTTCGCGGTGACGGGGACGCCGACGGACTGTGTCGTGCTGGCGGTCAACGATCTGATGCCTGAGAAACCCGATCTGGTACTGTCGGGCGTCAATCGCGGGCATAATGTCGGAGAGGATTGCTCCTATTCCGGGACGGTGGCCGGGGCCTTGCAGGGGATGGCGTTCGGCATCCGCTCCATTGCCCTGAGCCAGTCGCTGGAACGGTTCCACGACGAGGTGACCGCGCATTGGGAGACGGCGGAGGCGTTCGCGCCAGCCATCATCTCGCGCCTGCTGGAACGGCCGTGGGCCAACGGCGTGGTGATGAACCTGAATTTTCCCGCGCGTCCGCCCGAGGCCGTGACCGAGGTCGAGGTGACGCGTCAGGGCTTTCGCGATATCGGCGAGATGCATGCGGTGAAACGCACCGACCTGCGCGGGCGGGACTATTACTGGATGAGCTTTCGCGGGACGAAGCACGACCATCCCGTGGGCACGGACCTGCGAGCGATGGACGAGGGGAAGATTTCGGTCACGCCGCTGCATATCGACCTGACCCATCCGGCCAGCGTGCATGACCTGAAGGGTGTGCTGGGCGGTGCGCCGCCGAAGGCTGTGGCGCGATGAAGCTCAACGACGATCGGGCGGGGCGATTGATCCTGGGGCTGCGGCAGCAGGGGGTCACGGACCCGCGTGTGCTGGCGGCGATGGAATCGGTGGACCGCGCCGTCTTTGTCCATGAGCGGTTTCTGGATCAGGCGTGGGAGGATCAGGCCCTGCCGATCGACTGTGCCCAGACGATCAGCCAGCCGTTCATCGTGGGCCTGATGACCCAGGCGCTGGATGTGCAGCCGCGCCACCGGGTGCTGGAGATCGGGACGGGCAGTGGCTATCAGGCCGCGGTACTGAGCCGGCTGGCGCGCTATGTCTATTCGGTCGAGCGCTACAAGAGCCTGCTGGTCGAGGCCGAGGGGCGGCTGAAGGACCTGGGCATCGACAATGTGATCACCCTGCATGGCGACGGCGGTCTGGGATGGCCCCAGCAGGCGCCGTTCGACCGGATCATGGTGACGGCGGCGTCTCCGGGCGAGCCGACGGAGCTGCTGAAACAGCTCAAGCCGGGTGGGGTTCTGGTCTGTCCGGTCGGGCGCACGTCGGTGCAGATGCTGCATCGCTATGTCGGGCAGGAGGACGGGTCGTTCCGGCGCGAGACGCTGAGCGAAGTGCGGTTCGTGCCTTTGGTCGAGGGGACGGCGAAAGAGGGGTAAGGGAGTTACGTCGTCGTGTCGCATGCGAGCCTCCTCCACCCCTCCACCGCTTCGCGGTCCCCCTCCCCACCTGCGATGGGGAGGAGAGGGTAATCCCTCGTTAACCTCGACGCCCAACTTTGGTGCGGATTGTGGCTATGGTCCGTGACCTGGCGGGCAGCCGGTCGGCGATCGGCCTTCAGTAAGCGGGAAATGGCGAATGAATGGTTTGAAGACGGGCTTGCGGGTCCTGATCGTGGCGGGCGGCATGCTGGCGCTGGCGGCGTGTTCCAGTGCCGGGCCGCGCTATTCCATCTATGCCGATGCCGCGCCGCCGCCCGCACCCTACCCGACCAGTCCGTCCTATCCGACCTATCCCACGGTGCCAGCGCCGAGTGGCGAAGGCGTGCGGGGGCCCAGCAATCCCTATAACGAGCCGGCTCCCAATGCGACGGCCCCCATCGGGACGATTGAGGGCGGTGCGCTGGACGCGCCTGTCTATGTGCCGCGTCCGGGCCAGCCGGCGGCGGGACCTGCCGATGGCGGCTTCACCGAGCCGCCGCCGCCACGCAGCGGCATGACGGTGGCGGGCGCGGGCTATGTGATCCAGCCGGGCGACACGATTTCGGGCATCGGGCGCCGGTTCCAGACACCGGTGCAGAGCCTGATCGACCTGAACCGGCTGGGGCCGCGGGCCGAGATCCGGCCGGGCCAGACACTGATCCTGCCCCAATCGGCGGTGGATATCGGGGGCGATCCCTATGCGACCGGGCCGTCGCCGGGCGGGGTCTATACGGCGGACCGGGGTGTGGCCGTGCCGCCGCCGCCACCGCCGCCGTCGGGCAATATGGCCCTGCCGTCGGCCTCGGCCAGCGCCGATGTCTCGCTGGACTGGCCGGTGCGGGGCGACATCCTGCGCCGGTTCGGGCCCGTCGGCATGGGCGAGCGCAACAACGGGATCAATATCGGGGCGTCCGCCGGGCGCGAGGTCGTGTCGTCGGCGGCGGGGCAGGTGGCCTATGTCGGGGACGACCTGGCCGGGCAAGGGCTCACGATCCTGGTCGCGCACCCCGGCGGCTGGCGCACGGCCTATGGCCATCTGGGCTCGGCCACAGTGCGGCAGGGCGATCAGGTGCGGGCAGGCCAACAGATCGGCACGGTCGGCACGACCGCCGGCGACGGGCGTCCGTCCATCCATTTCGAGACCTGGCGCATGCGGGGCGACGAGCCGGTGGCCATCGATCCCCTGACCGTGTTGCCGCGATAGCGCAGGCCAGGGCCCTCGATCCTTGTGGCGCGTTGCAAAGTGTGACGACGCGCCCTAGGTTCCGCGCCTCATTTTAAGGAGGCGTCCCGAGCGACGCTTTCGCTCGTGGAGACCGCCGTGCAAGCCATTCTGGAAGGGCCTTTCGGGACCCTGATCTTCTTCGTCCCCGTCATCATCCTGTTCTACTTCATGCTGATCCGTCCGCAGCAGAAGCAGATGAAGGCGCACCGGGAGCTGATCGCCGGTCTGAAGCGTGGCGACAACGTCATCATGTCGAACGGCATGAAGGGCAAGATCACCCGGGTCGAGAACGAAGAGGTCATGGTCGAGATCGCCCAGGGTGTGAACGTGCGCGTGGTTCGCTCGATGATCACTCAGGTCGAGAACCGCACCGCCATCGCCGCCAACGACACCAAGACCATCGCCAAGTCCTGATATCGTCCTGACCAGGCCGGAAACGCCCGCATGATCCATCTGTCGCGCTGGAAGGTCATACTTCTCGCCCTCTCGCTGCTGTTCGGCCTGGCCTTCGCCTATCCCAACATGCTGACCCCCGCACAGCGCGAGGCGCTGCCCGGCTGGGTGCCGTCCAGCGGACTGAATCTTGGTCTGGACCTGCAGGGCGGCTCGTACCTGCTGCTGGAAGTCGACGTGCCGGCCATGCGCGAGAAGCGCCTGTCGAACATGGCCGAGGACACGCGGATGGTGCTGGAAGAGGCGAATGTCGCCGTCACCGGCGTCGTCCGCAACGATCAGGGCCTGGTCGCCACCATCTCCAACCCGGCCCAGATGGACGCGGCGCTCGCCGCCATGCGCACCCTGATCAGCGGCAATGCGAGTGGTGTGGCGGACCGGACGGTCCAGCGTCAGGGCAACGACCGCATCGTCTATGCCTATACCGACGCGGCCATGAACTCGATGGCGTCCGACGCCGTGTCGCAGTCGATCGAGGTGGTGCGACGCCGTCTGGACAGCAGCGGCACCAAGGAAATCTCCATTACCCGCCAGGGCGCGGACCGGATCGTGGTCCAGGCGCCGGGTGAGAGCGATCCGGCCGAGCTGGAGCGTCTGGTCGGCCAGACCGCGCAACTGACGTTCCAGATGGTGGACACGGAAAACTCCATCGCCGAGGCCGCAGCGGGTGCCATTCCCCCGGATTCCGAATTGCTTCCGGGAGCCGAACCCGGTGGTCCTGCCGCCTATCTGGTCAAGCGCCGGGTGCTGGTGTCCGGCGAGAACCTGACGCGCGCCTCTGTCGGCCAGAACGAGAATCGTCAGATCGCGATCGATTTCCGCTTCGACGCCCAGGGTTCGCGCCGGTTCGGGGAAGCCACCGCCGCCAACATCGGCAAGCCCTTCGCCATCATCCTGGACGGGCGGGTCATTTCGGCCCCGACGATCCAGAGTGCGATCACCGGCGGTACCGGCCAGATCACCGGCAGCTACACCATCGAAACGGCGTCGGAGTTCGTGAACCTGCTGAACGGCGGGGCCCTGCCGGCGCCGCTGAAGGTCGAGGAGCGCCGCACGGTGACCGCCGAACTGGGGGCGGATGCCGTGGCCAAGGGCGGGATTTCCACCCTGGTCGGCTTCATCATCATCGTGGTCTTCATGCTGGCGGCCTATGGCTTTCTGTTCGGAGGCATTTCGGTCGTCGGCCTGCTGCTGAACGGTCTGCTGATTATCGCGGCCATGTCGCTGGTCGGGGCGACCCTGACCCTGCCGGGGATCGCGGGTCTGGTGCTGACCTTCGCTGTGGCCGTGGACGCCAATGTGCTGATCTATGAGCGAATGCGTGACGAGGCGCGGGCCGGACGGTCCGTGGTCGCCTCCATGGACGCCGGCTTCAACAAGGCGATGGGCACCATCATCGACGCCAACCTGACCACACTGGTCGCGGCGTTGATCATGTTCATCTTCGGGGCTGGACCCGTGCGCGGCTTTGCCTGGACGCTGACCATCGGGGTGTTCACCTCGATGCTGTCGGCGGTGCTGGTATCGCAGGTGGCCCTGGCCTGGTGGCTGAAGACCGCCAAACCCAAAAAACTGCCGATCGCGGAGTGATGGCGATGCGTGGATGGCCCCTGATCAAACTTCTGCCGACGAAGACGAACTTCCAGTTCGTCAAATACGCCAAGGCCGCCGGTGTAATTTCGGTGATCCTGTGCGTGGCGTCGATCGTCGCCTGCTTCTATCCCGGCCTGAACATGGGCATCGACTTCCGGGGTGGGGCATCCATGGAGCTGACCCGCGCCAACGGTCAGGTGCTGGATCTGGAACGGGTTCGCGGCGCGGTCGGTGAACTGGGCCTGGGCGACGTCCAGGTACAGGGGATCGACGATCCGTCCAGCGCCATCCTGCGCTTTCAGGTGCCGGACGACGAGCCCCAGAGCGCCGTCGTGCAAAGGGTTGAGAATGCGATCACGGCCTCCGTCGGTGACGTAACCTACTCCGGCATCAGCGTGGTCGGCTCCAAGGTGTCGGGCGAGCTGTTCCAGTCCGGCCTGCTGGCCCTGGGCGCAGCGATCATTCTGATGTTCGCCTATATCTGGTTCCGCTTCGAGCCGCAGTTCGGCTTCGGGGCCGTGGCCAGTCTGATCCACGACGTCATCCTGGTGTTCGGGCTGATCGTGCTGTTCAAGCTGGAGTTCAGCCTGAACATGGTGGCGGCCATCCTGACCGTCATCGGCTATTCGATGAACGATACCGTCGTGGTGTTCGACCGCCTGCGGGAGAACCTGCGCAAGTACAAGACCATGCCTCTGCGCGAGGTCATCGACCTGTCGATCAACGAGACGCTGTCGCGGACCATCATCACCGGTCTGACGGCGGTCATGGTTCTGGCGGCCCTGGCGCTGCTGGGCGGCGAGGCGCTGTTCGGCTTCTCCATCGCCCTGATGGCCGGCATCATCATCGGCACCTATTCGTCCGTCTATGTGGGCGCGCCGATCATCCTGCTGTGGGGCGTCAAGCGCGGGTCGCTGGACGAGCCCAAGCCCATCAAGCTGGGCATGGCCAGCCGGCCCTAGGTGGCCGAGGCCGAGGCCAGACCGGTCGCGGACCTGGATGCCCAGGTCCGCGCCGCCGATCCTGATCGCTGGCTGTCCAGCCGGTTCGTGGCCGATGCGCAGGCTCGGGCGGACCTGATCGCCCTCTATGCGTTCGAAGCCGAGTTGATGGGCATCCCCACGCGGGTGACCCAGCCGCTACTGGCCGAGATGCGCTATCGCTGGTGGGGCGAACAGATGGATGGGGTGTTCGCGGGCGAGCCGCGCAAGGGCCATCCGGTGCTGGAGGCGCTGACCGATGTGGTGCGGCGGCACGGGCTGGCGCGCGGACCGTTCGACGCCCTGATCGAGGCGCATACCGGGCGGGTGCATGGCGAGCCGCACGATCTGGAAGCCTTTTATGTCGGGCCGATGCAGGTGGCGGTGCGGGTGCTGGCCGGACCGGGGGATGACGACAAGGTCGTGGAGGCCGGCCGAATATGGGGACTGGCGCAGGTGGGCAGGATGGACGACGCCAGGTCGGCCCTGGCTGGCGCGAACGCGGCCTTGAAGGGTCTCCCGTCCGACGCCTTCCCGGCTGTCGCCCACGCCGCCCTGATCAGGCCATGGGAAGCTGAACCGTTGAAGAAGCTGCGGCTGACCTGGGCGATGTTGCGCGGGCGTCTGTAGACGGCATAACGCCCGGACGGTTGGTCCGGGCGCTTGCGGGTCGATCAGGCCTTGGCGATGGCGTCGGCGATCTGATCCGTGGTCTGGTTGGTCAGGTCCTTGGCGATCTCGCCGGTCAGGCGGGATTCCAGTTCCTTGTGCCAGTTCTTGCGGAGAGCCCCCAGCGTCTTGGGGGCGGCGATGACGACCAGGTGGTCGAACTGGCCGTTCAGGGCCTTCTTGTTCAGCAGTTCGGCGACACCGAAGGCAAAGCCGTCCTCGGCCTGGGTGTCGTTGTCGGGATTGGCGGCGCTGGACTGACGACCGGGGGCACCCGACAGGCGCTCGGGGATCTCCGGCGTCGGGTGGGCCGTCAGGCTCGGCTGATCTGCGTCGCCGGTGTTCTTGAACAGAACCAGCTTCTCGCCATCGACGACGGCGACCAGTGCGCCCTTGGGAAGTTTCATGGTGCGAGAATCCTCATGGTTTTCAGATGAGGAGGTAACGATCCCGACCGAGGGCGGTTGCCGTCTATTGCGTGCGGTCGTCGGACGCGGCGTCCGGGTAGCGGGTGATGTCGGCAGGCCAGACGCGGCGGTTCGGTGACTGATCGAAGGCCCAGCGCAGGGTGCGGGCCATGGTGGCGGCCCCGGCGCGGATGACAGGAAGGTCCAGCGGCACGGGCAGGCCGTGCATGTGGCGGGCCCAGGTAGGCAGCAGGTCCACGCCCGCCTGCATGATGATGCGCGAGGCGGCATCGGTCGTGCGCGATCCCATGTTTTGAGTAAGCACCAGCCGGGCCACTTCGCGCGTGCGGTCGTCGGTCAGCAGGGCCGGGCGCATGGACTGGATCAGGGCTTCAGCCGCGGTGCGGTCGCGGGGCACGGGATCGGCCCCAAGACGTTCGGCGACCGTCGCCATCTCCGCGAAATACCGGTCCTGATCCGCGCGGCTCATGCCCGGCTCGGCATAGCGGATCCAGGCGTTAAGGAAGCTGGTCGCCTCTGTGACATGCACCCAGGCCAGAAGGGCGGGGTCGGTCGCGTCATAAGGTGCGCCGGACGGCAGGACGCCGCGCACCTGAGCATGGATGCGGCGCACCCGGTCGATGGCGGCGATGCCGTTGTCGGCGGAATCATAGGTGGTCACGGCGATGAATTTGGCCGTTCGCCTCAGTCGGCCGTGCATGTCGGCGCGGAAGTTGGAATGGTCCCAGACGCCGGCCAGGACCGCAGGATGCAGCATCTGCAGCAGCAGGCCAGAGACGCCGCCGATCATCATGGTGACGACGTCGCCATTGACCCGCCAGGCGACCGAGTCGGGCGCGAACAGGGCATCGGCACGCCGCAGCAGCGGTCGCTCGCCCTTGGACGCATCGTTGAACAGATCGGTGACCTGACTCCGGATCAGGGCCTTGGCGGGGTCGAACAGGCGGGGTCCGGAAGAGCCCGCGCGGGTCATCAGTTCACGGTCCGGGTCAGAGCCTCGATCCGGCGGTCCAGATCGGCGACGATGTCTTCCAGACGAGACTTCTCCGACGCCATGTCGATGGGCGTGCCGTCCTCGTAGGTCAGCTGAGCCCCCTGAGCGATCATCTCCAGGCGGTACAGGATGGTGACGCGGCGGGCGGCCAGGCGGTCCAGTTCGGTGTCCGGCGCGGTCATGCAGCGGCGTCCCGCCAGGCCGTCAGGCTGTTCATGGCCCGGATGCTCATCCGCCGCTTCTTGGCGCGGCCGCGTTCCTTCAGCGGGATCTTCACGCCGGCCTCGTCGACCTTGGGCGTCTCCAGCGGCGGCAAAAGGCCGTAGTTGATGTTCATCGGCTGGAACTTCGAGCCCTCCAGATGGCCGCCGGTGATGTGTTCGACCAAGGCCCCCATGGCGGTGTCGGCGGGCGGCGGGGCGAGGTTGCGGCCCAGCGCTTGCGCGGCGGCCAGGCGGCCGGTCAGCAGGCCCATGGCGGCGCTTTCGACATAGCCCTCCACGCCCGTGACCTGACCGGCGAAGCGCAGGCGGGGCATGGCCTTGAGCCGCAACTGGCGGTCCAGCAGGTGCGGGCTGTTCAGATAGGTGTTGCGGTGCAGGCCGCCCAGGCGCGCGAACTGGGCGTTCTGCAGGCCCGGGATCATGCGGAAGATTTCGGCCTGGGCGCCGTGCTTCAGCTTGGTCTGGAAGCCGACCATGTTGAACAGGGTGCCCAGCGCATTGTCCTGACGCAGCTGGACGATGGCGTGGGATTTCACCAGACGGTCGCGCGGATTGGTCAGGCCGACGGGCTTCATCGGGCCGTGACGCAGGGTCTCGCGGCCCCGTTCGGCCATGACCTCGATGGGCAGGCAGCCGTCGAAATAGGGGACGTGTTCCCAGTCCTTGAACTCGGCCTTGGGCCCGCTCAGCAGGGCGTCGATGAAGGTGTCGTACTCGGCCTTGTTCATCGGGCAGTTGACATAGGCGGCGGCGTCACCGCCGGGGCCTTCCTTGTCATAGCGGGACTGACGCCAGGCGATGTCGAAGTCGATGCTGTCGGCGTGGACGATGGGGGCGATGGCGTCGAAGAACGACAGGCTCTCTTCGCCTGTCGCCTTGAGGATGGCGTCGGCCAGGGCAGGCGAGGTGAGGGGGCCGGTGGCGACGATGACATTGTCCCAGTCCTCGGGCGGCAGTCCGGCGATCTCCTCGCGCACGACGGTGACCAGAGGGTGGGCCTGAAGTTTCGCCGTCACGGCCTGGGAGAAGGCGTCGCGATCGACGGCCAGGGCACCGCCCGCGGGCACCTGATTAATGTCGCCGCAAGCCATGATGATGGAATCGAGGGCGCGCATCTCCGCATGCAGCAGGCCGACGGCATTGTGCTCCCAGTCGTCGGAGCGGAAGGAGTTGGAACAGACCAGCTCGGCCAGGCCATCGGTGTGGTGGGCGTCGGTCTTGACGCCGGGCACGCCGCGCATCTCATGCAGGATCACGGGCACGCCAGCTTGCGCGATCTGCCAGGCGGCCTCGGACCCGGCCAGGCCGCCGCCGATGACATGGATGGATTGTGGAGAAACCGTCATGTTGCGGCTTCTAGCGGTGCGGGGTCGCGCGAGCTAGCGTGCATCAGGGGAGCGATACATCATGACACGGTTTTCGATCGGCGAGGCGCTGGGCGCTGCATTCAAGCTCATGCGGCAGCGACCTGCAGCAGTGTTCGTCTGGGGTGCCCTGATCATCGGCCCGACGCTGGCGTTCATGCCCATGATGCTGGCGACGATGTCGCGGTTTGTGGCCACCATGGAAGCCCAGACCGCTTCAGGCATTTATCCGGCGACAGCGCCGTTCCCAGCTGAAGCCTTCGCGGGAATGATCGGGATGCAGCTGGCGTTCGGGCTTTTGAACCTGCTGCAGTTGTTCGCGCTGATCGTCGTGTACCCGGCCATAATGAGAGCGATTATCCGTCCGCTGGAACGATCCTGGTTTTCCATGCGGGTCAGCATGGACGAGGTTCGCGTTGCCTTGGTCGCGGGCGCGGTGTTCGGCGGTTGTTACATCGTCATGATGATCGCCATGATGCTGGTCATGGTGGTCGGCATGTTTGTGATCGGCACTGGAACAGGCTCCGACTCCAGTGGAGTTGCTGTCGCAATAATGATGTCGGTTCTGATGCTGGCGATGATGGTCGTCATTCTTTGCGTTCTGCCGAGATTCAGTCTCATGGCTCCGGCCAGCCTGATGACGCGACGTTTTGCCTTTGCCGAGGGATGGCGAATGGCCAAGGGGCAGTGGGGGCGACTGATCGGTCTTCAGCTATCGGTTATCGCGATTATCCTTTTGGTCGAGCTGGTGCTTTTTGTCGTCGTGGTTGCAGTAGCCATGTTGGTGGCAGGCACCGGCTTTGGCGCGACATTGCCTGATCCCGGTACGTCGGAAATGCCGTTTGCGGTTCTGGATGCCGTCTGGGCGACATGGTGGCCGCTGTTCGCAGCAGGTGGCCTGGCACTGTGCGCCCTTTACGGCGCGGTGATGACGCTCTCCACGGCGTCTCAGGCTTCCGCTTGCCTTCAACTGGCGCGGCCCGAAGAAATTAACTCTGGGACAGGTTGAGGGGTAACCCTTCGCATGCGGGGTCGGGTTCGCTAGGCTGGCGGCAAAGAGGGGGCAGGTTCCATGACGTTTTCAGCGACCGATGCGGCATTCGAGGGCTTTCGGGTCGTCAGGCGCGCGCCGATGAGCCTGGTCTTCTGGGCGCTGTTCTATGTCGTGATGCTGGCTGTAGCCTTCGCCATGATGGGACCGTCTCTGGCCAGCGCCATGGCGGCGGCTGAGCGGCTGGAATCGGTGGGCACGCCGACGCTCGACGACTTCATGCCGATCATGAACTCATTCGGTCTAGTGTTCAGCATCCTGTTGCCGGTCAGTCTGCTGTCCAGCGCGGTGATGTCCGCAGCTATCGCACGGTCGGTGCTTTATCCGACGCAGAAGGCACTGGGCTATCTGAGGTTCGGGGCGGACGAACTGCGGGTGCTGGCCGTCTCGGTGGCGCTGGGCATCATCTTCATCGTGCTGATGGGCCTGATCTGGGGCATGACGTTCGCCCTGGGGGCAGCCGCCGTGAACACCCCGGTGCTGTGGCTGATCGTCGTGGTCTTCTTCCTGGTGGCCTGGGCGGCCTTCATCTGGCTGCTGGTGCGGCTCAGCCTGGCAGTGCCGATGACGCTGGCCGAAAAGCGGATCGTCCTGTTCGACTCCTTCAGGCTGACCAAGGGCCATCTGTGGCCGCTAATCGGTATGGCGATCATTGCAGGCGTAATGAGCTTCGTCGTCAGCATGCTGGGGTCGCTGATCTTCCTGCCAATCCAGATGACGACAGGCGGGATGGAGACGCTGGCGACCGTCGAAGGACTGAACCTGTTCGGGATGCTGCAACAGGCCTGGCCCGCCATTCTGGCCTATGTCGTCATCAACGCGGTCATCTCGGCGCTACAGGTGGCGGTGATCTATGCGCCGTTCTCGGCGGCCTATCGCGACATCGCCGGGCGGACGGGACCGGGACTGGCCGAAACCTTCGGCTGATTTTTCAGGGACGAACAGGGGGCTGAGGTCATGAAGGGACTGGAACTCTACGCTCCGCGCGAGCCGCATCACCGGCGGACGTGGACGTGGGCGGCGATCGTGCTGGCGCTGGTGTTCATCACGGGCGGGCAGGTACTGGGCATCATCCCGGCGCTGATGACGGGTTTCATCGGTCTGGATGGGGCGACGAACCGGTGGGATCAGCTGGCCTATATCCTGTTCGCAACGTTCGGCTGTGGGGCTGTACTGGTTTTTCTGTGGATCCGGTTCTTCGAGCGGCGGCCGCTCTCGACGATCGGGTTCAATGCCGATGGGCTGAAGCGGTTTGCGCGCGGCTATGCGATCGGGTTGGGGTTCCTGCTGGCGGCCGTCGGGATCATCTGGGCGCTGGGCGGCTATTCGGTCGAGGCGGGCGGGGCCTTCCAGAGCGCGGCCGTCGGGGCGGCTCTGGTGCCGATCGTGGTGCTGCTGCTGGGCTTCATCGTGCAGGGATCGACGGAGGAGATCTTCTTTCGCGGTTGGTTGATGCAGCTGATCGCGTCCCGGCACGGGCTGTGGCTGGCGGTCGGGATCAACTCCGTGCTGTTCGGATTGATGCACGCGGCCAACATTCCGCCGTCCAAGGAACTGTTCATGGGCCTGCTGAACATCGCCCTGTTCGGCGTCTTCATCAGCCTGTACGCCGCGCGCGAAGGTTCGCTGTGGGGCGTCTGCGGCTGGCATGCGGCGTGGAACTGGCTGCTGGGGCTGGGCTTCGGGCTGGAGGTGTCGGGCCAAGTCGTGGATGCCAAGCCGCTGATTGTCGATCTGACCACGCGCACCGAGGTCCCGTGGTGGATCACGGGGGCGGCCTTCGGCCCTGAAGGCAGCGTGGTGGTGACCGCCCTGCTGCTGGTCGGGTCCTTGGTTCTGATCGTGCGAGGCAGGACGCGGGATTATGGCGTGGCGGGTCAACCCGCCACAGCCGAGACCTTCGACTAGGCGTCCGCCTTCGCCTTGGTGCGCGGCTTTTTGGCCGCTGCCTTGCCAGTCGGTGCCCCGAGTGCCGCCACGCGCGCCTTGCGGCGGGATTCGTGGCGGTCCAGCACTTCCTTGAGATATTTGCCGGTCCAGCTCTTTGCATTGGCCGCGACCTGTTCAGGCGTGCCTACGGCCACGATCTCGCCGCCCCCATCACCGCCCTCGGGCCCGAAGTCGAGCAGGTAGTCGGCCACCTTGATCACATCCAGATTGTGCTCGATGACCACGATGGTGTTGCCGTTCTCGACCAGCTCCTGAAGCACCTCCAGCAGCTTGCGCGTGTCCTCGAAATGCAGGCCCGTCGTGGGTTCGTCGAGGATGTAGAGGGTCTTGCCGGTCGCTCGTTTGGACAGTTCCTTGGACAGCTTGACCCGCTGGGCCTCGCCGCCGGAGAGGGTCGTCGCCGACTGGCCGACCTGGACATAGCCCAGGCCGACGCGCTCCAGCGTCAGCATCTTGTCGCGGATCGACGGCACGGCGTTGAAGAAGCGGGCAGCCTCTTCGACCGTCATGTCAAGAACATCGGATATACTCTTGCCCTTGAAAACGATTTCCAGCGTCTCGCGGTTGTAGCGCTTGCCCTTGCAGACGTCGCAGGTGACGTAGACGTCGGGCAGGAAATGCATCTCGATCTTGATCAGGCCGTCGCCCTGGCAGGCCTCGCAGCGGCCACCCTTGACGTTGAAGCTGAAGCGGCCGGGGCCATAGCCGCGCGCCTTGGACTCCGGCAGGCCCGCATACCAGTCCCGAATGGGACCGAAGGCACCGGTGTAGGTGGCGGGGTTCGAGCGCGGGGTGCGGCCAATGGGCGACTGGTCGATGTCGATGACCTTGTCGAAATGCTCCAACCCCTCGATCCGGTCGAAGGGGGCGGGGGCGTCCGAGGCATTGTGCAGGCGACGCGCGGCGGCCTTGTACAGGGTCTCGATGGTGAAGGTCGACTTGCCGCCGCCCGACACGCCGGTCACGCAGGTGAACAGGCCGACCGGGATTTCGCCGGTCACGGTCTTCAGATTATTGCCGGTCGCGCCGCTGATCTTCAGCATCTTCTTGCGGTTGATCGGTCGGCGACCGTCGGCTGGAATCTCGATCTCTCGCTCGCCCGACAGGTATTTGCCGGTCAGGGAGTTTGGATTGGCCAGAACCTCTTCCGGCGTGCCCTCGGCGCAGATGGTGCCGCCGTGGACGCCGGCGGCGGGACCCATGTCGATGACATAGTCGCCGGTCATGATCGCCTCCTCGTCATGCTCGACGACCAGGACGGAATTGCCCAGGTCGCGCAGGCCCCGCAGGCTGTCCAGCAGGCGGGTATTGTCGCGCTGGTGCAGGCCGATGGAGGGTTCGTCGAGGACGTAGAGGACGCCGGTCAGGCCCGAGCCGATCTGTGACGCCAGGCGGATGCGCTGGCTCTCGCCGCCGGACAGGGTGCCGGAGGAGCGCGACAGGCTGAGGTAGTCCAGGCCGACGTTGTTGAGGAACCTCAGCCGGTCGGTGATTTCCTTCAGGATGCGGCGACCGATCTCGCGCTGCTTGTCCGTCAAGGTCTCTTCCAAGGTGGAGAACCACAGATAGGCCTTGGAGATCGACAGCCAGCTGATCTCGGCGATGTCGGAGCCACCGACCTTGACCGCCAGGGCCTCGGGTTTCAGCCGCTTGCCACCGCAGGCGTCGCAGGGGGTTTCGGACTGATAGCGGCCCAGCTCCTCGCGCACCCAGGCGCTGTCGGTTTCGCGCCAGCGGCGTTCGAGATTGGGCAGCACGCCCTCGAACGCTTTCACCGTCTCGTATTTTCGGGCGTTGTCGTCATAGACGAACTTGACCTTTTCGCCGCCCGAGCCGCGCAGGATGACTCCTTGCGCCTTCTCCGGCAGGTCGCGCCAGGGCTTGTCCATCGAGAAGCCGTAGTGCTGGGCCAGGGACTGAAGGGTCTGGGTGTAAAGTGGCGAGGGACCACGCGACCAGGGCGAGACGGCCCCCTTGTGCAGGCTCTTGTCGCGGTCGGGAATGACCAGATCGGCATCGAAGGCCAGCTTGACGCCCAGGCCGTCGCAGGTCGGGCAGGCACCGAATGGATTGTTGAACGAGAACAGCCGCGGCTCGATCTCGCTGATCGTAAAGCCGGAGACCGGGCAGGCGAACTTTTCGGAGAACAGGAGGCGGCGCGGTTCTTCACCTTCGGGTGCGCTCGCCCATTCGGCTACGGCGATACCGTCGGCCAGATTCAGGGCGGTCTGGATGCTGTCGGCGTAGCGGGGTTCCAAACCGGCCTTGGTGACGATCCGGTCCACGACGATGTCGATGTCGTGCTTGAACTTCTTGTCCAGCGTCGGCGCGTCCTCGATGGCGTAGAATTCGCCGTCGATCTTGAGCCGCTGATAGCCGGAGCGCTGCCATTCGGCGATCTCCTTGCGGTATTCGCCCTTGCGACCGCGCACGACGGGGGCCAGCAGCAGGATGCGCTCGCCGTCGGGCAGGGCCGACAGCTTGTCCACCATCATGGAGACGGTCTGGCTCTCGATCGGCAGGCCGGTCGCGGGGGAGTAGGGGACGCCGACGCGGGCCCAGAGCAGCCGCATATAGTCGTGGATTTCGGTGACCGTGCCGACGGTCGAGCGCGGGTTCTTGGATGTGGTCTTCTGTTCGATGGAGATGGCCGGCGACAGGCCCTCGATCAGGTCAACGTCCGGCTTGCCCATCAGCTCCAGGAACTGGCGCGCGTAGGCGCTCAGGCTCTCGACATAGCGCCGCTGACCCTCGGCATAGATGGTGTCGAACGCCAGCGAGGATTTGCCGGAGCCCGACAGGCCGGTCATGACGACCAGCTTCTCACGCGGGATGTCGACGTCCACGCCCTTGAGATTGTGCTCGCGGGCACCGCGCACGCGGATGAAGTTGTGCTTTTCAGTCATGAGGTCCGAGAGAACGCGGGAGGCTGGGCCTGGGTCCAGGGCGACAGCGCTATATGGGGATCGATTTGCCGATTTCAGCAAGAACAATATGGGAACATGCGGTGGAGGCCAAGAGCGTTGATGTGCGCCCGCGTTTCCGCCTAGGCTGAAATACAGGTTCAGGAGTCCCGAATGCGTCAGCAGAAACTGTTTGCTTCAGCGGCTGTGCTGGCAATGGCGCTGGCTGTCGCGGCCTGTTCCCGCAGCGCCGAGGATTATGCCGCCGACGTCGATCGCAGTGCGGAGCAGGACGTCGTGCTGAAGACGCTGAAGGAAACCGACCCGACCTTCTACGGCCAGATCAGGGATCGTGCGGCCGGAAGGCTGGCGGCGGGCGAGACCGAGCCGGATGTCCTGGCCGCCGTGCAGAACGAGATGCGCGCCTATGGCTTGCGGCAGGCTCCCCACGTTGCGGCTGCGCCTGGTGCCTCTGTGATCGAGGTGATGCAGGCCGAGAAGGCCGTGATCGAGCATCTGCAGCGAACGGATGTCAGCACCTGTGCCCAGTTCGCCATGGCCGGACTGCCCGTGGGGTACCAGCCGAATGGCCAGATGAAGGCGCTGATCGACCGCGCCGCCTCGGCGCGTCTGCTGGCCGCGCAGGCGGGCAAGGCGTCGCCGCAACAGCGGAGCGAACCCAGCCAGGCGGATTTCGTGGCGGTCTATCAGACCATGCTGGACGGCGGGCTGAACGAGGCCGATGCCCAGCAGTTTTTCGGCACCGGAATGGGGAGTGCGCCCGAGCGCCAGCAGTGCGACGTGACGACCGCCTTCTACAGCGCCATCCTGGCGCAGCCCAGGGCGCGGGCCGAGACGGTATCGGCCTTCATCATCAAGACCGTGGCCGAGCAGATGGCCCCTGCGGGCGGTTGACGCAGGGGTTGCGCGACGCGGCCCGAACCGCCATCCTCATGGCCTGAGTGTTTGTACAGGAGCTTCGACGATCATGATCAGCGCTTTGGAAATCGGTCTCGCCCTTTCCGCCGTCGCCTCGCTCGTGGTCGCCTATGTCTCGCTCCAGCCCAAACCCAAGCCTGTCCGCATCCGCGTTCGTGACGCTGGATCGCGTCGCCGCCCGGACGCCTGACGGGCATACGCTTTTCGACAATCTGAGCCTGGTCCTCGGCCGGGAGCGCACCGGACTGGTGGGCCGCAACGGTGTGGGCAAGACCACGCTGCTGCGCCTTGTCGTGGGTCTGGATGAACCGGTCGAGGGACAGGTCACGCGCGCCGGTCGGGTAGGGTGGTTGCCGCAGGCGACGGGCCCCTCGAGCGAAGCGGTGGCGGAAACCCTGGGGGTCGCCGGGCCGCTGGCCGTGCTGGTCAGGGTTCTGGAGGGCTGTGGCATGGCCGACGACCTCGATAAAGCCGACTGGGGTCTTGAGGCGCGGATTGATGAGGCGCTAGGTCAGGTCGGACTGACCGGACTGGATGTGGAACGCAGCGCCGAAACCCTGAGTGGCGGCGAACAGACGCGGTTGCGTCTGGCGGCCCTGTTGCTGGATGCGCCGGATCTGCTGGTCCTGGACGAGCCGACCAATCATCTGGATGCGGGGGGGCGGTGCCTGATCGGGGAGGTGCTGGAGCGGTGGTCCGGCGGCGTGCTGGTGGTCAGTCACGACCGCGATCTGTTGCGCCGGATGGACCGGATCGTGGAACTGTCGTCGCTGGGGTCGCGCGTCTATGGCGGGAACTACGACCTCTACGCCGAGCGCAAGGCTGCGGAGCGGGCGGCAGCGGTTCATGCGCTGGAGACGACGACGCGGGAAGCGGATCGCGCCGCGCGGGACGGTCGTCAGGCGCTGGAGCGAAAGGCCCGCCGCGACCGGGCGAGCAAGGCTGCTCGCGCTGCAAGCTCCGATCCAAAGATCCTGCTGGATGCGCGTGCCGAACGGGCCGAGCGGAGCGGTGGGCGTCTGAACCGGCTGGTCGAACAGCAGGTGTCGGACGCAAATGCCGCCCGCGCGGAAGCGGAGCAGGCGGTCGAGCGTGTGCGGGAACTGGCGATCTCGCTGCCATCGTCCGGTCTGGCCGGCGACCGGACGGTGGCGGTGCTGGAGGATGTGGCGTGGCAGTCGCCGGACGGTGCGCTGATGCTGGAGGGGCTGAGCCTGCGGATCACCGGACCGGAGCGTCTGGCGATCACCGGGCCGAACGGCGCGGGCAAGACCACCTTGCTGAAGATACTGTCGGGCCAGATTGCCCCGACGCGCGGCACGGTGTCCCGACCGGTGCACACGGCCATGCTGGATCAGGACATGGCCCTCTTGCGTCCGGACGAAACGGTTCTGGACGCCTGGCTGCGGCTGAACCCCGGCGCGTCGCAGAATGAGGCCCAGGCTGCTCTGGCCCGGTTCCTGTTCCGCAATGTCGCGGCGCAGAAGCGGGTCGATGTCTTGTCGGGCGGCGAGCGATTAAGGGCGGCGCTGGCCTGCGTCATCGGCCTTCAGCCGCCGCAGCTTCTTATTCTGGACGAGCCGACCAATCATCTGGACCTCGACTCGATACGGGCCGTCGAGGCGGCGCTCGCCGGCTATGACGGAGCGCTTGTGGTCGTCAGCCACGATCCGGATTTTCTGGAGGCGATCGGCGTGACCCGGACACTGGACCTGGGTCAGCCCCAGCCGACGACTTCGCCTTGACGGCGAGCTGCGACCGGGCCGCTCCCCGAGGACAGGCGCAGGACCGGTTCGGCCGTCGCCTTGCCGAACAGCCAGCCCTGGCCGTAGGTGACGCCCATGGTCCGCAGCTTGGCGGCCTGGGCTTCGGTTTCGATCATTTCGGCCACGGTTGCGATCTTCAGGTCGGTGCAGAGACTGACGAGATGGCCGATCAGCTTTTCGGCGCGCTCGGTTTCACAGACATTCTGGACAAAACTGCCGTCGATCTTGACCGTGTCGAGAGGCAGGCGGCTGAGGTAGTCGTAGGTGGCCGATCCGACCCCGAAATCGTCCAGACAGATGTGGATGCCCGCCTTGCGCAGGGCCTTCAGACGACGGTCGGCGGCTTCGAGGTCGGCCAGGGCGGCGGTTTCGGTGACCTCGACCATCAGCCGCTTGCGCAGATCGGGCTTGCTGGCCGTCAGACCCAGCAGGCCCTGGATGTAGGAATCGCTGGCCAGCGACGCGCCGGACACATTGATCGCCACCTTGATCAGGCCGAAGCCCGAGCGCTGCATTTGCGCCAGGGCCTTTTCGGCGACGGCCAGATCGAACGCCTGAATGAGGGCCATCTCTTCGGCCATCTTGATGGTGGCGGCCGGTCCGCCCGAGCGGAACCGCGACAGGGCCTCGAAGTGATGGACGGCCCCGGACTTCAGATCGACGATCGGCTGGTAGTGCAGGGTGAAGTCGCGGGTTTCGACCACGGTGTTGAAGGCATCGGCCTCTCGCATCGTCGCCTTCAGCCGTTCACTGAACCCGGAGCCGGCGGCCTCGATGCCGTCATCCTTGAGGCAGTCCTCCAGCGCCATACGCAGCGCGCGCAGGGCCATGCCGGGCGAGGTGCCGCCCGCCAGCGTCGCCTCGGTGCTGCGCACCATCAGCTCGACGCCCTCGTCCAGGGCCGCCTGACGGATTTCAGCGGCCAGATCGGTCTTGTCGCCGGTCAGGCGGATGACGGCGAAGCGCTTCTCGGACAGTTGGGCGGCACTGCCGCCATCGACCGACGACGCCTGCAGCACGGACTGGATCTGGGCCGTCGCGCGGCTGTGCTCGGCATTGTTGCGATCCAGACCCGACACCTCGACGAAGGAGAAGGACATGTCGGCGGTTGGATCGTCGGCCATGATCTGTCGGGTGTGATCGACCAGACCCTCGGATGTCAGCATGTCCCTTGGCGGGGCCTCGGCCTCGCTGAAGGCTTCACCGTCCCAGGTGAGCGAGCAGGAGACGGCGGGGGCCAGTTCCGGAAGGCTGAAGGCCCGAAAGCGGGCGCGGCGGACCATGCCGTCGTTTCCAGTGACGACGATCTGAAGCTCGGAGGTGCGACCGCCTGACTGCAGGGCGTGCAGGGCCTTGGCGACCGGCTGTCGGCTGGTAGCGCTCAGAATGTCGGTGAAGCGCTTGCCGCTCCAGAGCCGTCCGGGATCGGCACCCGCGGTGACGCCGGCCCCGAGGGCGAGCGTGACCTTGGTGTCGCCATCGACCTCGACCAGCACATCGGCGGCGGCAAAGGCGAGGCCCAGAAGGCGGGATTGGAAACTCATGACCGGTCAGATACCGGACAAGGACTGAAAACAATGGTCCATGAACAGGCTTAACCGAATATTTCCAGCCACTTGCGGCTACGCTTGGGCATTGTAGGCGACTGCGCGTCCGTCGGCGGCGCTGGCCCGCCCGGAGGCCCCATAGGCGGAGGGCGACCCGCGCTGGCTGGCGACCTCGGCGGCGATGGTCTTGACCAGGCCCTCCGAGACGATGCGCGCGGCCTCGACCGCCAGGGCATGGCGGGACAGGACGGACTCAAATGTCCGGGTCGCGGCGATCAATCGCTTGCGCTCTTCGACGGGCGCAGGGGCCAGTTCGGAAGGAGCAGCCTTTATCCGCGCCGACTCGCGACGATAGGCGTTGGCGAGGTCCTGGGTCTGACCGACCGTGGCCGCGACATCCTGCGGGCGGCGGGTCTCGAAGGCGGCGGCTTCCTCGGCCAGGCGCGCGGTCAGCCTTTCGGTCAGGTCGATCATCTGGCGCACACGCGCGGTGGCGTTGAGCGTGGCGGTCTCGGCGGCGGTCACTGGGCCTGCTCCTGCATCTTGATCATTTCCGCGACGATGGTGTCGGTCAGGCCGATGCCGCCGGCCTTGACCGTCTGTTTGGCCATGGCCTCGACCAGAAAGCCCCGCCATGTGCCCTCGGCCTCGCCCCCGCCGAAGGGTGCCTCTGTCGACAGGCTGTCGAACATGGGTTTCAGCATCTGGGTCAGGAAGGAGGCCTCGAAATCTTCTGCGGTCTGGCGCATGCGCTCGGGCACGACACGGGGCGCGCTGGCGTTCAGGAGGGCAGGGGAGACGGTCAGGTCGTTCATGCTCACATCACCTCGATGTCGGCCTGTAGCGCACCGGCGGCCTTGATGGCCTGAAGGATGCTGATCATGTCGCGCGGGCTGACGCCCAGGGCGTTCAGGCCGTTGACCAGGGTGGCGAGAGAGGTGCCGCCGCCGACGATGCGCATTTCGCGGCCCAGTTCCTCCTCGACGCTGACGTCGGACTGGGGCGTGACGACGGTCTGGCCGCGGCTGAAGGCCTCGGGCTGGCTGACCTGCGGGTTTTCCTGGACCGAGATGGTCAGATTGCCCTGGGCGATGGCGACGGTCGAGACGCGCACGGCGTCGCCCATGACGATGACGCCATTGACCTCGTCAATAATCACCTTGGCCGGGCTGTCGACCGTGATGGGCAGGTTTTCGACCTGGCTGATGAAGCCAGCCATGCCCATCTGACCGGGCGCGCGCAGGGCGACGACCGTGCCGTTCTCGGCCAGGGCCGTGCCCGGGTAGGTGGCGTTGATGGCGGCGGCGACGCGCTGGGCCGTGGTGAAGTCGGGGTTGCGCAGCGTCAGCCGGACCTCGTTCATATTAGCCATCTGAAAGCCGGTCTCGCGCTCGACCGTGGCCCCCGAGGCGATGCGGCCTGCGGTGGGCACGCCGCGCGAGACGGAAGAGCCCGATGCGCCCGAGCCGGACACGGCCCCGGTCTGGATGGAGCCTTGGGCGACGGCATAGACCTCGCCGTCCGCGCCTTGCAGGCTGGTCACCAGCAGGGTGCCGCCCAGCAGGCTTTTGGCGTCGCACATGGACGAAACGCTGACGTCGATCCGGGCTCCGGGGGTGGAGAAGGGCGGCAGTTCGGCGGTGACCATGATCGCCGCCAGGTTCTTGGAGTTGGAGTTGGCCCCGCGAATATTGACCCCCAGGCGTTCGGTCATCCCCTCCAGCGACTGGCGGGTGAAGGGGCAGTTGCGCAAGGAGTCACCGGTGCCGGCCAGGCCGACGACCAGGCCGTAGCCAACCAGCTGGTTGGAGCGCACCCCCTCGACGGCGGCAATGTCCTTGATCCGCGACTGGGCCAGAGCCGGCAGTGCGAATCCCGCCACGGCGGCGGCGACCAGGAGGGAGGCGAGCAGTTTCTGCATCGTGAGGCATCCGCGAACAGTTGTCGTAAACCCTGTTGCGAAGGTCGTGCCACGAAGAAATGTGAATGATTACAGAGGCCGCAGCGTGATTTCAGCGGGTCGGCGCGGCAGAATCTGCCGGGACATTAACCAAACAGTGACGGTGCGCCGCGAAGGTGGCGCGGTGTCACGGAGTCCATTCCCATGAAGGTCACCGGCCCGTCAGGACCGTCCGCACCGCAAGGCTCAAGACCCGCCAGAGCCAGTGGCGGATTCAGCCTGCCTCAAGCCGGGGCTGCCGGATCGACTCATGCGACCGCGGCCACGACGGGGCCGGCCAGTGTCGGTGACGTCTCGGCCCTGATGGCCCTTCAGGGGGTCGAGGATGTGATGGAGCGCCGCCGCCGGGCGGTGCGTCGCGGCAGCGGTATCCTGGACCGTCTGGAAGAACTGAAATTGGCGCTGCTGTCCGGTGAGGCGGGTGAGGGGTCTCTGGAAAATCTGGCGCGAACTCTGCGGGAAGAACGCCCCCAGGACTCTGATGCGGGCCTGAACGGCCTCCTCGACCAGATCGACTTGCGAGCCGCGGTCGAGCTGGCCAAGGCCGATCTGCGCCGCAGCGCAGCATAAGCTGCCGGATTTCCTCGCCTATTCGGCTTCATAGAGCGCCGGGTGATGAAGAAATGTCACGCCTCACGGATTGATGAAGCGTAGCCGCTTCACGGCTTGAAGAGCCATGTTGCCCAGACTCGCCTGCATCCCTATAGGCAGGATTGCGCCAAGGGGGGCGTCTGTTGAGAGCGTGGGTCGATGAACGCAATAGCGTCTATCAAGGCCGAGGACGGGGTCGAGTATCGGCCCTCCGACGCCGAGCCGTTCATGAATGATCGCCAGCTGGCCTATTTCCGAGGCAAGTTGCTGGCCTGGAAGGATGACATCCTGCGGGAATCCAAGGGCACGGTCATCAATCTGAAGGCCGAGACCGAGAACCATCCGGACCTGCTGGACCGCGCCTCGTCGGCTTCTGATCGAGCACTGGAGCTGCGCACCCGCGATCGCCAGCGCAAGCTGATCTCCAAGATCGACGAGGCCCTGCGTCGGATCGAAGACGGATCCTACGGCTATTGCGAGGAAACCGGCGAGCCGATCAGCCTGGGCCGTCTCGAAGCCCGGCCGACCGCCACCCTGTCCGTCGAGGCCCAGGAACGCCACGAACGCCGCGAGCGGGTTCACCGCGACGATTGATAAGGTCGGCGATGCCTTGACTTGAAGCGGTGAGGGCGCGACCTACGCGCCTTGCTTCAGGGTCGCATCTCCATGACTATCAAGGTTCGTTTCGCGCCGTCGCCGACGGGAAAACTGCATGTGGGCAATGTCCGCACGGCGCTGGTCAACTGGCTGTTCGCGAAGGGACAGGGCGGCAAGTTCGTGCTGCGCATTGACGATACCGATCTGGCGCGGTCCACGCCCGAGTTCGAGCAGGGGATCGAGGACGATCTGACCTGGCTGGGTCTGGTCTGGGACGAACGGTACAATCAGTCCAAACGGTTTGATCGCTATGAAGAGGCGGCGGAGCGGCTGAAGGCGGCGGGGCGGCTCTACGCCTGTTACGAGACGTCGGAAGAGCTGGATCGTCGGCGCAAGGTGCAGCTCTCGCGCGGCCTGCCGCCGATCTATGACCGGGCCGCGCTGGAGTTGACCGAGGCAGAGAAGGCTGCGTTCGAGGCCGAGGGTCGCAAGCCGCACTGGCGGTTCAAGCTGGAGGGGCGGCGCGTCGCCTGGGAAGACCTGTCGCGCGGCCACGCCGAGGTCGATACGGCGTCCATGTCGGATCCGGTGCTGATCCGCGAGGACGGACTGTTTCTCTACACCCTGCCGTCGGTCGTGGACGACATCGACATGGCCATCACCCATGTGATCCGGGGCGAGGATCATGTGACCAATACGGGTGCGCAGATCGAGATCTTCGAAGCCTTGGGTGGCCCCGTGCCAGGTTTCGCGCACATGCCGCTGTTGGTCGGGGCGGACGGTCAGGCGCTGTCGAAGCGGCTGGGCTCGTTGTCGATCGCGGACATGCGTGAGCAGGGCTATGAGCCGATCGCCATCACAAGCCATCTAGGCCGGATCGGGACGTCCGATCCGCTGGAGGTCGCGGCGTCGGTCGAGGCGCTGGGGGGGAGTTTCGCCTTTTCCAAGATGGGGCGCTCTCCGGCCCGCTACGACACCGCCGATCTGGATCGGCTGAATGCCCAGGCGCTGCACGTCATGGACTATGCGACGGCGCGTCCACGGCTGGTCGAGCATGATGCCGATCTGGGCGAGACGTTCTGGAATGCGGTGAGAGGCAACCTTCAGACCTTCGCCGATGTCGTTGAAATGGCAAAGATCGTTCGCGGACCAGTGACGCCCGTGATCGAGGATGAAGCCTTCGCTGCCGCGGCTTTAGCGGTCCTGCCCGAGACGGTGGACGACACGCTGTGGTCCGTTTGGACGGCGGCCGTCAAGGATGCGACCGGGGCCAAGGGCAAGGCATTGTTCATGCCGCTGAGGCTTGCGCTGACGGGCCAGCCGCATGGGCCGGACATGGCGACGCTGGCTCCGCTGATCGGGCGTGAGCGCATCGCGCAGCGGCTGCGGGGCGAGACGGCCTGAACTTCGGATCGAATGCGCCCGACCAAAGATAAAGGCCGCTCTCTGATGAGGGCGGCCTTTTTTGTTCAGACGTGTCGACGGATCAGGCGTTGCAGGCGGCGATCTGTTCGGCGGTCAGGGCGGTGCCCTTGTAGGTGAAGGCGGTCACGGCACCGAAGCGGGCAGCGACCCGGCGGCAGGCGCGGGGAGCCGGCTGATTGGCGCCGCCCGTGGCCGTGCAGGTCGAACCTTCGCAGCGCCAGGCGGCCCCGTCGATGATGGTGCGACCGGCCGGGGCCTTGGCGGCGTCGGCCAGAACGGCGCTGGATGCAGGGGCCTGGGCGACGGCGGGGGCCGCGATCAGAAGCGCAGCGGCGATGAACAAGGCACGCATGGGAAATCTCCGACGATGGGGAGGCGACGAGCGCCGTCCTGCGGTCAGTGTCAGTTTTTAATCGCAACTGTCAAGTCGCGTTTCGAAACAGGACGCTCAACCAGATGATCGACGATTACTTATCGCTGATCATGTTGCAAGTGTGGCGTGTCGCCGCCGTCGCGGACTGCCTGCTGGATCGTAGCCATGGCGTCCTCGACCGTGTCGCAGATCACCCAGGCCTGGAGGAAGGAAGCAGGAGTCATGCCCTCCTCGACGCTGTGGCGCATGACGGCCATCAGGGCGTCCCAGAAGCCATTCAGATTCAGGAAGATGACGGGCTTGTGGTGCAGGTCCAGCCGCTTCCAAGACAGGATCTCGATCGCTTCTTCCAGGGTGCCGACGCCGCCGGGCGCGACAATGAAGGCGTCGGACTGGTCGTACATCAGGGTCTTGCGCTCGTGCATCGAGGTGACGACCAGGGTCTCGACGTCGTCGAACAGGCGTTCGCGGCTGCGCAGGAAGCCCGGCATGATGCCCAGCACGCGCCCGCCGGCCTCGTGCGCGGCGCGGGCCGATGCGCCCATCAGGCCGACGCCGCCGCCGCCATAGACCAGCCGCCAGCCTGCCTTGGCGGTTTCACGACCCACTTCGCGAGCCGCCTCCAGATATTCGGGCCGCACTGTCTCTGACGAGCCGCAGAACAGGCAGACGGAAAGGCCGTCAAACGGCTGGATGGTGACGGGTGACGACATAGGGCCTCGGGTAAAGAATGAAGACAGCGCGGGCCACGCCGCGCTAACAGAGGCGCTACTCCTATCCTTGCGGGCGGCGCGATGAAACGGGCGATGTACCGGAATGCGACGATAGCGGCAGCGACGGGCCTGATGCTGGCCGCAGGCCTGGGCATGGCCGCCTGCACGCCGGCGCAAGACGGTGGTGCGGGCAAGGCCCAGGGTGGTTCGTCTCCCTCAGCGTGGAATCAGACCCCAGTGATCGAAGCGGCACAGGTGGCCGGGCGCGAGGTGCGGTTGTCAGGGTCGGCTCAACCGGGGGCCCGGATCGTGCTGCGCAGCGCCGCAGGGGCGGCCTATGCGGCGGTGGCCGGCGAGGATGGTCGTTTCGACCTTCGCATGGAGGCCCCCGCTCAGGACCTGTGGCTGAAGCCGGAGACCCAGGTGGGGCAGGATGCGGCTGCTTCGCCCGATACGCTATTGGTTCCAGCAGGCGGGCAGGGGCCGATCGCCATATTGCGGGCAGGGGGACCGACGCGTCGCCTTGATCGAGCACCCGCCCTGGGGGCCATCGACAGCGACGGACAGGCGCGGCGTCTGGCCGGACGGACCGCGCAGGGGACGCAGACCCTGCCGGTGAAGGTTGGCGAACTGTCGGTACAGGCTTTTCCGGACGCCGCCGGACACTGGAACGTCGTGCTGGGGCCAGAGGCGAGCGGGGATCAGATCGTCATCGGCGACGAGGTCTTCTTCTGGCCGGGGCAGGGGGAGGCGGGCGGTCAGACACCCCGGCGTGAGCGGGCCGGAGAAGGCTGGCGGGTGGTCTGGGCCGAAGGCGGAGCGCTGCAGACGGCGTGGCTGCCGGATGCGCGGTGACACTGTTCACCTTTCGCTAACCAATTCCCTTCAACCGGGGACGGTCTTCCGGTTTTCGTGAGACACCCACCATCACCGAACTTTTTCAGCCCGGCGCATGCGTCGGGCTTTTTTCTGGCCGGTCTGCAAATGATCTATCGATGTCGGGAAAAGCGAAAGGATGGCTCCGCGGGTAGGATTCGAACCTACGACCAGCCGATTAACAGTCGGCTGCTCTACCACTGAGCTACCGCGGAACAACTTCCTTTCGGGAAGGCGGGCGCTATAGCAGCGCCCGTCGGCACCGCGCAACGGAAATATCGCACCTTGGCCCTGATCCGCATCGAAGACCCCGCCGATCCGCGTGTTTCCGGGTTTCTGGACATCCGCGAGCGCGACCTGACGGGGCGGCAGGGCCTGTTCGTGGCCGAGGGAGAGGTGGTGCTGAACGTGCTGACCTCGCCGCAATCGCTGTGCCGGCCGGTCAGCGTGCTGATCGATTCGAAGCGGGTTGAGGCGCTGGGCCCGCTTCTGGCGAGGCTTGACGGCGGTGTGCCTGTCTTCGTGGCGGAGCAAAGTGTTCTGGACCGGATCGCGGGATTGCACCTGCATCGCGGGATTCTGGCGCTGGGCAGGAAGCCGGAGCCAGTCGATCTGCCGAACGCGCTGGAGGCGATGGGCTCCGACGCGGTGGTGCTGATGGCCTGCGGGATCGGCAATCACGACAATATGGGCGGGCTGTTCCGGAATGCGGCGGCGTTCGGTGCGGCGGCGGTGCTGCTGGATCAGACCTGCTGCGATCCCTTTTATCGCAAGGCCATCCGCGTGTCGGTGGGCGCGGTGCTACGAACGCCGATGGTCACCGGGCTGGATGCCGTCGAGGCTGTCGCCGCGCTGAAGACTGCGGGCTTCGAGGTTCTGGCCATGACCGGCGGGGCCAGCGAGGCCTTGTCGGAGGTCAGGCGGGCAGGGCGTACGGCCCTGGTCGTGGGGGCGGAAGGGCCGGGCCTGCCCGACGAGGTGATCGCGCGATGCAGACCCGTCGGTATCCGCATGGCAGCGGGGTTCGATTCGCTGAACGTCGCGACGGCAGCGGGCATAGCGCTGCATCACCTGACGCGTTGAGCGCGACGGTGGAGGAGTGGGTTTGGGGGAAGGTCGCGATGGAGGCCTGACCGGGAATCGAACCCGGGTGCAAGGATTTGCAGTCCTCTGCGTCACCACTCCGCCATCAGGCCATCGGGCCGTTCGAAGACGACCGCACCATCGCGAGGGGCGTTCGCTATCAGATCGGATTGTCCGCCGCAACGGACAGACCTATAAGCGCCGCAGATTTCCGACCTCTGCCTACGAACGGACGCCCGATGGACTTTTCCGCTGCCCGCAAGATCATGGTCGACAGCCAGGTGCGCGTGAACGACGTGACGGACCGCGCCTTGCAGGCCGCGATGCTGGCCGTGCCGCGCGAGCGCTTCGTGCCGGCCGACCGGGCCTTCTCCGCCTATGCCGAGGTGGAGGTCGAGATCGCCAGTGGGCGGCGGCTGATGCTGGCGCGCGATCTGTCCAAGCTACTGATGGCGCTGTCGCCTCAGTCCGGAGAGAAGGCCCTGGCGATCGCAGCCCCCTATGCGGCGGCGGTATTGGCCGAGGCCGGGCTGAGCGTTACGGCCCAGGAAGAGGATCAGGCCGTGCTGGATGTGGTGGCCGCCACCCTGTCCGAGGCTGGGATCGACGCCGTCGTGGCTCCGTTCAGCGAAGCTGCGGGCGAAGGCTATGACGTCATCGTCTGTGAGGCCGCCGTGGCGGGACGGCCCGAAGCCTGGCTAAAGGCCTTGAACACCGGCGGCCGTCTGGCGGTCGTCGAGCGGACAGGGCCCGCGGGCAAGGCGGTGTTGTATGTGAAGGGCGAGGGCGGCGTGTCGCGGCGCGAACTGTTCGGCGCGGCCCCTCCGTTTCTGGCATCCCTGATGCCCAAGCCGGCCTTTGCGCTGTAGGACGGAGCGACGGAGGTCATGATGGCCTGCGTGAAAAAAACTTAACTGGCGCGAGCGCTCTCCTTCTCGCATCAGACCGTGGGATACACAGGCGTCGCCGTATCGGGGGGCGTCAGGCAGGAATAGTCATGTTGAAACGTGCTCGCGCGCTCGCCTCCGTCGCCGTCGTGGCCATCGTCACAGGGATCAGCGCCCCCGCCTGGGCCGACACGCTGCAGGAGGCCATCGCCCTGGCCTACCGGACCAACCCGTCCTTGCTGGCCCAGCGCGCCAGCCAGCGGGCGCTGGACGAATCGGTGGTGCAGGCGCGGGCGGGACTTCGTCCCACGATCGATGTCAGCGGTGACGTCGGCTACAGCTTCAGCCGCACGCGCGGCGGTGACCGCGAGGTGGACAGCAACGGCGACGGCATCCCCGACACCACGGTCAATGTGCCGACGTCCAACGACGACAGCACCTCGGCCGGCGTCAGCATCGGCCTGGGTCAGACGATCTATTCCGGTGGTCGCATCGGCCACGCCATCACCGCCGCCGAGGCCAATATCCTGGCCGGGCGCGAAAACCTGCGGGATATCGAGCAGCAGGTGCTGACCTCGGTGATCCAGGCCTATGCCGATGTGATCCGCGACGTCGAAATCCTGCGAATCCGCGAGTCGAACCTGACTGTGCTGCAACGCCAGCTGGACGAAGCCTCGGCCCGGTTCGAGGTCGGTGAGATCACCCGCACCGACGTGGCCCAGGCCGAGGCGCGCCTGGCCCAGTCCAATGCCGACCTGGCCAATGCGCGGGCCCAGCTTTCGGTGTCGCGCGCAGCCTATGCCGCCGTCGTCGGTCAGGCCCCAGGCACACTGGAGCCCATGCCGGCCCTGCCGGGCGTGCCGACGGACTTCGATGCTGCGCTGGATGTCGCCATTCAGGACAATCCCACGGTGCGGGCCGCGACCTATACGCTGCAGGCCTCCGAGGCCGATGTGGCGGCGGCGCGGGCGGAATATCTACCGTCGGTGCGACTGACCAGTTCTTACGGGGCCACGACGGATGACCTGTCGGGCTTCAACCTGGGTGACCGCACCAGCTTCCAGGCCGGGGCGTCGATCTCGGTGCCGCTGTTTACCGGCGGTCTGAACCAGTCGCGCGTGGCCGCCGCACTGGAACGCGCCAATGTCGCGCAGATCCGTGTCGAGGGCGAGCGCCGCAATGTGCTGCAAGCCGTCAGCTCGTCGTTTGCCCAATCGCTGTCGGCGCGATCCAGCCTGCTGGCAGGTACGGAAGCGGTTCGTGCCGCGACGGTCGCGGCCGAGGGTGTACGTCAGGAGGCGCAGGTCGGTCTGCGCACCACGCTGGATGTGCTGAACCAGGAGCTGGAGCTGCGCAACGCCGAGGTCACCCTGGCCAGCGCCCGCCGCAACGAATATGTGGCCCAGGCCCAGCTGCTGGCGGCCATGGGCCGTCTGGAGGGGCAGGATCTGGACCCGACCATCGAGGTCTATGACGCCGAGATCAACTATAACCGCGTGCGCAATCGCGGGGCCCTACCGTGGGACGGCATCATCGAGACCATCGACCGCATCGCTGCGCCGCCCGTCGTTCCTGCCAACGACGCCGAGGACGCGCCTATCGACCGTCAGCTGAAGTCGGAAGTCATCTCGACCGCGCCGCAGAACTGACTGCCGAGCCGCAGACGGCTTCGCCTGTCAGGCGAAAAACGCCCGTTGATTATGACGCGGCGAGATGCGACGACAGGTCATGCGGTGGTCACGCTTATGCGCTCGCCGTTCGATGAGACTGCGCCGTGCCGCGCCTTGGGGTTAAGCCATGACTGATCAGCCCGCCCAGGAACCAACGATGGAGGAAATCCTGGCGTCGATTCGCCGGATCATCTCCGAAGACGACGCGCCGGTCGCGGCGGCTGAACCCGAGGCGGAAGCCGAGGCGGCACCTGCGGCTGAGCCTGCTCCCGAGCCCGTCGCGGCCGAAGCGCCTGCGCCCGAGCCGGCGCCGGTCGAGGAGGACGTGCTGGAACTGACCGAGACCTATGACGCCCCGGCCGAAGAGAGCATCGGCGATCTGGATGTGTCGTCGGGCGAGGACGAGCCCGATCCGTTCCCGAGCACACCGCTCAGCGAATCCTTCCCCGAGCCGGCTGCTGCCCCCGCACCCACGCCCGCTCCAGCCTACAATATCTTGGTCGGTGACAGTGCCGCCGCCAGTGCGGCCTCGGCCTTTGCCGGTCTGGCCAGCGCCGCTCGCCGTCCGACCGAGGACGCGCCCGCAATCGCCGGTCCGACGATCGACGAGCTGGCCCGCAGCCTACTGCGTCCGATGCTGAAGGAATGGCTCGACGCCCATCTGCCGGGCATCGTCGAAGCCGAGGTACGCAAGGAAGTGGAGCGCATCGCGCGTAACGCCGGCTAGCCCTTCGCCTCACCCGCGACTAAACCGAATGGGGCGGCTCCGGCAGGGGCCGCCCTTTTCATATTTCCGACCCGCCTCCGTACGAAACGATCCGCCATGCTCGACAAGACCTTCGACCCCAAGGCCGCCGAACCCCGTCTGTATGCGATGTGGGAGGCGTCCGGCCTGTTCGCGCCGCGCACCGAGGGTGCCGCCGAGGCCTATTCGATCGTCATCCCGCCGCCGAACGTGACGGGGTCGCTGCACATCGGCCATGCGCTGAACAATACGCTGCAGGACATCCTGGCCCGCTATCACCGGATGAAGGGCAAGGCGGTGCTGTGGCTGCCGGGCACCGACCACGCCGGGATCGCCACCCAGATGGTGGTCGAGCGCCAGCTGGCGGCGGCGGGCAATGTCGGACGCCGCGACATGGGACGCGACGCCTTCGTCGAGAAGATCTGGGAATGGAAGGCTGAGAGCGGCGGCACCATCGTGCAGCAGTTGCGGCGGCTGGGCGCGTCCTGCGACTGGTCGCGCGAGCGGTTCACCCTGGACGAGGGGTTGAACGCGGCGGTGCGCAAGGTCTTCGTGCAACTGCACCAGGAAGGCCTGATCTATCGCGACAAGCGGCTGGTGAACTGGGATCCGCATTTTCAGACGGCGATCAGCGACCTGGAGGTCGAACAGCGCGAGGTCGAGGGCCACTACTGGCATTTCGCCTATCCGCTGGCGGACGGCGTGACCTATGAGCATCCGGTCGCGTTCGACGAGGATGGGCAGGCGACGGAGTGGGAGACACGCGACTTCATCGTCGTAGCCACGACAAGGCCGGAGACCATGCTGGGCGACACGGGCGTGGCGGTCCACCCGGACGATGAGCGGTATGTGGGGCTGGTTGGGAAGTTTGTGACACTGCCGATCACAGGCGCGCGGATTCCGATCGTCGCCGATAGCTATGCTGATCCATCAAAGGGATCAGGTGCGGTGAAGATCACGCCAGCGCATGACTTCAACGACTTCGGCGTTGGCAAGAGGCATGGTCTGCCTGCCATCAGCATCATGGACAAGTTCGGGAGATTGAAGTCTTCAGTCTTCGACGAGTTCGAGTGGGGCCATCGTGCGCCCACCGACGGCGTCGTGCTTGCTGATGAGGATGTCGCTGGGGAGACAGGGTTCGACCGTGTCCCAGAAGATATGCGCGGCATGGACCGGTTTGAGGCGCGCAAAGTGATCGTCGCTCGCGCCGAAGAAGAGGGCTGGCTGCGTGAAATCGAGAAAACGCGTCACGTCGTTCCACACGGCGACCGCTCGGGAGTCGTGATTGAACCGCTCCTGACGGACCAGTGGTACGTCGACGCCCATACCTTGACACAACCAGCTATCAAGGCTGTCGAGGAGGGGGCGACGGTGTTCGAGCCGAGGTCCTATGAGAAGATCTACTTCGAATGGATGCGCAACATCGAGCCGTGGTGCGTGTCGCGCCAGCTGTGGTGGGGGCATCGCATTCCGGCGTGGTATGGCCCCAACGGCGAAATCTATGTCGCCGAGACGGAGGAGGACGCCCGCGAGCAGGCGATGTCGGATTATGATTCCGAGGTCGTGCTGACGCAGGACGAGGACGTTCTGGACACCTGGTTCAGCTCGGCCCTGTGGCCGTTTTCGACCATGGGCTGGCCCGAGAAAACCGAGGATCTGGAGCGGTTCTATCCGACCAGCGATCTGGTAACGGCGGCGGACATCATCTTCTTCTGGGTCGCCCGGATGATGATGATGGGGCTTCACTTCATGGACGGCGAGGTGCCCTTCAAGCGGGTGATCATCAACGGCCTGGTCCGCGACGAGAAGGGCCAGAAGATGAGCAAGTCCAAGGGCAATGTCATCGACCCCCTGACCATCATCGACGAGCTGGGGGCCGACCCCTTGCGCTTCACCATGGCCATCCTGTCGGGGACGCGCGACATCAAGTTGAGCCGCCAACGCATTGAAGGCTATCGTAACTTTGGCACCAAGCTGTGGAACGCCGCGCGCTTTGCCCAGATGAACGAGGCACGGCGCGTCGAGGGCTTCGATCCGGCGACGGTCGAGCAGACGATCAACCGCTGGGTTCGCGGCGAATTGGCCAAGGCCGAGCGCGAGGTGTCGTCGGCCATCGAAGGCGGCCGTTTCGACGATGCGGCCTCGGCGCTGTATCGCTTCGTCTGGAACGTCTTCTGCGACTGGTATCTGGAACTGGCCAAGCCGGTGTTCCAGGGCACCGACGAGGCCGCCAAGGCCGAGACGCGGGCGATGACGGCCTGGACGCTGGATCAGACGCTGAAGCTGATGCACCCGGTCATGCCCTTCATCACAGAGGAGCTGTGGGACAAGCTGGCGGACGAGGGCGCGGCGCGGTCGGAAGCGACCCTGATCGGTGCCGCTTGGCCGGATTTGCCTGACAGCTTCATCGATACGGCGGCGCAAGGCGAGATCGGCTGGCTGGTCGATCTGGTCACCGAGGTGCGCCAGCTGCGGGCGGAGATGAACATCGCCCCGTCGGTCAAGCCGCCGCTCAGCTTCGTTGCGCTGGACGCCACGATAGCGGAGCGGATCGCGCTGCACCGTGATCTGATCCTGACGCTGGCGCGCGTGTCCGAGGTGGCGACGGTGGACGCCGCGCCTGAAGGGGCCGTGACCTTCGTCAGCGGCGGCGCGACGGCGGCGCTGTCGCTGGCGGGGCTGATCGATCTGGAGGCCGAGCGCGCGCGCCTGAACAAGGAGATCGGGGCGTTCGAAAGCGACATCGGCCATTTCAACAAGAAGCTGGGCAACCCCAACTTCGTCGCCCGCGCCGCCGCCGAAGTCGTCGACGAGCAGCGTGAGAAGCTGGCCGAGGCCGAGGCGGGCAGGGCGCGGTTGCAGGCCGCGCTGGCGCGGCTGGACGCGGTGGGCTGAGACGGGTCAGCCCTGGTTGTGCGTCAGGATGCGGGGCCAGTTGGCCTCGCCCCTGGCGATGGCACCGGGGATGTCCTGTTCCCACAGCATGCGGGCGCGGTCGTTGAAGTTCAGATACAGACGGCCGTCGACGATGCGCCAGACTGTAGGGTCTCCGGGCGCGATATAGCCCTGACTGGCCGCCCAGGCGCAGTAGCCGCCGAACTGAGGCGCAAAGGCCTGAGGATCGGCCTCGAACATCGCGCGGTGTTCGGCGGTGGCAAAGCGCCAGGTTGCGCCGTTCCAGTCCAGTGTGATGGCGGCATCGCCTGCGACGGGCTGACCCTCGGTGAAATAGGCCACGGGGTCATGGCCGCCCAGGGCCAGACGGTCGGCGGCGGCATGGACCGGCGGATAGGTCCTGGACTGGGTCCAGGCCTGAGAACTGCCGACGATCAGGCTCAGCGATACGGCCATCAGCGAGGCCAGAACGAAACGCAGCATGATGAGGCATCCTCGCGGCCACCGTTGCGGGGCCCTTCGAGATGGCATACGCCCGCGCGTGTCGCCGGGTTACAGGAGAGACGGAATATGCCGCGTCTGGACGTCGAGCTGGTCTCGCGTGGGCTGGCCGAAAGCCGCGCCAAGGCGAAGGCGGCCATCGAGGCGGGCGGGGTCAGGATCGATGGCGTTCCCGCCCGCTCAGCCTCCCAGAGTGTCGAGGAAGGCGCAGTGATCCTCGCCGAGCCGGCGCATCGCTGGGTTGGGCGTGGGGCTTTGAAACTGGATCATGCGCTCAGCCTGTGGCCGGTCGCGGTCGAGGGGCGGGTGGTCCTGGATGTCGGTGCGTCCACCGGCGGCTTTACCGAGGTCTGTCTGGAGCGGGGCGCAGTCAGGGTGTTTGCCGTCGATGTCGGGCAAGGGCAGCTTCATGCACGACTGGCCGCCGACCCGCGCGTGGTCAATCTGGAGCGGACGGACGCGCGGTCGCTGACGACGGCCCTGATCCCTGATGCACCGCAGCTGATCGTCTGTGATGCCAGTTTCATCGGCCTGGCCAAGGTGTTGCCCGCCGCCCTGAGCCTGGCGGCGGTGGGTGCCGATCTGGTGACACTGGTCAAGCCGCAGTTCGAGGCCGAGCGGCCGGGTGGCGGCAAGAAGGGCGTGATCAAGGATACGGAGGCGCAAGCCTTAGCCGTGACGTCTGTCTCGCACTGGCTTAAAAGCGTCGGCTGGACCGTCATGGCGACGACCGTCAGCCCGATCACGGGCGGCGACGGCAATGTCGAGTTTCTGCTGTGGGCCAGGAAGCGCGCCTGACCCTCTGACCGAGGTCAGGCCTTGGGCGCGACCTTGCGCAGCAGGATCTGGCGCAGGCTTTCCAGCACCTGATTGCGCGCCTCGACCTCTTCGACCGGCAGGGTCTGAAGAAGGCGCAGGGACCGGGCGTGGACGGTCACGATGCGCCAGTCGAACGGCTGACCCGGCTGGGCGGCGTCAATCACGTCGCAGAGGCCCGCCGCGCCCTTGCACAGGTCGTCCAGCTCGAACGGACTGGCAGCGTCGATGACGGCGTTGGCGGCGTGGTAGACCTCCTCCAGCCGCACGGCGAGTTCGGCAGCCGAGGTCGGGGCCGCGATGGCCTCCAGCGCGGCGATCTGGGCATCGACGACGCCTGCGGCCTCAGCCCGTTTGGCTTCGATATTGGCCCGTGCCTGGGTCAGGGCCACACCGATGCTGACCCCACCCGGCTTGTCGATCATCTGGGACAGGTTGGACTTGCGGCGGGCGTGGGTAATGACCGTCATCTTGCGCCTCCCGAGGCTGCGCGTTGTTCGGCATCGAACTGGGCCTTGCGGATCATGCTCGCGCGGCGCTCCTCACCGGGCGGATCGCCTTGCCGAAAGCGGCGATCCGGACCGAAATAGTCTCCGACCTCCAGGAAGGGCCGGGCGTCCCGCGCCACCCAGACCAGCCGTTCCAGCAGGGTCGAGGCACTGAAGGGCTTGGTGATCACGAAGCTGGCTCCGCAATCGCGGGCTTCCTTGACCTTGGAGCGGCGCACATGGGCGGCGGTCATGATGACAGGCACGAAGGCATTGGGGTCCAGGCCCGACCGCCTCAGCCAGCGTACCAGGGCGTAGCCGTCCATTTCCGGCATTTCACAGTCGACGATCAGCAGGTCGACGCTGTGATCGCGCAGGATGTCCATGGCCTCGGCCCCGCTGTTGCAGGCATAGCGGGTCTTGATGCCGAACCCCAGAAGCGCCTGGCTGGTCAGGTCGAGGGCAAAGGGCGAATCGTCCACGACCATTGTCACCGCGCCGGTCAGATTGATGACCGAGCTTTCGCGCAGCGATTCGCCGACACCGCCTGATGGGCGCGAGGTTTTGGCAGGGGAGGCTGGAACCATGACCTCAAGCTGCCACGGTCAGGTAGCGGGACGGTTAACGCCAGCGTCAGATTCTGGACGTCGGCTCAGCCCAGGCGGCCGATGGCGTAGTAGCGGTCCGCACGCGCCTTGCGGATCTGGTCCGGCGTCAGCGAGGACAGGGCTGCCAACTCCTCGGCCAGAACCTCGCCAACGGCGGCGATCGTGCCTTCCGCATCGGCATGGGCACCGCCCAAGGGCTCTTCGATGATGCGGTCGATGATCTTGAGCTCAAGGAGGTCCGGAGCCGTGATCTTCATCGCCATGGCCGCATCCTTGGCCCGGGCCCCGTCACGCCACAGGATGCCGGCGGCCCCCTCGGGCGAAATGACCGAATAGATGGAGTGTTCCAGCATCAGCACGCGTCCGGCGGCGGCAATGGCGATGGCTCCGCCCGACCCGCCTTCGCCCGTGATGGTGGCGATGGATGGCACGCCCAAGGTCAGGCAGCGTTCGGTGGACCGGGCGATGGCCTCGGCCTGACCACGCTCCTCGGCGCCCAGACCCGGATAGGCCCCGGCGGTATCGACGAAGGTCAGGACCGGCAGGCCATACTGCTCGGCCAGGTCCATCAGGCGCACGGCCTTGCGATAACCCTCGGGTCGCGCCATGCCGAAGTTGTGGGCCACCCGCGACTGGGTGTCATTGCCCTTCTCGTGGCCCATGACCACGACAGGCGCGCCGCGAAAGCGGGCCAGGCCGCCCATGATGGCTTGGTCGTCGCCGAACTGACGGTCGCCTTTCAGCTCTTCGAAGTCGGTGAACAGGCCGTCGATATAGTCGGTCAGGTGAGGACGCTGAGGATGGCGCGCCACCTGGGTCTTCATCCAGGGGTCGAGACCGGCATAGGTCTTCTTGCGCAGCTGCTCGGCCTTCTTGCGCAGGCCATCGATCTCGGTCTCGAACGAGCCGGAGGTCGAGGCGAGCAGCGACAGCTCCTCGATCTTGTCCTCCAGATCGGCGATGGGCTTTTCGAATTCGAGATAGTGCGTGGCCATGAAGGCGTCCGGTAAAGGCGCGCTGGGCGCGCGCGTCAGAGAGGGTGGCGGAAACTAGTGAGGTCAACGCGGCGGGGCAAGAGAGGGTTCAGTCGTCCCGCGCCAGAGGATGATGCTGTGTCACCACCTGCGTCAGCCGGTCGGTGGCCACGTGGGTGTAGATCTGCGTCGTGCCGATGTCGGCGTGACCCAGCAGGGTCTGGACGACACGCAGATCGGCTCCGCCTTCCAGAAGATGGGTGGCGAAGGCGTGGCGCAGGACGTGGGGGCTGACACGGGCCGGGTCGATACCGGCCTCGATCGCGGCTTGATCAAGCAGCTGGGCAAAGCGGCGGGGCGTCAGATGGCCCTTGGCCGACGACGACGGGAACAGCCAGGGACTGTCGGGTGCCTTGGGCGGGCGAGCGGCGTCACGCGCGACCAGCCAGGCCTTCACCGCCTCGCGCGCCGAGCCGTTGAGCGGGGCCAGCCGTTCCTTCCCGCCCTTGCCGCGCACGATCAGCCAGGCCGGATCGCGCCGCACGGCCTCGACGCGAAGGGCCAGCAGTTCCGATACGCGCAGACCCGACGCATAGGCCAGCTCCAGCAGGGCGGTCAGGCGCAGGCCCGCATGACCGTCCCGCGCCGCCACGACGCCCAGCAGCCGCTCGATCTCCTCACGTGAGAGCACCTTGGGCAGGGACCGTCCCTGTTTGGGCGCGTCCAGACGGCGGGACGGATCATCGATGCGCCAACTTTCGCCCAGGGCAAAGCGGTAGAACTGCCGCACCGCCGAGCGCCGTCTTGCCTGAGTCGCCGCCGACAGGCCCCGGCTGGCCAGGGTGGCGTACCAGGTCTCGATCTCGGCCTCGCTCGCCTGCATCAGGCCCGACGCCGTGCCCGCATCCGCATCGGCCAGATCACGGCCATAGGCAGCCAGTGTGTGAAGCGAGGCGTCGCGCTCGACCGCCATCATCTCCAGAAAGGCTTCGATCTGTGCCGCACTCATGGGCCAACCGGCTTTCGCGAGGCCGCGCTTGGTGTAGAGGATGGTGGGGTCATGCCGTGCCCGAACCTGCTCCGCCCGTCGCCAACCGCCCGACCGTTCCCGAGGAACCGCGGGTGAGCGAGCCTGCCGTACGATCTGAACCGATTCCGACGCATGAGCGCAGCATAGCCCTGGTCGGTTTGATGGGCGTGGGAAAATCGACGGTGGGTCGTCGACTGGCGCGCCGGCTGGGTCTGCCGTTTGCGGACGGCGACGCCGAGATCGAGACCGCCGCCGGCATGACCGTGTCCGACATCTTCAGCCAGTTGGGCGAGGGGGAGTTTCGCGCGGGCGAGGCGCGGGTGATGAAGCGACTGCTGGACGGCCCGCGCATGGTTCTGGCCACCGGCGGCGGGGCCATACTAAACACCGACACCCAGGCGGCACTGAAGGCGAGAGCAGTCACCGTCTGGATGCGGGCCGACCTGCGCACCATCGCCCAGAGGGTTCAGCGCCGCGACACCCGGCCTCTGCTTCGCGGGCGCGATCCGCTGGAGGCGCTGAAGGGGCTGGCCGACGCCCGTTACCCGGTCTACGCCACCGCGGACCTGACGGTGGACGTGAGCGACGGGGCCCACACCCAGGCGGTCGAGGCCATCATGACGGCACTGGAAGCTTACTGGGCGAGGACATCCGCATGACGACGGCGAAGACGACGACCCTGACCGTGACGGGGGCCGGGTTTCGGCCCTATGACGTCGTGGTTGGCCGGGGTGTGCTGGCCGAACTCGGCCCGAGGCTGGTGCCCATGGCCCGGGGACGCGTGGTCGTCATCAGCGATGAGACCGTCGCGGCCCTACATGCTGAAGAGACCCTGGCGAGCCTGAAAGGCGCGGGCCTTGATGTCCAGATGGTGACGGTGCCGCCGGGCGAGGGATCCAAGTCCTTCGCCGAACTGGAGCGGGTGCTGGATCGTATGATCGCTATGGGCCTGGATCGGCGCGATCTGGTCGTGGCCCTGGGCGGGGGCGTGGTCGGCGATTTGGCCGGGCTGGCGGCGGCCTTGTTCATGCGGGGTATCGACTTCGTCCAGGTGCCGACGACCCTGCTGGCCCAGGTCGATTCTTCCGTAGGCGGCAAGACCGCGATCGACACCCCGCGCGGCAAGAACCTGATCGGGGCGTTTCATCAGCCGCGCCTGGTGCTGGCCGACATCGGGCTGCTGGCCACCCTGCCGGAGCGGCAGCTGCGCTCGGGCTGGGCCGAGGTGCTGAAGCACGGCCTGATCTGCGATGCCGACTTCTTCGACTGGCTGGCCGGGGAGGGGGCCTCAGGAGCCACGGGGGAGGCCGGGGCCCTGCACCGCGCCGTCGTCCGCTCGGTCGAGATCAAGAGCGCTATCGTCGGCGAAGATGAGAAGGAAGCGGGTCGCCGTGCCCTGCTGAATCTCGGCCACACGTTTGGTCATGCCATCGAGGCGGAACTGGGTTTCGACGAGCATGCGCTGACGCATGGCGAAGCGGTCGCCCTCGGTTGCGCCATGGCTTTCCGCTATTCGGTGACGCAGCATCTCTGCGCCGCCGGAGATGCCGGGCGGGTCGAGGCGGTGATCGCCGAGGCCGGCTTGCCGACACGCCTGTCGCAGGCAGGCGCGTTCAAGGCGCAGGCCCTGCTGGATCGCATGGCGGGCGACAAGAAGGCCGAGGGTGGGGCGCTTACGCTGATCCTGGCACGGGCTATCGGCGACACTTTTGTGGACAAGGCGGTCGATGCGAATGCTCTGCTAGCCTTCCTCAAGGCCGAAGGCGCGAGCTGACGGCGACCCGCATGGGGTCGGGTCGCGCTTCCAAGCTTTTTGTCTGGTTCAACCCCCCGAACATCGACACGCAATCGCCGCCGGAGTGATCCGGCGGCGATAGTCGTTTGGCCTTTTCCTGCGGCTTACGCCCAGGGGTCGGTATTGGGGTTGGTGGTTGGCATGTGGTCGAGGCGGGCGTTGTGGTCGTCGAGGGCGCGCTGGATGTCGGGGTCCAGGCCCCAGAGGCCGAAGCTGCTGTCGCCACCGCCCCCGCTGCCGCCGCCGAAGCCGAACCCGGTCTCCGAACCCGAACCGCCCGAGCCGCCACCGGCGAGTTCGTCGAACACGCCCGGCTGGATCTGGGGTCCGACGCTGTCGGTATCGACCTTGAGGTCCAGGAAGTCGTCGTCCAGC